>MDTE01196684.1_pt1 | contig 10161 bp, 9 predicted proteins | sample 811231 | NCBI WGS metagenome assembly MDTE01 (sample SAMN05326651, study PRJNA326480) | marine metagenome | isolation source: seawater | place: Indian Ocean: Red Sea | collected 2010 | reverse complement strand
TCTAGTGAATACTCGGTCAATTAATCCCAATTTGGCTTTTTCAGCAGGAACAAAAGATCCTGATTGAGCCAATATTGAGATTAATGCTGTTTGTCGCAAATAAGTCGATTTACCACCCATATTAGGGCCGGTTAATAGCAGAAATCTTCTTTTCTTATCAAGAGATAAATCATTAGGAACAAAAGAAGAACTAGATTCTAACACCGGGTGGCGTCCATCTCTAACATCGAGCCTATCGTCTTCAGTAACCTCTGGTCTTGTCCAACCAAATCTACGAGCATGATGAGATAGTGAACAAAGAACATCAACTGTTGCTACTTTACGCGCAATCAAAGAAAGAGTCTGGCAATGTTGCTTAATTTTGCTCCTTAATTCCCTAAATAATTGATATTCTAAATCATTACCACGACTTTCAGCATTGAGAATTAATTCCTCTTTAACCTTTAATTCGTCTGTAATGAAGCGTTCTGCGTTAACCAAAGTTTGACGACGAGTATATTCTTCTGGAACTTTGTCTAGATGCGCATTTGAAACCTCAATAAAATATCCAAACTGACGATTATATTTGACCTTAAGGCGAGGGATTTCTAATCTTTCACGTTCAGATTGTTCCAGATTGGACAACCATTCTTTACCTTCAGATACTGCCTTTCTATGTTCATCTAATTTTTTAGAGCACCCGTCTTTGAATAAACCACCATCACGAATTGTTACAGGTGGTTCATCCACAATTGATTCATTAATCAGAAGTTGTATATCTCCTAAACTGAGTAAACCATCTGCACATTCAAGGAGTAATTCATCGCTACCTTCAGTCAAAAGTGAATGAAGTTTCGGTAATCTAGCAAGACTATCAGCAATTGCTACCAAATCCCTACCATTAGAACGGCCATAGGCAAGGCGAGTGGATAATCTTTCAAGATCACGACTACCCTTCAACGAATCTCGTAATTCACGAAGGCGTCTATTTGCATTTATTAGACTAGAAACTGCAGAATGGCGCTTTGCTATCATTTCTCTATCTAATAGAGGCATTAGTAGCCATTCACGCAACATTCTACGACCCATCCAAGTCTTAGTGGCATCAATAGAACCTAGTAAACTTCCTTGTTTATCGCCAGTCATAGTATGAGTGACCTCTAGGTTTCTAAGCGTGGTTTCATCTAACACCATGTATCTTTGTTCTTCAGCAAATTCAATCTCACGTAAAGGTACTGTTGCAGTAAGATGGAGGCGGGAAAGATACGACGTTGCCATCCCACAAGCCTCCATTGCCATTGGCTTTGTATCAAGATCAATATGGCCTAAATCTGAAACCTCAAGAACAGATTTCAAACTTTCAAGTCTACCTTTTCTTGGGACCTCATGAGTTGAAAGTGTAAGTCCGTCAACTGAAGAAAGGAGGGACGTTACTCCTTCATGAGAGGCATCATTACGACTCATTACAAGTTCACGAGGCTGCCATCTCAATAATTCATCGCGTAGTCTCTCAAATCTTCCTGCAGCTTCAAATTCTCCAGCCCAAGCACGTCCAGTACTAGGGTCAACTACTGACCAACCTAACCCATTGCTTTGAAAAATTACAGCAGCAAGCAGAGCAGATGATTCTTCTCCTATGAGGCTCTCCTCGTATAGTGAACCTGGTGTATAAACTCTAGTTACCACACGTTGCAGTAATTTTTGTCCTGGTCGCAATTCCTCTTCCTGTTCACAAAGTGTTACTTTGTATCCTGCCCGTAGCATCTTTTGAAGATAAGACTCAACCGAATGCCAAGGCACGCCAGCCATCGGCACCGGGTTGTCTGAATTCTTCTCACGACTTGTCAAGGTAATTCCAAGAACTTCACTTGCAAGAATCGCATCCTCGTGAAACATCTCATAAAAATCCCCCATTCTAAAGAAAAGTACAGTATCAGGATGTTCTGCCTTAATGGCATGAAACTGTTCCATCATCGGTGTTGACATACTTACCCCTACTTCCACTGGAACTCTACTTACTCTTCCGTCCTACGGACGGATGTTAACGGGTAACGCACAATCAAATAAGCCAACCGATTCAATTTCACTAAATCCTTAGTACCCAATTAGTTCATCAATTAATCACATCTAGCAAACAATATGTCGGACCGTGGAGGGGTAAGCAGATCCAATTCATTATTTAGTGGCGGCATTATTCTACATGCAAAATTGATCTTTGTCTCCGCCTCTTGGGGTCTAGCGTGGGTAGCAGGTAGAGAGTTAGCAAGTTCTCTACCTGAAGCAATAGTTGCTTGGTACCGTTATTCAATTACAATCCCACTCTTTTTCATTTGGCTATACATTACAGAAAATGATGAAATAAACGGTAAATCACGAATTTATATCCCACGAGGTGATATGTTTTGGAAAATGACTTGGATAGCATTTTTCTCTACTTTTCTTTACCAACTATTCTTCATGCATGGCATGGCTAGGACTGCTGCAGGAGATGCTTCTGTAATCATCACTTTCAATCCCGCGTTTACGGCATTACTAGCAGTACCACTTCTCAATAGACAAATTACACCCAAACTTGTGTTTGGATTACTAATTGGACTTAGTGGCGTCATTATCGTAACAGGGTGGAGTCCAAACAACGATATCCCCCTATCTGAGAGATTAATTGGTGATTTTCTTATCATGTGCGCTGCAGCAAGTTGGGCTATATCAACTATTTTAATCAAAAAAATTCTTGAAGATGACGATTCAAAAGAAGAAAAACCCACACCTCTTGCTATTGTCACTTGGTCGTCATTTCTGGGTTGGGTTCTTCTAACACCTTTAGCAAGCTTTGATTTCATTGCCTATGGATCTGCTTCAATTCCCAATCTTAAAGATTGGATTTGGATATTTTATCTAGCCACAATTTCGACTGTTCTTGCTTATGTTTGGTTCGCTAATGGAGTAGATAAAATTGGAGCAACTGCTACTGCAACCTACGTTTATTTGGTCCCCTTCTTCGGTATAATTTCAGGTTTCATACTATTAGATGAATCAATTGGTTGGTCGTTATTTGTAGGCCTAGGATTAATCCTTATTGGAGTGAAAATCTCACAACAATCATCTAATGAATTTGAAGAAAATGATTTCACCAAGGTTTGAAATGATTTATCCAAAACATATGACCGACAATTGCAATACTGCAAACCACTACTATTACGAATATTAAATCACCAATTCTAGCAAGACTCTGACTTACATCATGGTTAGCGTTAGGATCAAAACTCATAACACCAATACTTCCATCCACTCCTGTACCATAAAACATGACTTCACCTGATGCAAATGTACCTAATTCGGCATCTACTATTACAGAATTTGACAACTTATGTTTCACTACCTCATCAGAATTAGGAATTATATTTAACAAATCTTCAGAATTAGAACGTGCAAACCAAAAAGCTCCATTACCATCTACAGCAGCAGCAGTTGAGCCTCCCACTCCAGGAAGGTCAACTATAGTGAAATCAGACAACAATAGCATAGTGCTAGAACCACCTGCTAACATCATCTCTACATTTTCACCCCAATCGTGGCTAGAATTAACAAAATATGCGGAATGAATAGCACTACCCGCACCATGGTGGAGTAGCGTCAAAGTTGGAGCATTTCCCATGACTGAATCAGCACGAATTACTACCTCTCCTGAAGGACCAAAAGTAGGATTTCCTAAAGCGGTATCATAACCAGTAATTATTACTAATTTATTATCGGTTGAAAGATAAATATCAGTCATCATGGTGCTGGCAACTGGAGCTGAACTACCTTCAGAAACTATGCCTTCTGAAAAACTATGTAAACGAGTTGTTGGGCCTTGCTTGGAAAGAATAAATCCATTTACACCATCATTACTAGCCGCTGAGATAATATCTAATGTTTGATTTGATGGCCAAATAAGTGAAATGATATTGAAATCTGTGCCATCAGTATTAGCAAGAACCCCATCATCCCCTGAAACCAACCAACCATTGTTAATCACAGAAACGGAGTTAGGATTCGTTTCCCCAATTGATATGGAATGAAGACCCGATGAATCAAATAATTTCAATGGTGAACCATCCCCCCTTTCTGTAATCATTAAAGCGGCTGTTCCTTCTTGATTCCATGACACTTCGACCATTGATTCACCCTCATCCAACAATGGGCTTTCAGACACACCTGGCAATGTTTGGGAGGCTTCAATCCAAAAAGCACCAACAACCATTAGGGCAATAAATACACTAAACCAAAACCATTGGTTTTCACTCTCTTCTTGTAAATATCCACCCAAAGATACAAGCCAAGAGGGGGCGAGTGACTCTGACATTGCCATAGCCAAAAGGTGTGAGGGATATGTATTATGCGTTTAATTCAAGCCAAGATGAAGTGAATGGCGTTAAATACGGATGGGGGGTCGCCGACCTGCCTTAGGCAGGGGATGTAGCATGGCAAGAAAACCAGCAAAGATGTATCGCCAAGTGAAAGGGCAATCCTATACTCGCCGAGAATACACTGGTGGAATCCCAAATAGCAGGATTACCCAGTTCCACATGGGTAACCGTACTGCAGGAGAAAAAGGAGAATTTCCTGTTCAAATTAGTTTACAAGTTGACGAGGCTTGCCAAATTAGGCATACTGCCTTAGAAGCTGCTAGAATCATAGTCAATGCAACTATTCGTTCAGCAGCAGGACCACAGGGTTACTCTCTAAGAGTTAGGGTCTACCCTCATCAAGTTCTTCGTGAGAACAAACAGGCTACTGGAGCCGGTGCAGACCGTGTCTCACAAGGTATGCGTTGTGCTTTTGGCAAAAACGTTGGAACTGCCGCCCGTGTGCAGAAAAATCAGAAAGTGATTACTATCCAAACAAACGCCACAAATTTCCTTGCAGCAAAAGATGCTCTGCGTAAGGCAAACTGTAAGCTACCAAGCCCATCAACAATTGTTGTTGAACGCGGCCATGATTTGCTCAAAGGACTAGTTTGAGGTCTGCGGATGGCTCCGCTCCAATCATCCGATAAGCGAATTATTCGTTTGTGTGAAAGTGTTGTAAACGCCCCAATAATTTGGAAAGGAGAATATGCTTACTTTATCCACCCTCTTTCAGATGGTGTACCCAGACAAACTGGTGAAATGTTAGAAGAAGCTAGAGATATAATTCTAGAGATGGTTGATTGGGAAAATGTGGATATAATATTAGGAATTGAAGCAATGGGAATTCCACTTGCTGCTTGTTTATCAATATCTACAGGAATTCCATTAGTAATAGGTAGAAAGAGGCCTTATGGATTACCTGGAGAAGTAACTGTAGATCAATCTACAGGTTATTCCAAAGGTACAATCTACATCAATGATGTGAAAGCAAATGAACGTGTTTTTGTTATTGACGATGTCATAAGTACTGGTGGCACACTAAGATCTGTTCTTACAGCAGTAGAAAAGGCTGGAGCGATTGTACAAGATGTAATTGCTGTATTTGAAAAAGGCTCAATCGTTAGCGAAATTGTTTCAGATACTGGCTGGCCAATTCGCTCTTTAGTAAGAGTTAAAATGGATGGAGATAAAGTAATTCTACTCGATTGAGGCGTTTCGATGGACCTAAATAGACATGATTTCAAACTAGAGGAACTAGTTGAAAGGATTGGTGCAGGAGACCACCGTTTAGTTGCGCTTCAACTACCGGAAGGACTCAAAATCCAGGCCTTGGAAATGATAGATGCATTAGAATCACAAACAGATGCAAAAGTAATTATTGCTGCTGACCCATGCTATGGGGCATGCGATTTAGTACATCATAAAATGCAAATGATGGGGGTAGACCTTGTTGCTCATATGGGTCACAGTCAAATGAATATAGATTCAGGGATGGAAACACAATTCATTGACGTAACTTATGATGGCGCGCCTGAATTAGAACCAATAATCCCCATCCTAGAAAGTCATAGAAAAATGGCTCAAGAAAGACTGGAAGATTCTAGTGTAAATGAAATTGATGATAGTGAAGCTCAGGAACGTTTTCTAGATGCTGTAGGCAGAAAATTGCCACTTACTGATACTAAATTGGGATTAGTTGGTTCAATACAACATCTACACCTATTAACTCAATATAAAGAAAATCTGGAAAAATATGGATTTGAAGTTGTAATTCCTGAAGGAGGCGAAAGACTAACTTTCCCAGGCCAAGTATTAGGGTGTAATTATTCTGGAGATAATAATTCAATTGGACACTATCTATTCCTGGGTTCAGGGGATTTTCACCCTCATGGTTTGGTTCTACATACAGGAAAACCCCTAGCAATTTTAGACCCATACACGGGAGAAGCGCGAGAACTTTCTCTACAAATTATAGAAAGAATACTACGGCAACGCTTTGGCTTGATCATGGCCTCAGATAAAGCAAAATCATTTGGAATATTAATTGGTGAAAAACCAGGACAAATGAGAAGAAACATGGCATTGTCATTGAAAAGATTGCTTGAAAAACATGGTAAAAAAGGATACTTACTAGCTTTAGAACATGTAGGTCCGGAATTAATAGACTTCTATCTTGTTGATGCTTTTGTGAATACTGCTTGCCCAAGAATAGCAATTGATGATTCAGTAAAATATGCTAAACCATTACTAACTCCTTTCGAATTAGAAATTGTTTTAGGTGAAAAAAAGTGGGAGGATGGCTATAAATTTGATGAAATTCCTTGATCCATCATTGACTTAAATCCTTCAACACATCATCAAGGCGAGATAAGTTATCTTCCAATTTATTGATTTGCTTCAATACAACTTCTATGTGTGGTTGTATGATTGTAACAAATTCTCCATTTAGACTATATCTGTGTCTTGGTCGGCCACGACCACCAGAATTCAATGGCTCAATAACAATCGATCCATCTGCTAATAATCTCTGAATAGCTACACTAATTTCAGGCTGACGTAATTTACATTCTTTCTGCAATTCAACACTACTTTGGAAACCACAATCCCTTAGAGCAACTAAGACTTTTGCAACATTTGGAGCGACCCCGACGTTAGCCAACATCAAAACCATCTCATCAATGGAATCATCTGAAGCAGCAAATGAGTTAACCGACTCCTGCCTCATGAAACACTGCTAACATGATGCAAATATAATCTCTATGCTAATTTCAACACGTTTGAGTATTTACGGCAATTTGTTGTAAACAAATTATTGACAATCATAAAGATACTAATCTAAGATTTTGGCCACTCATTACCTCAATATAAGAGCAATTCATTTCAATCAATCGTTGCTTTAATCTTTTATCTACTGTTAATACTGGCCAATTTTCCAATGATGAGACTATCACTAATTGATCATCTGGATGTTTTGCTTCTTCAGGACCATCAATTATTTCTGAGCGAGAAATTAGTAAATCAAGCAATAAAGCAGTATTTGTGTGGGATTGCAAACGCTCTAATTCCTTAAGCACCTTCTGTAATAAAACTGGCTCAAAATTTCCAATAACCTCTGACATTGAATGATCAATATTCAATCCACCTTCAATCACTGCTATCCAACCACAAGCGTCAACTAACACTTTTGTCATCAAACCACCCTCATTTTATGGTGGCATAACCAATAAGACGCCATCGTGCGCCTATTCTTCTAGAAAGAGTTACCCTTCCCCCCTTTGAAGCGCAAATTGGAAGACGCAAATTGAGTGTTGAATTTGTACCTTTAACAAATGAAACTACACCTACTGAAGTTGCTGTAGCTGAATTAACCATCAGCATTTCATTTGGTTGCAATGGCCTTACAGAATCTGCTGAACCTCCCTCTCCTGAAACCATCTTTTTAAGCAAAGTTAATTCTAAATCTACTTCATTCCAGATTGGAGGTAATTCACCTTCACGTGCCACCACTTGGCCTGACAATTCATCTGCCTTTGTGATACTAGGATCTAATGGAGTTGCCATACCACATAATCCACCAGCGTGCATCATTTGAAGATCATTTCCTCCACCCTTCAAACCGATAATTTTTGTCTTAATAGGCTCCCAACTAATTTTTTTACCTGAAACTACCTTTCTTCCAGGAGCAACAAAAACGTAATCACCTACATTGAATGTACCACTAATTATGCTACCACCAATTACTCCACCTTTTAGTTCAGGTGGCCTAGAACCCGGACGGTTGATATCAAAAGAACGCGCTACATGTAAAATACCTGCATCTTTTGGATTCCTATCAGGAGTAGGAATATATTCTTCAATGGCAGATATTAGAATGTCTAAATTAACATCATGGTGAGCAGAAATAGGTATTATGGGTGCCTCTTCAGCAATTGTTCCTTTCAAAAATTCCTTTATTTCTTTGTATGATTCCATCGCTCTTTCTTTAGATACAATGTCAATTTTATTTTGAACTACCACTATATTGTCTATACCTGCAATCTCTAAAGCCATCAAATGCTCACGAGTTTGAGCCTGTGGACAATCTTCATTTGCAGCAATTAATAGTAATGCACCGTCCATAATACTAGCACCGCTAATCATTACTGCCATCAAAGTCTCGTGACCTGGTGCGTCAACAAATGAAATCACGCGGCATAATTCTTTTTCGTCATCCTTCTTGCCATCAGGACGCTTGCCTGTAGCATAATATTCTCCCTTCTTGGTCTTGTAAAATGCAGTATCTGCATATCCTAATTTAATCGAAATGCCACGCTTTCTCTCTTCCGAGTGTGTGTCTGTCCAAGTACCAGATAATGCTTGAGTTAGAGTTGTCTTACCGTGATCTACGTGACCAACTAATCCAATATTGACTTCAGGCTGACGAGGATGTTTGGTCGCCAGTTGAAATCCTCTCCTTATTCATACCCATCACGACTCGTCAGACTCGTTGCTTTTTTCATCAGCAGCGAACAATTCAGATAGTGACTTTTTGCCGTTCTCAACGACCTTTAAGTTCAGCTGTCTGGTGTCCTGTGTAATCGTGTTTCCACGGAAATTGCGACGTTTGCGTATGCCATCATATTGGTAACGGTATGTTTTTCCCTTTTTCTTTACCAATTTGTGAGCCTTGTATCCTGTACTCTTTGCAACTAGAATTGATTGACGATTTCCACCTGCTACGTCCCTACGCATTGGAGTACCTGTTTTATCAGAACCGCCTGTAATCTCAAGTTTGTAACCAAGTAATGACTTATCACCCTCTCCTACGAACTGGCCATCAACAACATCACCAATCTTCTTACCAAGGAAATGATTGTAATTTGCACCTTTGATTTCAACGGAATAAGACTTGCCCTTACTAGTAGGGTTTGTATCGTTTACCGCCGCTTTGAATGTAGCGTCTCCTCTCACAGCCATGTTACTCAGCATCCCGCCGACAAGCGGCCCATATAAGGCAATTGCGCCCTTCTAAATATTGAAGTAACACCACTATGAACTATGTTCTAGGGTATTTTCAAGTCTTTTCTCAAGACTTCCGGGCAATGCAGCGGGCATTGAAAGATATTGAGTTCTACCACGGCCCTCGCTGCGACTATCGGTGCGAGCATGAATTAATTCCAAGCCTTCAAGGCGCTTGAGATGCTTCCAAAAAGTAGTATGACTACGAGGTTCTGCCCCATATTCTTCACAAACCACATGATACAATTTTTCCCCATCTCCAGTAGTAACTTCATCTTCTTTCCTAAGGCGGCGGCACAGGGCTAGAAGTATCATCTTAGCATGCAGATTCAAATCATTAACGATATTTGGCTCAACCGTACGACCAATCTCCTTTGCCTGCCAACGCACATCATCAACCAACACATCTGAGCGACCTGCCATTTCAGCCTGTTTTATCGCATTATCAAGTAATTCGATGGCAACTCTAGCATCTCCTGTTTCTGATGCTCTTTCACCTACTGTACGTAAAACTGCTTCAGAAACTGTTTCATCTACACAAGATAGTTGTGCCCTTTGTTGGGCTATAGCCGCCAGTGCTGGAGCCTTATATGGTTCTAGGCGAATATGATTACTTTTTCCAAAACGAGACAGTACTGCTCCTTCTAATTGATCAAGTACCTGTTCTTGGCTGATAATAATTAAAGAAATTGTTCCTCTACTTTCGCGACCTTCATCTATTCTTAGTAATTGATACAGAAGATCACCTTTGTCCGCCCTTAGAAGATGATCAACTTCATCGAGTATCAAAAGT
>MDTE01016118.1_pt1 | contig 10161 bp, 9 predicted proteins | sample 811231 | NCBI WGS metagenome assembly MDTE01 (sample SAMN05326651, study PRJNA326480) | marine metagenome | isolation source: seawater | place: Indian Ocean: Red Sea | collected 2010 | reverse complement strand
TCAGCGATGGCATCGGCAAAGACCGAACGAAGGTGTTCGCAGGCCCCGCTGTCCAACTCAATCGCGGTGACTGCGCAGCCGCTCGCCAGCAAGACCTCGGTCAACACGCCCGGGCCAGGACCGATTTCGAGCACATGGTCTTCAACGTCCACTTCAGCCCAGGAAACGGTCCGCTCAAGGACGTCGTCGTGCACCAAAAAATGCTGCCCCAGTTCTTTCTTGAACGGCTGTCGGGCACGAAGAGCGTCGACCAGTCGGCGAGCATTCCTCATGCTTTCACCGGCAACAGAAGGTCGATCAGTCGGGGCTCCAACGTCTTGTCCTCGATCTCTTCCACGAAGCGCTGGGCCAGCAATTCTCCGCCCTTGATTTTGGCCAATGCGTTGAGTTCGGCCATGGAGGCGAAGACGCCAACTTGCTCTCGGGCTTTGACCATGTTTCGAGCCTTCTTTGGACCAACGTCGGGCAGCAATTCGTAGGAGTGTTGCTTGAGCGAGAGGGGCCCAGCCTTGTTGTAGAAATTATCCACGAAGTGCTGTGCGTGTTCCTCAACGAAGAGTTGAATCAAGGTGGGGACGCCCAAGCGTGCCATGTTTGACATCTTGTCGAGATGGGCCATGCCGAGGATATCGCCAACCACGTCGCGTTGTTTCGTATCCGTGCCGATGTAGACGCGCTGGTTGAGCGTGAGGGTGGTGGAACCTTTGACCTTGAATCGGCAGAACACCAGCGAAGTTTCGGTCATGGCAGTCGCCACGCCGCTCTTTGAATCGTGTTCGAGGATGCGTGCCCAGTCCACGCCTTTGAGGGGCTCTGGACGAGGCCTTCGTTGCTGTTCTCGTCGCCCTTGAGACCGGCCACCACGACGGTTGTTGCGACCGTCTTGACGTCCACGTCCACCTTGCCCCTTTCGGTCGCTGCGCTGCTTCTGTTGTGAAGGGTCGGGTTTGGGTTGAGGCTTGGGCACCTCTGCTCGGCCCATCGCTGGCTTGTTCATCTTGAACGAGGAGGGATTGGATGCATCCTTCTTGCGCGGCCCGGTTGGCGTTTTGATTTGACGCCTTCGCCGTGGGTCACTCATCAAACATCACCTGTTGGGGGGATGCAACGGGGCATCAAATGACCTGGCGCACGATATCGATGACAGCGTCAATTTCACTGTCATCGATGTGAATGCGCTTGGAACCAAAGACAGCACGAACGTCTTCGGCCTTGGCCGGCATGAGTTCAGCCAGCTTGGCAGCGAGTTCGGGGTGCTTGGCTATGGTTTCAACATCGAGGAGTTTGGTTCGGAGTTCTTCGAACACCGCTGGGTCGGTGGAGATGCCGTTTCGGGCTTCACTGGCAGCCCACTCAGCGTGTTGGAGGGCCCACTTCTGTTCGTACTTCAACGCGCCTCTGCGGTCGCTGGCGTCGTACAACATGTCGCGGACGGTGGCAAAATCCAGGAATCTCTCTTCTTCGGTCATGGTGCATTCCTCATTCGAGTGGTCGGAGGTGTTCGGGGCGAGCAATCACGGTCTTCTGCATGTTACCGTCCTTCACGGACACGATCCATGCAACGCCTTGGCGCTTCTGAATGAAGCCGGTGCGGCCGTTGAATCGGCGATGAGGCATACCGGCCTGTTGACCACCGTCAAGGACGATAGCGACACGGTCGCCTTCCTCGTAATTGTGCATTACACGGCGAATGTTCAAGCGGCTTCGCTCGTTCTTTCGTCGTCGCAAGATGCTTCGGGTACGCACGCGTTGGCCCTTTGAGCGCTTCATTTTGTTCGCCTCCAATGTTCCAAATCAGCGCAAGCGCCTCTTCGGAGCAAGTTGCCGACCCACCATCCCCATATAAGCACCGCGACGAAGCACAGAGGTGCGTAGCGACGCGGTCAGTCGGCGTGAATGTCACCAACGTCCAACCACAGCACGTTGCATTTCGCCTTGATGAGGGCGGCGACGGAAGGTTGGGTGCGTCCGCTATCGCCGTGAACCGTTTCCTTGACGTAGGTGCCGGATTCACATCGAAGAGTGAATTCTATTTCGCGCTGCCCTTCTTCGTTGACCTCGATAAAGGGCGTGTGCGCTTCAAACACCGTGCGTTTCCGAATCAGGTCGGAGCGTCGATGGGCCACGCGCTCGGGCGTCCGCTGTGCCAATTTCATGCCGTTCAATCCCTCGATGATGGAGAGGATGGTGTCGTCGTCGGGAAGGTCAAACACCGCAGGCGCAGGCGGCAGGGCCGCGAGGATGCGCTCGATCAACTCGTCCTTCTTTCCAGACTTGGGCAGACCGTGCGACTCAGCAAGTGCAACGAGTTCGGCCTTCTTCATCGCCTTGAGTTCTTGTTCACTGGGTCCAGCGGGCGGCACATCGATGGTGGCCTCAAGAGGTTTCGTGCGGTCGGCGTTTTTGTCGCCTCTTCGCTGCCGTCGTCGTTTTTTGCTTCGGTTTTGCACGTCTTCCTTGGTCATGTCCACCGGGGCGGTCAGGACGGCATATTCGGCTTCGTTCATCGGCTCGAGCGTGAAGCGAATGGTGTAGGATTTCTCAGCCGGCGTGTCCTTGATGCGCACGACTTCGCTTCGATTGGACGCACGGACAGCACGGACCTCCACCGAACCTTTGGCCGCCTCGTTGATGGCGTTCATCAGCTCATCGGGATGGAAACTGCGTTTCTTCGGTTCCTTGACTTCGAGCACGAAGGGACGACCGCGCCCCAAACAGCGGACATCAATGTCCTCTCGGCCCATGCCATGAAACGCATGTTCGCTGCCTTGGAAGACCTCCAACATGGGGTTGCCCACAAAGTCCTGCACGCTGTTCTTGTACTGCAAGCCTGTATGGTCGCAACGGGCACACCCTCGTCCCTTGCAGGCGCGGCACGGCCAGCGAGTTTGCGGTATACCACGCTCAAGTTTGCGGTAGCGTCCATAGACGTAGACGGCTCGTACATCCAACTCGACGGTCAGGGTCAGCACATCGATGAGGGCGAGAATGTCGGGCTTGTCGTTCACCAACTTCACGCCGTTCAAGCGCCCACGAAGCCGCTCGCCGATCTGTTGAACCAAGGAAGACTTCAGGGGGTCGGACCCACCGGCGCCCAAACGCTTTCGCAGGTCTTCTTCCGTCTCCATCTGGTCCTTTGGGAAGCGTGCACCGAGTTGCAAACGACTCAGTTCGTACGGTTGGAGCGAATCAAAGATGATGTCAGCCAACACATCGGCCTCTTCGAAGAGGTTCTCACAGAATGGACACAGTGGGACTTCATCACGGGCGTTGACGAGGTGTTCGTCACGCTCGAGCACGGCGGCGCGCACGGCAGCGCCAGATTCTTCCAGCGTTTGGCCGTACATGCGCTTGCCACCCACACGGCCCAAACAGGCGTCGCAGGTACCTTCTCGAACCAGGTGCTTGTGACCGGCAGGCGAGGGTGCGCGAGGAATTTCTTCGACGTGGGTGCCCAGTTGCATCGCCACTTCTTGCTGGTAGGCTTCGTCTTCTTCCTCAACCGTTTCAACGTCGTCCCAGAGGGAGTAATCCGTCTCACCAAAACTGGCGTTGGCGTACTTCATCCAGTCGTCTTCGTCGTCTTCCTCATCGGGACGTTTGGCGTCGTTTTCCGTCATGGGATCTCACCACTCTCCTGGGGCCAACCCCGGGGACAGCAATACCTCCGCAGACTCAACCCTTCATGAAGTCACCGCCTGACTTTACGTTGGCGTCGGCGATGCTTGCCTACAACATCAGCATAGCCAGCAGCGCCACGACGCCAGCTACGATGCAGGCGCCGACCACCACCATCGTGCGCGATGGGCCCTCTGCCTGTTCGGGCACAGGAATGCTGACCGGCGCGTAGGCGCCTTCGGGTGTGGCCGTTGGCGAAGCGATGGCAACAGCAGGTGCTGATACTGCGGGCGGGGGTGTCGCCTCAATCACAGGTTGCGACACCGGCTCGACCGCAGGAATCGCCTCTTGAGACATGGGCGTAGGGGCGGGTGCGGCGATGGGTGCAGCATCGCCCGGTATGAAGTTGGGGTAATGTTGACGGGTGTGAGCCAAGGCATCTTCGGCGGAGTGACCCATGGAGAGCACTTGGTCGTAATAGTCCTGAGCGGCTGACATTAATCGGCTCTTTTCATCGTGGCTTGATGATGTTTTCTCCGTTCATCACGCTTCTTCATCGGCAATGGAAGGCGACGGGGCAAGACCGTCAAGGTTAGTTTGCACTGCGACGAGGTTGTCAGAGGGTTTGCTGATGAGGCCGAGGGCAGCGGTTGTCAACACCAGGCTGGCGAGCAGGGAAAGGGCGATCATCGCTGCAGAGAAGATGCCGAAGTTCGCAAACAGACCCATCGGTGAGAGGGCGATGACGAGGAAACCAGCGATGTCCGAGGTGGCAGAACCCAGCAGGGCCAAGCCACACGCACCACCAACGGCCGCCAGCGCGTCGTTGTGCGTCTCGCCGTTTTCTCTCCCTTCACGATACCGTTCAGTGACGTGAATACAGTAGTCGATGCCCACGCCCAGTGAGATGGTGGCGATGGTGACAGTGACGATGTTCAGCGAAGCACCGGCCACGTACATGAGACCGTAGAGCCACACCACCACGAGGAAAATCGGCACGAACGTGACCACCGCCTGTTTGGGCGAGCGGAAGCCGATGGTCAAGGAGGCCAGCACGAAGACGGAGCCGAGCACCAGTGAGTTTTGCATCTCGTCCTGCATCGCCGTCGAGGCCGTGTAACGGGTGATGGGTCGCCCCGTCAACATGACCCAGGTCAGTGGCTTGTCGTCTTCTTCCTCACCCGGTTCCTCGTAGGTGCCGCTGGAGAGGTTGGTGAAGACCTCCAAATCTCGCCACACTTCCGCCACGCCGCCCTGCATGCCGGGGAAATCCTCGGGCTGCGTCATCCCGAAGCGAATCTGCATCATGTCGTAGGCCGCATCATCACCGTTCACGTCAAGCCACGGGCGGTCGGGGTCGAGGTCGACCACGGGCATGATGTAGAGCTGGACGATGCTGGCGGGGATATCGGGAATGGGTCCAACACCGGGTACGCCATAGAGCGACAAGAAACCGTAGAAGAAGGCCAAGCATTCACGGTCGTTGGTATCGACGAGTGGCCCGTTACCGGCGTATGAGCAGTTCATCCCAAAGCCCTCCACTTCAGGCTGCCAGCCCGCCGCTTCAAAGGGCGTGCTGTCGAGCACGAGGCTGCCCTGAGCGGCGAACACCATTTCGTCGAGGGCAAGAATGTCGATGGTACCGTCGGGCTGACGGGTGATCTTATCGGGCACCCCTTCGGGAAGGGCGTCCATTTCCTGACGGAATTCGTCGATGGCCGCAAAGACTCGCGGGTCGAGGACATCGCCGAGGATGAGCAGGTTGGCGGGCTCGCCTTCGTCGGCGAACCGTTCGGCGATTTCGTCCACGCCGATGGCGAAGTCCGAGCGCTCATCGAGGAAGTCCTCAACGGCAAAGTCACCCTCTAAACTGGCCATGCCCATGGCGGCAGGAACGGTCAACAACACGGCGATAAGCGCGATGACCGAAGCCGTTTTTCGTTGGCCTGAGCCGTGGGTGACTTTCTTGAGCCAATCGGGATTCACCAGCGATTTAACCTCGCCCTGCGCTCGCTTGTTCTTGCGCGCCTCCAACCAGTCGTCCACGCTGACCCGAATCAGCGGCGCCCACAGACCGGTCAAAATGAAGGCTGCAAGCACGCCGAGTGCCGCTTCGATACCGAACGAGCGCAGGGCAGCAATATCGCTGAACAGGTTGGCGGCAAAGGCCGACATGGTTGTGAGCGAGGTCAAGGTGATGGCTCTACCGACACGGGACAGCGTGATGCTACCGGCTTCCTGGGACGTCTTGCCGTTGGCGCGCTCTTCCTTGTAGCGATGCAGCGCGTGCAAGGAATCGTCAATGCCCAGCGCGAGCACAAGGATCGGCAGCAAGTTGGAGAATTGCGAACGAGCGATGAGGCTCAAGCCCAACCAACCCGTGATGTTGGCAAAGTGGCCGATGAGGCCCTGCATCCACAACAGGGCAGCACCCAAGGCAAACATCACGATGGCGACGTCGGACCAGCGGCGCAAACTGACATAGAGCAGCACGACGATAGCCAACCCCATCATGGCGATGAGGCCCGCACTGGATTGCAATTCTCGATTGACTTCCACGTTGACGCCCTGGCCGAGCAGCAAGGTGACGGTGGCACGGTCGTGAGAGCGCAGGTGACCCTCGAGGTCCATGTAGCTCCATTCGGTAGCGCAGCCCGCCCCTTCGGCTTGAAGCTCCAAACATTCCTCTTCGGTGTACTGCGGTGGGTGGAGCACGAGTTGTCCATCGGCCAACCGATAGCCGCCAACACGGAAGCCTTCGTCGGTGAATTGGACCTCTTTTTCTTGGTGGGCGTCCTTCCAGACGACTTCCCAACCCATCTCCTGCAGTTTGGTGCTGTCGAGTTGAACCAGCAGCCAGGTGGACGAACCGGTCCAGCGCCCCTTGCCCCACAGCGCCCCTTCCCATGTGCCGTTCGAGAGCAATTTGCCGTAAATGGGCCCTTCTTGATACGCGTTGATGTCGGCTTTGAAACCGCGGTCGAGCGAGACCCAACGCAGGAAGTTGTTGTTCGAAGCCTCGGCCATGCGGGACGCCGCCATGTCGATGTGTGCTTGCGTCACGTTTGCATCGTCAAAGGTCAGGCAGTCGAGGGGAAAACAATCCGACCAATTGGTGGGAGGTTCGGTCACCACGCCAAGGGAGGTGAGGCCAGGCTTGGTGAGGATGGAGGTGTTGTTCATGAACCCGCGAAAGTGGTCGGACAGCGAGATGGCACCGTTGGACTGGTGACCGGTCACGTCGTTCACCAGCGGCTTGAGCGCCGGGGCGAGCGGGTGTTCAAGCACGAGGTTGAGTTTGGTGTCCAATTCGCGAAGGACGGTCAGGTTGAGGATGCCGCCGGTTGGGGCGTCGATGCCTGCCCATGGCTCTCCTGCTGGGACCATTTCGGAAGGATGTGGGAGCGAGGCGTAATCTGGAGAACCGTCGGCCATGCGGGGCACGGGCTGCCAGTCTTCCACGGCGGGTACGAGGTCGGGGTTACGGGCCGAGACGAGGAAGCCGAGGATGATCTCCGCATTCGGGAACTCCTCGTTGACGATGGTCTGTGCCGTCAGTTCTGGCGATTCCATCTCGTAGGATTCCATATCGATGGGTTGGAGCGCCGTCATCGCCCCCGGAATCATCAGCAGGGTCAAGAGCAGCACGGCGATATGCGCCCCCCGCTTACGGGGCAGAAGCCACGCTGCAATACGGTCATAGCGACGGCTCATGTTCTCAAGCCCGCGCTTCCGCCTTTTGAAGGAATGTTTTCCGCTCATTTCCTTTCTTTGCCCGTTGCTAGGAAAATGGCAGAAAAATCATAGTTCATGCCCCACCTCCCCCCAACGATGAATCTTGATGACGCCGCAAACATTGGCGAACTGCTCGGTGGTTTGGCAATTGTCGTCACCTTGATTTTCGGTATCCGTCAAATCATTGAACTCAAGAGGGCCAAGGAACAGGAAGCGACCCGGGAGTTGGCCAATCTCCTCGCCTCCCCCATGTACCAATCCGGTATTTCGGTCCTCGTCAACCGTCTTTCCCAGGAATTTACCCTTGAGGACATTGGGGCACTCGACAGAAATGAAAAGGACGCCCTCAACTACCTGGTCATCACCACCAACAGCATCGGTCTGTTGACGTTTGAACGGCACTTGTCATTTTATGCGGTCTCGATGTTCTTTGGGCCCGTCAATCGTCTCATGGGCGAGCGGTTTCGCATATTGGTCGGTTGTTTGCAACAAAACGCCACCCAGCAGGGCTTCGAGGAAAAGGGTACGGAGGTGTTGGACTGGTCGATTTGGCTGTTGGACCGGATGGATGAATTGCCTCCTCCCGAGGGCAGGGCCAACATTGTTCACAAAGATTGGACGCCTTAGTGCGTGCATTTATTGGTAAAAATGAGGTGAACATCGCCCATTTCTCCACTTCATCGGGCCATGGACGCGACGAACCTATTATGAACGGGAATTGAGCCGCAGAGGCCGAGGAGAACCAACAATGGTTACCGTAGATGAAGTCATTGACCAAGTCAACGCGCTCGACGCGTGGGCGCAGTGGTCTGTTGGCGCAGGTTTGACCCTCCTCTCCCTGCTCATTGTCCGCTTCCTGATGAAGAAAGTCATCCTCGACTTTGTCAAAGCCACCTCATTCAAGTGGGACGACGCCCTTTACCGACCGGTCACTCAGCGCCTCTACGCTTTCATTTTCTTCGTCGGTACACAACTCACCATGTTGTGGGTTCTCGGTCGAGAACACGAACTTAACGAAGCCCTTGACCCGGTGTTCAGTGCCATCTACATTCTGTTGACCACTTCGCTGGCCAGCGTTGCCCTCAAGGTCATGGTGCCCGTGGTCATCGAACGGTTTTCGAGCCCTGGCTCGGTCACCGTTTCAGGAAGCAATTCCCTCGTGGTGTTCTTGCTGCGCGGTGCCGTTTGGTTTGGTGGTCTCTACCTCGCCCTCAACGAGTTGGGCTTCGAATTGCTGGGATTGCTCGCCTCTTTGGCGGTCTTCTCGCTTATCATTGGTCTCGCCATGCAGCAGACGCTCGGAAACATCGTCAACTCGTTCATGCTTGCGCTCGACCAACCGTTTGAAGTCGGCGACCGCATCGAAGTGGACGGTCACCTCGGATCGGTTGTTTCGGTTGGCATACTTTCAACAAAGGTGCTGACCATCGGTGAAAACTTGGTGGTTATTCCCAACAACAACCTCGTGAATTCCACGGTCATTAACCACGCTCGTGGCGGTGGCGATGGCCAAGGCCGCCGTATCTCACTGGTGCTCGACATCGGCGTTGAGTACGACGAAGACATCTCTCACGTCAAGTACACCACGCTCCAGTTGCTTCGAGAGTGCCCCTACATCATCGAGTCTCCCGAACCCCGTGTACTGCTCAACGAACTTGGTGAGTACGCGAAGATTTTCCGTATGTACGCATGGGTAGAGGACTATTCCGACGAATTCGTTGCCAAGGACTGGCTGTTCAAGAACATCGCCGAACGCTTCGAGAAGGAAGGCATTGGTATCCCGTTCCCGACTGCTGTGGAAATTGGAGCGACCATCAAGGAGACCTACAACAAGCAGCGCAAGGCCACCAACGTGCGCCGTGCTCGCCTGCAGATGATCAAGGAGGACAAGGCTTTGGAGCGTGAGCGTGCCGAGGCCAAGTGGGAAATTGAAGCCATTTCTGAGAAACTTAAGGATCCCGAGCTCGGTCGAACCGAGCGAGAAGGACTTGAAGAATCTCTGCGTGAACTCAACCGTGTGTTAAGCATGTTTGAAGCCGGTGAAGGTTGAGGTCATTTCACGACGCCGCACTTCGTTTTTACGAAGAATCTGGGCGACGGATTTATCTATGGAAACCCGTTCATGATAGATAATGACATCTGCAGAGCTCCGCTACATGCAGATTACCATCACGGCAGAGGTAGGAGCAAATCTACCTGGTGGAAGCCTGATGGAAATCTTTCAGGAGGTCGAATTTCTCTCCCATATCAGCGCCAATGGTGACAGCATGCGCTGTTTGGTACGAGTTCAGTTCGCAGATCCACATGCGATGAAGGCCCCTCAGAAATCTTTTGAAGTGCTGAAAGTGATTGAACAAGGCCCCAATGCGGCCTTGCTTGAAATCAACACCACCGGACCACTTCCGGGCCTGTTTGCAGCTCTTGAGCACGTCTGGTGGACCTCCCCAACGTACCTCAACAAAGACGGCATGGTCATCACGGTGCGAGGCACGAAAGAATCGCTTCGCTCAGCTCGTCAAGGTTTGTCCGGACTCCTTGGTGACCGCTACAAAATGAAACTCGGCGCCCAATCCCTCCACAACACACAGTTTCTGGAACTGCTTCCCGACCGCCAACGACTAGTGCTTGACAAGGCGATTGAGTTGGGCTACTACGACCGACCCCGACGCTGCACGCAGCGTGTTATCGCGGATGCGTTGAACATCAAACAGGCGACGGTCAGCGAGCACCTTCAATCAGCCGAATCCACCATCATTCATGCTTTTGTGAACGAGCCCTAGAACCAGCAAAACCGATTCACCTATCATA
>MDTE01025802.1_pt1 | contig 10162 bp, 7 predicted proteins | sample 811231 | NCBI WGS metagenome assembly MDTE01 (sample SAMN05326651, study PRJNA326480) | marine metagenome | isolation source: seawater | place: Indian Ocean: Red Sea | collected 2010 | reverse complement strand
TATATTGATCCAAAAAAAATTACATATTTACCAAATACAGCAGGATGTTTTAACTCAAAAGAAGCTTTAAGAACATTGAGATTAGCTAGAGAGATTGGCGGTTGGAAATTGGTAAAACTAGAGGTCTTAGGAGATAAAAAGAATTTATTTCCAGAAATGATTGAAACACTAAAATCAACAGAAATACTTACTAAAGAGGGTTTTAAAGTGATGGTTTATTGTAATGATGATCCTTTGATGGCAAAAAGATTAGAGAATGTCGGAGCCTGTGCAATAATGCCTTTAGCATCACCGATTGGTTCAGGATTAGGAATACAAAATAAAGTAAATATAAAAATAATTAGATCGCAAACAAAATTGCCTTTAATAATTGATGCTGGATTAGGACAAGCTTCAGATGCTACAATAGCAATGGAATTAGGATGTGATGGAGTATTAGTAAACACTGCGATAGCTAAAGCAAAAAAACCTTACGAAATGGCTAAAGCTTTTAAGAATGCTGTGATAGCAGGAAGACAGTCATTTTTATCAGGAAGAATAGAAAAATCATTAATGGGCAATCCATCCACTCCTACTGATGGAATTATCTAGCTTTTTTATAAAATTTCTTTTTTTTAAAAGATCTTTTTTTAAATAACTTTTTATCCTTAATATCAATTATATTATTTTTTTTATTTTGAAATTCTAGACTTTTAAGTTTTTCGTAATGCTCAACTAATTCAATTGTTTTCTTGGATTTATTTTTCAAGTCAATTATGTACTCAGGTATTATTAGTTTTGTATCTGAAACAATATCTATTTTCATTTTATTTTTTTTTTCAAAGTAGGTAAGATCTTCAATAAAATTTTGTTTTAAAAAATCTGATATTTTGGCACAAACTTTTAATTCAACAAATTTTGCTTTATTTAATACAGCTTTTAATTCAACAATTTTGAGAAGTTTTTGTGCAAAAGACTCATCAGTCAAATTTATTTTCCATTTTATAGCACTTTCTCTCAATCTTTGCCTTGACATCTCAAGTAATCCAAAGTTACTTATTCTTCCAATTTGAATTCTCGCCCTATCAATTCTACATTTTTCTTTTAATCTTCTTTCAACAAGTTTTCTATTTCCGTAGCTCATCATATCTATAAAATCAATTATTATTAGTCCCGACAAGTCTCTTATTTTAATTTGTCTAGCAATTTCATCTGCTGCCTCTAAATTTGTGTCTAATGCAGTACTCTCTACATTTTTTTGTTTAATTGAGCTACCAGAATTTATATCAATAGAAACCAGTGCCTCTGTTGGGTTTATTACTAAATATCCACCTGAATTTAATTTAATTTCTGACTCAAATATTTGATTTAACTTTTGTTCTATTCCCTCCTCAATAAACAATGGAATTTTACCTCTATATTTTTTAATCTTCTTAACATGTGAGGGCATTATCATTTTCATAAAATTTTGTGCTTTTTTATATCCTTCGTTTCCTTCAACGATTATATTTTTTGTATTTTCATCATACATATCTCTAAGAGTTCTTTTAATAATCTCACTCTCTTGATGTATTAACGAAGGAGCTATAGAATTCAGTGCATTATTTTTGATCTGGTTCCATGTATTTATCAGTGTATTCAAATCATGATCAATTTCATTTTTTGTTTTATTACAACCAGCTGTTCTTACTATTAGCCCCATTTCTTTTGGTATTTCTATTTCATTTAAAATTGATCTTATTTTTTTTCTATCAACAGGATTATAAATTTTTCTTGATATACCTCCTCCTTTTGGTGTGTTGGGCATTAGAACGATATATTTACCGGCAATTGAAATAAAAGTACTTAAAGCAGCACCTTTTTGTCCTCTTTCATCTTTCATTACCTGAACTAATATTACCTGATTAGGTTTAATAACTTCCTGAATTTTATATCTTTTGAATTTGTAATTATTTTTCTTTTCTTTTTTTAGTTCCTCACTATTTTTATCCTCAGTTGTTACTTGTTCTATTGGATCCTCTATTTCTAATTTTCCTTCAGCTAAACTTTCTTCATCTTTAGCCTCAACTTCCTTAGAAAGTTCTTCTCTAGCTTTTTCTTCTTCAAGTTTAATTTTTTCTAAATCACTTTTTGGAATTTGGTAATAATCAGATTGAATATCGTTAAATGATAAAAATCCGTGCCTTTCTCTACCAAAATCTATAAAAGCAGCTTGAAGAGAAGGTTCAATTCTACTGACTTTACCTAGATAAATATTATTTTTAATTAAGTTATTCTTTAAACCTTCGTACTCGTAATCTTCAATATTATTTTCTGATTTAAGTACAACTCGGGTTTCGTTAGGATGCGAAGCATCAATATATAAATTTTTTTCCATAGCATGTTTGTTAATTGTTTCATATAAATTAATTTTTTAAAATTTTGTATATTCTTATGCCTTATCTTTAACAAATTCCGATATATAATGAAATAAAAATGAACAAAATCTTAAAAAATATATCTTTAATTTTTATCGGTTTTTTCCTGATATTTTCAATAGTGATATTGGGGGTTTTGTGGAATTTTTCAAGTAATATACCTGATTATAAATTTTTAAAGAATTACAAGCCTCCAGTTTCAAGTAAAGTTTACTCAGGAAATGGTGAACTTGTTGCAGACTTTTCAAAAGAAAAACGAATTTTTGTACCTTATAGTTCTATTCCAAAAAATGTCATAAATGCTTTTTTATCAGCAGAAGATAAAAATTTTTTTTCTCATCCAGGTGTAGACGCTAAAGGAGTTTTAAGGGCTATAATAAATAATATTAAAAACGTTATAACTTCCAATAGACTCGAAGGTGCATCAACAATTACACAACAAGTTGCAAAAAACTTCTTATTGACTAATGAAGTAAGCTTGAATCGTAAAATAAAAGAAGCAATTTTAGCTTTCAGGATTGAAAGAGCATTAACTAAAGAAAGAATTTTAGAACTGTATTTAAATCAGATTTATTTAGGAAGTGGTGCATACGGTGTTGCCGCAGCAAGTTTAGAATATTTTGATAAATCAATCAAAGAATTAGATTATAATGAAGCGGCTTTACTGGCTGCTTTACCAAAGGCTCCAAGTAGATACAATCCATATAGAGATGTTGAATTAGCTAAATTTAGAAGAAATTTAGTTTTAAGAAATTTATTAGATAATAATTTCATTGATAGCAAGGAATACGAAAATTTAAAAAATAAAGAAATCGTTTTAAAAAAAACTAAAAAAGTTTTTTCGGAAGATGCTCAGTATTATATCGAGGATGTAAGAAAAGATATAATTGAAAGATTATCCTATGAAAAGGTTTACAAACAAGGCTTCAATATAAATACCCCTATAAATTTGGATTTACAAAAAATAGCTACGGACTCATTAAGAAATGGATTAATTGCATACGATAAAAGAAAAGGTTGGCATGGTGTTTTAAAGAATAAAAAATATAATTCTAATTGGAGTGAGAATTTAGATGAATACGAATTGGAAAATTCAATTAATTGGAATTTGGCTATTATAAAAAAAGTAGATAAATTTTTAACAGAAATCGAAATCAAAGATAAATCAAGAGGAGTAATTGATTATAGTGATATCTCTTGGACAAAAAAAGAATTTGATGAATTAGTCAAACCTGGAGATATAGTTTATGTTGAAAAAATTAAAGAAAATAAATATAGTCTTAAACAACTTCCTAAAATTAATGGTGGAATTGTAGTCATGGATCCCTATTCAGGAAGAGTTTTGGCATTAAGCGGAGGTTTTAGTTTTAAAAATAGCGAATTCAATAGAGCTTCCCAAGCCTTAAGACAACCAGGTTCAGCTTTTAAACCATTTGTTTATGCTTTAGCTTTAGAAAATAATTTTACTCCTTCGTCATTAATTTTAGATGCTCCATTAGTTTTGGATCAAGGTTCTGATTTAAAAATGTGGAAACCAGAAAATTATGGAAAAAAATTTTATGGGCCATCAACACTGAGAGTTGGACTTGAGAAATCAAGAAATCTTATGACTGTTAGAATTGCACAAAATTTAGGAATAGATAAAATTGTGAATTTTTCAAAAAAGTTAAAAATTTATGAAAATCCAAAGGAACTATTATCTATTTCTTTAGGCTCCACTGAGACAACTCTTCTTAAATTAACTTCAGCATATTGTGCTTTTATTAATGGTGGTAAATTAGTGGAACCAATATTGATAGATAGAATTCAGGACAGTGAAGGCAATACTATTGTGAATAACGATAAAAGATATTGTTCTAACTGCGATCAAATTTCCTTTTTAAGCAATGTTTACCCAAAAATAAAAGATAGATATGAACAAGTTTTTTCTAATCAAACAGCCTATCAGATAACTTCTATACTTGAAGGTGTTATTCATAGAGGTACAGGAAAAAAACTAAAAAAAATGAGACTAAATCTTGCAGGAAAAACTGGAACAACTAATGAAAATACAGATGCATGGTTTATTGGATTTACATCAAATTTTGTTATAGGTGTATATGTTGGAATGGATAATCCATCTCCTTTAGGAAAATTTGAAACAGGATCAAAAACTGCATTACCTATTTTTGAAAATTTTGTAAAAAAGGCCGTAAAAAAATCTGATGCAAGACCATTTAAAGTCGCTAATGGAATCACAATGATGGTTGTTGATCCAACGACTGGTCAAAAAGCAGAACTCACCTCTAAAAATACGATTATGGAGGCATATAAAAGTAAAAATGTAATTGATGGAAAAGTTTTATATTTAAATAATGATAGATTAGTATCAAATAATATATTAAGGTTTTATTAATGGATGATAATTACTTAAATTATAAAAAAGAAATAGAAAAAATTAATCAAAGAATTAAGGAGTTTCTTTGAAAAAAACTCTATTTATTCAAAGTTAGAAAATCACAACAAAAAAATGTTGGATACTAACTTTTGGCAAGATAAATCAAATTCCCAGAAAATTATTAAAGAAAAAAAACTTTTTGAAGACCTAATTAATTCATTTAATTTATCTGAGCAAAAACTTAAAGATCTGGATGATCTAAATTTATTAGCTGAAGAAGAAAAAAATCAAGATATTCAAAAAGAAATTATAACAAATATAAAAGAACTTAGGTCATTAGTTAAAAAAAATGAAATTAAATGCTTTTTATCAAATGAGGCTGATCCACTAGACTGTTATATTGAAATACATGCTGGAGCTGGTGGTACCGAGAGTCAAGATTGGGCAAACATGTTGAGAAGAATGTATCTTAAGTGGTCAGATAATAAAAAATTTAAATCAAGTTTAATAAGTGAACATAAGGGGGATGAAGCTGGAATTAAATCTTCAACAATAAAAGTTGAGGGAGATTATGCTTTTGGTTGGTTAAAAAAAGAGTCAGGCATTCATAGGCTTGTTAGAATATCCCCATTTGACTCAGGTGCTAGAAGACACACCAGTTTTGCAAGTATTTGGGTTTATCCAGTTGTTGATGAAAACATAAATATAGAAATTTTAGATAAGGATTTAAGAATAGACACATATCGTTCAAGTGGCGCTGGTGGACAACATGTAAATACTACAGACAGTGCAGTTAGAATAACACATCTTCCCTCCAAAATAGTTGTACAATGTCAAAATGAGAGATCTCAACATAAAAATAAAGAGACTTGTATGAACATGCTAAAAGCTAGACTGTATGATTTTGAAATTAAAAAAAAAGAGAAAGAAACACAAAATTTACAGTCATCTAAATCAGAAATTGGCTGGGGACATCAGATTAGATCTTATGTATTACAGCCTTATCGATTGGTAAAAGATAATAGAACCAATTTTGAGAGCACTAGTCCAGACAAAATATTGGATGGTGAAATAGATGATTTTTTAGAACAATCGCTGTATCAAATTTAATGAAAATATTTTTTAAATCAATATTTCTTATAATAATACTTTTTTTAATTTTTGTATTACATATGACTTTTATTGGAATTGAAACCAATAAATTCAATAATCAAATTCAAGATAGAGTTCAAAACGTAAATAAAGATTTAGAAATCAAATTAAAAGAAATAAAAATAATTTTTAATCCGCTGAAATTAAAATTGGATATTAAAACTCTTGGACCTAAATTTAAGTTAAATGATAAAATTATTCAACTTGAAAGTATAAAATCAGAAATTTCATTAGTATCTTTTTTTCAAAAAAAATACTCACTTGAGAATTTAGATGTATCAACTAAATCTTTAGAGATAAAAAACTTGATATCATTTATTAGAAAATTTAAAAATGTACCGGAATTATTCATTTTAGAGAAAATTATTAATAAAGGGTATTTGATAGCTGATTTAGAGTTAAATTTTGATAATTCAGGTAAAATTAAAGAAGATTTTCAAATCAAAGGATTAATTAAGGATTTACAAGCAGATATTTTAAAAAATAATAAAGTTGAAAACTTAGATTTAATATTTGATTTTAAAAAAGGTGATTTAACCCTTCAAAATATTGATGCTTTAATTAATAATAAAAATTTTATTGCTAAAAAAATAAATGTAAAAAAAGAGAATAATGATTTTTTGATAAACGGAGATTTTAATTTTGATAAATTAATTTTGAATAATGAAGAACTAAATACTTTTTTTAAACTCCAATTAGATAATTTTCTAATTGAAAATGTTCAACTATCAGCAAAAAATAATTTTTCTTTTAAATTAAATAAAAAATATAAAATCAAAAATTTTGAAATATTTTCTGATATGAAAATTGATAAAATGTTTATCAATTCAATTAATCTCAAAAAATTTAAAGAAGTTTTTCCTCAAATTAAAAAGGATTTAAATTTTATAGATCATCAAGTTAAAATTGAATATTCTAAAAAACAATTATTAATAAATGGAAATGGAAAAGTTTTATTTCAAGATGAGAATGATAAAATAAATTACTCTATATCAAAAAAAAAAAATATTTTAGCATTTAATACTCTCTTTGAGATTGATAAAAATCCTATAGTTTTTGAAATTCTAAATTTTGATAAAGATAATAATTCAAAGTTAACTATTGAATTAAAAGGTGAGCACGAATTGAATAATTTAACAAAGATTAGTTCATTAAACATTAAAGAAAAGGAAAACATATTTAATATACAGAAATTAACTTTTGATAAAAAATTTAAGATAGAAGAATTAAAAAATTTAAGTTTTAATTATATTGATAGGGAAAATCAATTAAATTCAATTAAATTATTTTATAAAGATGATATTTATTTTTTAAAAGGTCAAAATTTTAATGCAAATCATTTAATTGAAAATTTATTAAATAACAAAAATGAAGATGGATCAATTTTTGTTAAAAAAAAATTTAAAATAGATGTTGAAATTGATGCTGTGTATTTAGATAAAGTCCATCGATTAAGTAAACTAAAAGGTAATCTAGATTTTGATAATAAAGAATTAAAGAATTCAAATTTATCTGCAAGATTTTCTGAAAATGAAAAATTAAAGTTTAGTGTTAATTCTAATAAAGATGAAAAAATAACTATTCTTACTTTAGATAAAGCTGAACCTATCATCAAAAGATATAAGTTTATAAAAGGTTTTGAAGAGGGTGTTCTTGATTTTTATTCATCTAAAAAAGAAAATATCTCCAAATCAACGTTAAAGATTTATGATTTCAAATTAAAAGAGTTACCAGTTTTAACTAGAATATTAACATTAGCATCATTACAAGGTATTGCTGATATTTTATCTGGAGAAGGAATTAGATTTGATGAATTCGAAATGAATTTTCAAACAAAAAATAATCTCATTACAATAGACGAGATATATTCAATTGGACCAGCTATTTCTATCTTAATGGATGGATATGTTGAAAAAAATAAACTTGTAAGTTTAAGAGGAACATTAGTCCCAGCCACTACAATTAATAAAGTTATAGGTTCAATACCAGTATTAGGAAAAATACTTGTTGGAAAAAAAACAGGAGAAGGTGTATTTGGTGTAAGTTTTAAGATCAAAGGCCCTCCAAAAAATCTAGAAACTACTGTTAATCCTATAAAAACATTAACTCCAAGATTTATAACAAGAACGCTAGAAAAATTAAAAAATATTAATTAAGAAAATTGTTTCTTAATTGAATAATCTTTAAAATTATATAATGTATGTTTATGAGATATATAAGTGGTCTTATAAATCTAATAATTAGTTTAGTAGTTTCTACAATTATCATTTATGCAATAAATTTTATAGCAGGATTTGCTGGAGCAGATTACTCATTTACAAATGGTGAAGTTTTTGTAATTTGGATTTTAATGGCAATCTTGATTAATAATTGTTTTAGAAAATAATATTTTTTAAATGAATAATTCTATCAAGACTGATGATATAATTTTCAATTTTTTCAAACAAATTTGTGATGAAAAAGATGATAAAAAATGTGTTGAGCTTGGTAATAATTGGATTAATGCAATGGAAAAAAATTTAGGTAATTTAGAAGCCAATCTGAATGAAAATGATAAAATCAAACATAAAAAAGATATTCAAAATAATAGAGATCACCTTAATAGTTTAAAGGGAAAAAATTCTTCAGAGTGGAGAGAATATGCAACCAAATGTATGATTGAAATCATGGATAATAAAGTGTAATTTTAATTTAAGGGGTGTCCTAACAGACTGAGATCAAACCCTAAGAACCTGTCCGGTAATTCAGAAAGGGAAATTATGGAGAAATCATATTTTATAAGTCAATCTTCGTCATTAATATTAGTTACTATCATTAGTTTAATATTTGTAATTTTAGGTATTTATCATTCTAAAAAATATCAAGGACTAAATAATTACTTAATTGCCAACAGAAACGTTGGATTATTTTCATTAACTATGAGTTTAACTGCTTCTGCATTAGGTGCTTGGATTTTATTTGGACCAGCCTCTGCTTCAACATGGGGAGGGGTAGGAGCAATAATTGGTTATTCATTAGGAACAGCATTTCCAATGTTTTTTTTAATTTTTCTAGGAAAAAAAATTAGGAAAGAATTTCCAAAAGGATCCTCTTTAATTGAGTTTATGAAAAAGAAATTTGGAAAAAGTTTATTCAAACTTATTTTATTGATGACTATTTTTTATATGTTCATTTTTTTGTGTGCTGAAGTAACTGCTGTAGCAGTTTTAATTAACTATATTTCAGGTACTGATCTTTGGATGACAGCATTAATAGTATTACTATCTACACTAGCTTATACTTTATATGGAGGTCTTAAAGCATCAATATTTACAGATAATATTCAAATGATTGTAATTGGTGTTTTATTATTAATTTCATTTATATATATCTACTCATTTACAGGATCTCAATTTTCTTTTGAATTTATTAGAGAAAATAACCCTCATCTTCTTAGTAGTTCTTACGTGCCAGGCTACACTGCTGGTTTAACTTTTTTTATTGCAGTTGCTGCTACTAATCTATTTCATCAAGGAAATTGGCAGCGTGTTTATGCAGCAAAAAATTTTGATACATTAAAAAAAAGTTTAATTATTTCTTTTTTTATAATTATTCCAATTGTTTTTTATATGGGTTTTACTGGTATGGTTGCCTTTTCAATAGAACCTAATATTAGACCAGATCTTGGTTTTTTTTCATTATTACTTAAAGAACAAACAATATTGTTATCTTTATTTATTGTAATACTTGGTTTGTCTTTGACTATCTCAACTGTAGATACATTAATTAATGCAATATCGAGCTTAATTATAGTTGATGGTAAAGCCACGTTTAATCTTAGGAAAAAAACAAATTATTTAAAATTATCTAAAATTTTAATCTTATTTTTATCTATAATTTCTTTCATTATTGCTTCAAAAGGTTTCGATATTTTATATTTATTTTTATTAGCAGACTTATTTTGTTGTGCATTTGTGTTGACTGTTTTTTATAGTTTTTATAAGAAAAATATTACTGAAAAAATTGCTTATACTTCAATAGTTATAGGTTTGGCAGGTGGTTTTTTAATTTTTCCTATTCCAGATTTTTCAAAAAGTTTACTTTTTGGCATAATAATACCCATAGAGTCATTGTCACCATTTATATCTCAGTCGCTATTATTTTTATCTTTTGTTGTGGCAACTTTTCTACCATTTCTCTTTATTAAAGCTCAAAAGATATAATATAAGTTGATTGTATTAGTGAGATTAATAATTAT
>MDTE01004213.1_pt1 | contig 10162 bp, 8 predicted proteins | sample 811231 | NCBI WGS metagenome assembly MDTE01 (sample SAMN05326651, study PRJNA326480) | marine metagenome | isolation source: seawater | place: Indian Ocean: Red Sea | collected 2010 | reverse complement strand
TTTGTGTAAATTCTTTTTTAATTCAATGATATTTTCTCTAAATTTTTTATATGTAGAAATTTTATTCATGCCAAATTCTTTTTCTTCAATCTTCATTTGTTGAACAGATTTTGTAATTTTAAAAACATTTTTTCCTGAAACATAAACACGAATTGTTCCTCCATGGACTTTCTGTTTTTCTATATTAAAAATTTCTAAATTAAATTTTTTCAACCATTTTGATAATGGAAGAACTGAAAAATATGATATATGTTCATGATATATTGTATCAAATTCTAATTTTTTTATTAGATTTAGTGAATATGGTACCTCAAATACAAAAACTCCATTTTCTTTTAATAATGTAGATATTCCTATTATGAAATTATTAAGATCATCTATATGGCCTAAAACATTATTGGCAATAATTAAATCGGCTTTTTCTTTTTTTGAAATAATTTTTGCAATATTGTTATCAAAAAATGAATTCTCTGTTGGTATTTTCATTTTTCTTGATACTTCTGCTAAATTTTTTGCAGGTTCAATACCTAACACTTTAACTTTATGTTTTAAGATCTGTTTTAATAAAGTTCCATCATTACTACCTATCTCTACCACAAATGGTTCATCTCTTTTTTTCAAAATTTTATTATATACAGTATATGCATAATTTTCAAAATGTTTTATGATTGGTTTATTGGCGCTTGTAAAATAATGATAATTTTTGAATAGATGTTTTTTATCCACCACATCTAGTAACTGTAAATGTTTACATTTTTTACAGATATACAATCTTAGTGGAAATTTAACTTCCTTTTTATTAATTCTATTTTTTGTTAAAAATGAATTTGATGGAGGTTGTTTCCCTAAATCCAGAATTAGTTCAAATTCTTCACTTGCACATAATCGACATTTCTTTCTAAATTTATACATCATAAGCTAAGAATTTTTCTATTTGTATAATGATTACTCAACAATTCTTACTTTTTTATAAAATCCACTTATTTTTGCTAATTTGATTAGAATTCTGTTAAAATTCCTCACATGTTGCCCTTCTTCAGATTCTGGTGGTATATAGATATTACAACAAAAATTTTTCAAAATTTCATCATCCGATAGTTTTCTCATTTTCTGAATATTTTTTCTATTAGCAACTATTTCATTATATGATTTAATTATGCTGCCATAACTTGAAATTTTCTTTCCTAAAATTCCTTTTTTTGCAAAAAAACCTAACATTATAATTTCTATTAAGAATAAAGATGGTAATAACTGAAGAATTGTTTTCAGTGAATAATTTTTTAGTAATACAATCCATCTATTTCTTTCTAAAAAATAAAATTTTTTCCCACTCCATCCCCATCCTGCACTTCCATAATGGTGAATCACTGATTTTGGTACATAATATGATTTATAGCCGCACAATCTAGCTCTCCATCCAAAATCTAATTCTTCATGATATGCAAATAACTTTTTATCAAATAATCCAATTTCATCAATAATTTTTTTAGGTAAAAACATACATGTTCCTGAAGAATAACTTATTTCTTCAAAACTTTCATAATCTCCTTTATCCATTTGTCCTTTTCCTCTTGCAAACCCAAATCCAAAAAGATTAATCATATCTCCTGTACCATCTAGAATTTTGGGATTTGTCATTTTCACAAATTTGGGTTGATATAATGCTAATCCATATTTTTTATATGCATCAAAAAATTCTTCAAGCCAATTTTCTGTAACTGTGACATCATTATTCATTAAAATGATAAATTCTCCATTTGCATTTTTTATACCAACATTCAAACCCTCGGGTACACCCTCATTTTTTTCATTTAAGATAAATTTACAATCTAAATAAATGGCAGCATTTTCTCTTCCACTATTATCTGGTGATGCATTATCTACTACAATAATTTCATATTTTTTTTTAGTCACTAATTTTATTGAATCTATACAATTTTTAAGAAATTTTTGTCCATTGTAATTCAAAATTATGATTGAAACTAAATTTTGTTCCATAAATCAAAATCTTTTTTCTATCTAATAATTGATTACTAAACAATAATAACTAATAGATCTATTTTTTTTATATTGAAACCTACAATTAAGACCTATGGACTTGGAGTACAAAAAATCACTCCTAATTTGCATAAAGATAATAGAGGATTTTTAGGTGAACTTTTACGACTAGATTGGGGCGAATTACTTCCTAATTTTACAATTAAACAAGTTTTACTTTCTCAAAGTAAACCTGGAATTATTAGAGCGTGGCATAAACATCTTAGAAACCAAATTGATCTTATTCTTGTTCTAAAGGGAACTGTAAAAATTTGTATTTATGATGGAGATTCAAATTCAAAATCTTTTGGAGACTTGATTGAAATTAATGTTGATTCTAATACTCCTGAAATAATCAAAATTCCAGGTCATTTGTGGCATGGTACAAAAAATACAGGTGTAGAAACATCTGAGACAATTTATTTCATAAACAATTTGTATGATTATGATAATCCTGATGAAGAAAGAATTGATTGGGATGATCCATCTATTATTGATCCAAATACACAAAAACCATTTGATTGGAATATGGTTGATTAATGAAAGGCATAATTCTTCATGGTGGACATGGAACTCGTTTACGACCGTTAACCCATACTGGCCCAAAGCAACTTTTACCAATATGCAATAAACCAATGTCTGAATATTGTGTTGAGTCACTAAAATATTCTGGAATAACAGACATTGCGATAGTCGTTGGTGGTATAGGTTCTGATAAAGTAAAAGAGTATTATGGTAATGGAGAAAAATTTAACATCAAAATTACGTATATTGAACAAGATTCACCTAAAGGAATTGCACATGCAGTTGGTTTATGCCAAGATTTTGTAGATAATGAAAAATTCATAGTTTTTTTAGGTGATAATTTCATAAATACAAATATTAACAATTTTACAAAAGATTTTGAAAATTCAACATTTGCTGCTTCACTTTTGTTATGTGAAGTGGATAATCCTGAACAATTTGGAATTGCATATTTAGAAGATGATAAAATTTTTAAGATGATTGAAAAACCAAAAAACCCAGAATCAAATTTAGCTATCACTGGAATTTATTTTCTAACACCAAAAATTTTTGAAAAAATTAAAAAACTTAAACCATCGTGGAGAAATGAACTAGAAATTGTTGATGCATTACAAATGATTTTAGATGATGGAGAACAAATATCCTATAACACTATTACAGGATTTTGGAAGGATACAGGCACACCTAGTGATATTATTCATGCAAATAAAATTATTCTAGAAAATATGAAGCATGAAAATTTTGGTGTAATAGAGGAAAATGTAGAAATTATTGGTGAATTTTCCCTTGGAAAAAATTCTATTATAAAAAATGGTTGTAAAATTATTGGTCCCGTGATAATCGGTGATGATTGTGTTATTGATAAATACTCTATTGTTGGTTCTAATGTCAGTATAGGTAATAATTCACACATATCAAATTGTAAAATTGAGAATTCAATTGTGATGCTGAATTGTATTATAGATAGCAAAATTTCTATTATTGATAGTATTATAGCACAAAATTCTCAACTTTCATCTGAAAACACTACGTCAGAGAAAAAGAAATTTCTCCTTGGTGAAGGAACAAAAATTTCTTTATAAAATATGATGAAGTTCTAATGGATTCTAAAAATAATATTAAAAAATTATCTGCTATTGGTTTTTCTGATGCAATAGGAACAGGCGCAACTGCATTTTTTTGGTTTTTTTTAGCATCTTTAATTACTCCAGAACAATATGGAGAAATTTTCTTTTATTTAGGAATTGCAACAATTGCCTCTTCAATTGTACTCTTTGCAAATCAAAATACTATTGTTGTATATCTAGCAAAAAAAATTAAAATTCAAAGTACACTTTATTCTATTACTTTAATTGGCACATTTATTGCATCAATAGTAATTATTTTTTGGTTTTATCGTCTAGATGTTAGTCTTGTTTTGATTGGCTATGTTTTAAACACACTTGCAATTGGTGAACTTCTTGGTAAGAAACTGTTTAAAACATATTCCAAATTTGTCATTTTACAAAAATCTTTGGTTGTGTTATTAGGATTAAGCTTTTTCTATATTTTTGGTATAGATGGAATAATTTTTGCAATAGCATTATCATATGTAGCATATTCAATAATTGTTTACAGAGGAATGAGAAGTGACACTCTAAATTTTTCTTTATTAAAACAAAATATTGGATTTATAACAAATAATTATTCATTTGGAATAATACAAATTCTTCGAACTCAAATTGATAAAATCATAATCCCCGCAATTCTTAGCTTTTCTATATTAGGAAATTTCGCTTTAGCATTACAAATTATGACAATTCTAAATTTTCTTCCTAATACTGTGTACAAATTAATTTTACCCTATGATGCTACCGGTACTGCAAATTCAAGAATTAAGATTGTTACTGTATTATCTTCCATAGGTTTTGCATTATCTGGCATTATAATTTCTCCTATTTTGATACCTATTGTATTTCCCGCATATGCTGAATCAATTATGGCAATACAGATCATGAGCATAACTGCTATTCCATCATCAATAACAATGATCTTAACATCAAAATTTCTTGGATTGGAAAAGAGTAGATATGTTCTAATTAGTCGAATAATCAGCCTATCATTGATAAGTTTAGGCATGATTATTTTAGGCACATATTTTGAAATAATTGGTATTGCTTTTGCATATCTTATTGCTAATTCCGCATCTGCAATTTTCTTATCTGTATCAAATTATTTAATAATCAAAAACGATAATAAATCTAAATTTAATAACTAAATTTTTTATGATTAACAATATGCACCAAAATATTTTATTTATTACAATTGATTCATTACGTGCTGATAGATTCTATGGAGAAAAACGAAGTTGTAAAACTCCAAATATTGATTTTTTAATTAAAGAAGGAACCTACTGTAAAAATGCAATAAGCTCATCATCATCAACTGGAATCACATTGGGTAATTTTTTTACAGGAAAATATTCATTCAAAACAGGTATAACATTAAGAAATTTTAATTCAAAAACTATCACTTTGTTTAATATATTAAAAAATAATAACTATTCTCTTCATGGATTAATACCAAAATTAACTTGGTTTGATTATTTCACTGAAAAATTTGATGAACGAGATCAATTTTTTTGTGCAAATTTAACACAAGACGATCTCACAACTAAACTAGGTTTTAGAATTCTCAAAAAACTCCGTTCAAAACAAATGAATGAACCCTGGTTTTATTATTTACACATAGAAGATTTACATGATCAAATTATTGTTCCAGATAATTTCAACAAAGAAAAGTTTGGAATGACTAAATATGATAAAATGGTTTCTTGTATAGATGATTGGTTAGGTAAAATCCTAAAAGAAATTGATTTAGAAAAAACACTGTTAATAGTTGTAGGTGATCACGGTGAATACATAAAACCAATAGATGATTATGTAGGTAAAATACCTAACGTACAAAAAATCATGCGAAAAGGAAAAAAATATTTTCCTGTTCTAGAACCTATTGGCTTAAAATTATTCATACTTATAAGAGATATAGTAAAACGTTACCAAATTAGAAAAATTAAAAAAAATCTTTCTAAAGAAGAATTACGTTCAGTAACTGAAAGACGTGCTGGTAAGACTCTTTATGATGAAACAAATCGTATACCAATTCTTTTTGTTGGCAAAAATGTAAAGAAATCAATAATTATAAAAAATCTTGTGGGGGCAGTTGATGTATTTCCAACAATTCTAAGTATTTTAGGTATAAAATATGATAGTAAAAATCTGGATGGAAGAGATCTTTCAATTGTCTTTGATAATCAAAAAATTTCTGATAAGCCATTATATATTGAAAGCAGTGATTCTGATGAATTCAAGTCAGGTTTTGTTATCGGTATTAGAACTCAAGAGTTTAAATATCTTCGAGGAAAAAGTAATCCAAAAAATCATGCTAGTTTATTTGACATTCAAAATGATCCTAATGAAACTAATAATTTAATTGAAGAACGACAGGATATCGTTGAAAAAATGGAAAAACATCTTAGTGAAATATTAGATCAAAGTGATTTGAACAATGAATCTGATATTTCCTCTGAAGATGAGGAAAAAATCAGAAAAGAATTAAAAAAAATGGGTTATATTTAATCAATTTATGATTTCTATACGCCCAAATTTGATTTAATATTTTTATCAAATTCCTCATGATCTATTTCAAAAATTTTTACCTTGTAAGTTAATTCAAAATCTTTAGAGTCAAATACTTTTTTTAGATATGTGTATTTATTTTCATTTTGAAAAATATCCTGTATGAATTTTGGTCTTTCAGTTTTATTATCCACGATCAGATGTGACAAACCATTCGTAATTTCTTTTTTAGTTCCATCTGACCAATAGAACATAGGATCTAAAATATAAGTTCCAGAAGAATTTGTAAAACTAAATCGATGAGCTGGATGAGTACCCTCTTGGTTATTTACTATCTGTCTTGATTTTTGAATAAACTCTTGTAAAGTTTCACTATCATCGTATTTAATCAATAACCTGTCTTTGATTATGTGTCCACTATGAGATGCAATAGGACTTGTTGGCCACTTATTTTCCATTTCTGCAGCTTTAATGAATCTCCCTTCAGGACTAAATTCATTGTATACTGTAGCGATATTAACAACATTTTGTGATATAATAAAAGATTCTTTTGAATACTCTATCTCATTTTTATAGTCTAAATTTGAGTATATTCCAAATAATATCAGAATAATTATAATTACAATTAAAAATATTGAGGGTTTTTTTATCCAAGGAATGATTTTATTGATTGTAAATAAAGAAACAAAACAAAAAATTGGATATAAAATGAATAAGTATCTGATATCATTAAAACCATTTATGTAGGCATAAATTGGAGCAAGAAAAAGAAAACTTGATAAAATTATAATTATATTTTTTCTAGAATTCCTTTTTTTAAAAATAGCAAAAATTCCATATGGAATTAAAAATATAAAAACAGGAATGATTAGAATGCCTATGAATTTAATAAAATTCCAAGCACCGTTTATTAAATAATATGATGATTCTTGACTTTCCATCTCTGCAAGTTCTTTGTATACATCTTGACCTTCAATAAACTGCACACTACTTCTATTAATTGCACTAAAAAATTGATTAAATAATCCATCTTCACCTGTAGTATAATAATTTGTAATTAAAAGAGGAACTAAAATAATTAAGAATAATGAAATACAAAGTAAATAATTTTTTTTGTAATTTATTTTTTTTCGAAAAGTTAGAAAATAAATAATTGTTATTGGAATAATCATAATGAAAGCTTCATATCTTAAATGAGACATAACGCCCACTAAAACAAACGCAATTGCTATTGTTTTGTAATTTTTCTGAAAAAGTAGTAGTATGACTAGTGAACAAACTAACATGTACATTGATTCAATACCTCCATTTGTTGAATTTTGAATAATTTTTGGTTCAAATGCAAATAGTGCAGCACCAAATAATCCTAAATATCTACCAAAAAATTTTGAACAAAGAAAGTAAATTGGTATTATTGTAATAACAGAAACTATTACTGATAAAATTCTGAAAGTATTTACAAAATCAAAAAATTTTTCTAACTGGAGAATTGAGAATAAAACTCCTACAAATGCTGGCCATCCATTATTTGCAAGCGGCCAATTTTTTGGAAGTTCACCGGAATTTTTTATTTCTATAGCATATCCAAAATAATCGATAGTGTCATAGCTAGGTGGAAGATCTAAAGGAAGAAAATATAATTTGATGATTAGTGAAGTTAAACCAATTAAAATTAGAAAAACCCACCAATAACTAGTAATTTTACTAGAATCAACTTCTATTTTTTCTAGCATCTATAGATCATTATGCCTACAATTGTCTTGTTTTTATTCATTAAGATGAAAAAAGATGTAGTATATTTGATGAGAAACAGTAAATAACAAACTTTTCACAATTTTTTGTATATTAAAATTAATATGAAAACGAATCTTAAAAAATGATAATTACATGAAAAAAATTTTATTTTGGAGAAGGTACAAAAATCTCTTTATAATTAATTTGTGAGATTTTATGAATTTCAATAATAACATGAAAGGCTTATCTGCAATAGGCATTTCTGATATTTTAGGAACTGGAGCAACAGCATTTTTCTGGTTTTTTTTGGCATCATTAATCAGTCCAGAACAATATGGGGAAATTTTTTATTATTTGGGAATTGCAACTATTGCTTCCTCCTTTGTTCTTCTTGGAACTCAAAATACAATTACTGTTTACTTAGCAAAAAAAATTAAACTTCAGAGTACACTATATTTAGTTTCATTACTTGCCGCCTTTTTCGCCTCAATCATAATTATGATTTGGTTCTATCGTTTAGATATCGGGTTTGTTCTAATAGGTTATGTAATTAACACTCTGGCCATTGGTGGTTTACTTGGAAAAAAATTATTCAAATCTTATTCCAAATTTGTTATAATACAAAAAATTTTAGTAGTTATACTTGGTTTAGGATTTTTTTATATTTTTGGAACTGATGGAATACTTTTTGCAATTGCATTATCGTATATATCTTACACAATAATTATTTTCAAGGGAATGAGAGCAGACACAGTAAATTTTTCTTTATTAAAGAAAAATATTGGATTTGTTACTAACAATTATTCAATAAGTATTGTACAAATTTTAAGAACACAAATTGATAAAATTATAATTCCTGCCATACTTAGTTTTACAATATTAGGTAACTTTGCATTAGCATTACAAGTTATGACTATCCTGAATTTCTTACCAAACACAGTCTATAAATTCATTTTACCACATGATGCAAATGGTAATCCAAACTCCAAAATTAAAATTATAACAATAATTGTTTCTGTTGGTTTTGCAATATCTGGATTAATTTTATCACCAATTATAATACCTAATTTATTCCCTGAATATATTCAGGCTATAGAAGCAATTCAAATAATGAGTATTACTGCAATTCCAACTTCTATAACGATAATTCTTACATCAAAATTTCTTGGATTAGAAAAAAGCAGATATGTTCTAATTAGCAGAATAATTAGTTTATCATTAATTAGTTCATGTATGATTATTTTGGGTACATTTTTTGAAATAATTGGACTTGCATTTGCATATCTGATTGCTAATTCTGCATCTGCATTATTCTTACTTATCTCAAATTATCTAATAGTAGAAAATAAAAATAAATCTAAATTTAATATCTAAAATTAAAAATGAATAATATGTTACCAAATATTCTATTCATAACAATTGATTCACTTCGTGCAGATAGATTTTTTGGTCAAAACCGAAGTTGCAAAACTCCTAACATTGATTCATTAGTTGGACGAGGATTATATTGTAAAAATGCTGTTAGTTCTTCTGATGCAAAGGTATAACATTAGGTAATTTTTTTACAGGGAAATACTCATTCAAAACTGGAATTACTAACTATCAAAAAAATAACGAATCTGATATTTCATTTGCAGATGAAGAAAAAATCAGGGACGAATTAAAGAAAATGGGATATGTATAATTTTGAATTATTTATCTAAAAAAGCATCCTCTACAAGTTCACAAATGATATGATAAATTGTTCTATGAGCTTCTTGAATTCTTGGAGTGGAAGAACTTTCCACAATTATTGGAATATCGATTAATTCTGAATATTTTGCCATTACATCTCCACCATTATTGCCTATTAATGCAATAGTTTTTGCACCTTTGTTTAAAGAAACTTTCAAACCATTTATGACATTCTTGGAATTTCCACTTGTGGATATTGCTATAATTATATCTCCACTTTCCACCAAACTTTCGCATTGCCTACTAAAAACAAAGTCAAATGAATCATCATTTGCAATTGATGTAATTGTAGATGTATCTGTTGAAAGTGCTATTGCTGGTAAACTTTTACGTGATTTTTTAAATCTACCTAAAAACTCCGCTGCAATGTGTTGTGCATCTGCCGCACTTCCTCCATTTCCAAAAATAACTATTTTCTTACCAGATTGTAAACCATTTTTAATTTCTTCTACTGCATTTTTGATTTGATCAATTTTTTTATCTAAATTTTGAATAGTTTCAGAACTCTCATCAAT
>MDTE01125734.1_pt1 | contig 10165 bp, 14 predicted proteins | sample 811231 | NCBI WGS metagenome assembly MDTE01 (sample SAMN05326651, study PRJNA326480) | marine metagenome | isolation source: seawater | place: Indian Ocean: Red Sea | collected 2010 | reverse complement strand
TGTAATGTGCCATGATGCCTGTATCCCATAATGTACATAGGCACTCTTGTCACGATGTCGTTGTTGTTAACATAACGGTGATGTGGAAAATTAAAACAACTCACATAATCTCCATCGCCCACTCTAGGTGATCCATACGTGTAAAGTTCTGCTGGATCAGGACAGTCATTGTCTTGATAGCATCTTGAAGCAATGATGGTTGCCATTGCGGCACCTAGTGAATGGCCCGTAAACCAAATGTCTACATGATAGGTTCGCTTGGCTCCATATCTTTTAATGGTTGGCTGTAGAGTAGGCCATAGATCATCCACTTCTTTTTTGAATCCTCTATGCACTTCTCCAATGGTTTCGGACTCTACTTTAATTAACTTAAGGTCTGCTTTAATGTCGTTCCATTCTGATGGTTGTGTGCCTCTACAAGCCACCACACAGTCATCCCTGTTGGAAAATATGTAGGCTTGAGCACCATCCACATTGAAGAACAATGTCCTTGTGAATCCTATTGCTTTGGCATATGCTCTGGCAGTTTTTTCATCTTGATAGGCAATTTCTGACAATCTTGCCATCAATCCCGAGCGAGTCTTTAAATTATATTGCTTTATTGGCTTCTTTAAATTATAATTCATGTTATAGATATTTATAACTAGTTAAATAAACTTATGAAGCGCCAAACCAGATCAATATTAGAAGAAATAGCATCATGTGCCCCTGGCACAACTCGTAAAAATGTTGTTGAAAACAAGAGCGGACATGTGCTGGAAGGCGCCATTAATCTTATCAAAGAGTTCTACACAGTGTATCCATTTGAGGAGGCACAATATCTACACAAAAAATTTGTTAATTCAATCAAAACTTTGAATGAACAAAAGTTCTACAACGGTCTAGATAGAAAAGAAGAGGATGAAGTATAATCAATTTTTAACTGAGAACGCCAATGTGCATTTGTATCACATTGAAGAGGACATTATTCGTAATGGTTTGGTGGGTGCAAAGTCTGCTGTAAAATATCTGTATGGCATGACAGACATGTTGGGTGGCGGAACAGATGGCAATGTGAGAGTCACAGTCAAGTGGGATGGTGCACCAGCGATTGTGTGTGGTAAAGATCCCTTGAATGGAAAATTTTTTGTTGGCACCAAGAGTGTGTTTGCCCAAACACCGAAAGTAAACTACACATTCGATGACATTGATCGGAATCACACAAAAGATGGGTTGAATAAAAAATTAAAATATGCACACAGATATCTACAAAACTTAAACATAGATGGAGTAGTACAGGGTGACTTAATGTTTACTCCAGGAGATATCAAACCTGAAAGGATAGATGGAGAAGCATACATAACATTTACTCCTAACACCATAACTTACGCAGTGCAGAAAGGCTCTAAACTGTATGACAAGATCACAAAAGCAAAGATAGGCATAGTGTTTCACACAGGTTACACAGGTGATACATTTAGAACAATGGACGCACAATTTGGAGTTGATGTGAGTGGCTTTGGAGAAGACGGCAATGTGTGGTATGATGATGCGTATATCAAAGACATGAGTGGGTCATTGTTTTCTTCCAAGGAAGTTTTGGATCTACGCACAAGGATCAAACAATTAGACGGATTGGTTGAACAAGTACCGATGCCATTATGGATGAAACTTAGCACAAACAAAGACTTCACAACTTATATGTTGCAGTTCATAAACAAATTGGTGCGTGGTGGCACACTTGGCATGAGTGGCAAAGCCATGATGCAACAGTTTCTCAACTACTACAGAGACGTGCAACAACAAGCCAAAGACAAACTTAAGACAGATAAAGCCAAAGACAAACGTGACGAAATGGTAGCACTGATGGGCAAACTGTTTGCAGAAAATGCCAAAGGGGTTGAGGCCATACTGGAGATACACAACAGGACCATTGTACTAAAAAATGCTATTCTCAAGCAGATCAATCAAATCAAAGCAACCAAACAGTTTATCAAAACTGACACAGGTTATCAAGTGACTAATCCAGAAGGATATGTGGCTATAGACAACGATGGCCAAGCAGTAAAACTGGTGGACAGACTGGACTTTTCAAAGGCCAATTTGACAGCACAAAAGCAGTGGGCTCAAGAATAAATAACTCTAGTTCACTATAAATGCATTTACAGTAAAGGAGAACTACAATGCCAATAACAAGAGCGAGATCAACTGACATGATCAGACGTCAGTCGTTCGTTGGTAAATCATTAACTTTTATTGAGGTTGGCTTCAACTCAGGAATAGGTGAAACAGCAACTACTCCTGAATCACAAGATTCAGCTTTTCAAAAAGTTACAAACGTCATCAACTCACAAACTGGTAACGGTGGAACATTATTAGCATGTTCATATGACCTAGGCAGAAAAGCCACTACACTTGATGAAACACTAGCAACAGCAATTGACGCTGGAAATTCAATCGATGTGTATCAGTACATTGTGGAAGGTGATAAAATGTTTGATGAACCTGCATCCGCTGGAGCGGCAGTAGGTGATGATTCAACTGTTATCGATGGATCAGAAACTGATCTATTAGCAGACATCAAATCAATCTTATCAGACGAATCAACTAACGACGTGTTTGTCAAAATTAAAGTACTACCAGCAGACGGTGTATCCGACAAAGCTGGTGTTAATTCTGACATTTTTGGAATGTTCGACCAAAGAGGCGACGCATAATCCAATTGATCATTACAGATAAAACACACTAAAGGGCGGCTTAGGTCGCCCTTTTTTTATGGCAGTTCTGTGTAGTTTTTAAATTTTTTTGTAATTTTTTTTCGCTTTTTTTGATTATTACAACCAAATAAGGTAGTTTTTTAACTAGATGTAGTATACAATATACTACGATGGCACTAAAGCCAACAAAGGAGAAACTGATGGAAATTATGAAACAAATTAAAGGCTGGGCATCGACTCTAGCAGATGTCGGAGTATCTTTAATCGCTCTGGGCATTGTCCTGGAGGTACTGTTCAACGGTCAAGGCATTCCGTTTTGGCCTGACATCTCAGTGATAGGAAACATACAAGGACTGTTATCAGGATTTAGTGATCAAGGATTACTAGGTTTAGTAGCAATTTGGATCTTGTATCACATCTACACTAAAAAATAATGCTAAAGGGGGAGTTTAGGCTCCCCCACATTATCCACCCACTAAAAATTACCAAACTCACCATAAATACATACAAATCAACCGTGTTCACTGAGCGTGGGCACATATTGTAGGAGAAATACAATGCCAATAGCTAAAGCAAACTTTAGTCATAAGACAGACTTCGAAAACGAAGGTGTTGACGTTGCATACTTCACAGTTGACTTTATTTCAGCAATGAACGCAGAAACTGGAGATCCAGACACTGCTTCAGCTGTTGCTGGTTTAGAGTTAACAAGAAGAACTATCGAGCAATTCATTAACATCTTAGGTGAAGGTCCATTAGTTGATTCTAACACACAAAAAACATACATGGTTAGAGCAGATGCACTAGGCACTCTAATAAGTGGTAACACATTAAGAGATGCTATCAGAGCACTTAACGGAAATGGTCAAGTCACAGCAACGGTATCATCTGCAACAGTAACACTCACAAAAATGGGTATCCTTACTGCGGCGGCTGTATCTTAATCTTAAGACTACACTATCTAAGGGGGCAGTTTTTTACTGTCCCCTTTTTTATTCACATAAATTAATACAATGGCTGAACAGATTACCTGTTACACTCTGGTTGATGTGTCAGAAGAAACTGCACTGCAACAGCAAAACCATAATGCTTTACTTCAAACCGTAGCATTACGTGGTAACCCCTTACGGGTATCTGTGAAAAAACTAGGCAATCAAGACATGCAAAATCATCAGTTTGGATTGAACTTTGGCGGCACGCAGAATGTGTGGCAGTTCGAATTCGAAACAGAACAGGCTGGTTTGTTCGACAACAAACTAGGAAGCTTAGGTGGTTTATATCAAGATGTGCATCAAGTGCCTGTCATAGTCAGCCTATTGGAAAGTGTAACAATTGAACCTGCTGTGTTTGATACACAAGGAGAACAAACAAAAAACACCTACTTCGAGTCTGTGATATCCGAATAAATAACACATATAGGCTAGCATAGGCACTTTCAGGCACCGAATCACAACCAGAGCAGGGAGGCTCTGAAAGAGATATGGCTAGAACAGCGATAGCAAAACAAAGTGAAAGAAACAATTTAGAAGCACACGTCGACCTGTGTGCTGAAAGGTACAATCGTTTGGAACAAAGACTTCAGGCACTTGAAAATGCCATGCAAGAGATGAAAGAAATGGTGATTGCGGAATCACAGAAGTCAACGAAGATTGTAATAGGCGCGGCCGCAACAGTGATTGGTGGATTACTATCTACCTTGGTTGCTGTCATCCTAGTATTAGTGTAAACAATGAAAATTTTTGAAATATTTGCAGAAGAAATCCTAGATGAGAAACAAATTTGGGGTCGAAAAGGCAACCAAGTCGTAAGAAAGTACAGATGTACATCTGGCAGAAGAAAAAACAGAATCGTAAGCAATCCTGCACAATGTTTCAAGGCCATTGATGTAAAAAAGAGAATGACTCTAAAACGCACTAGGGCAAAAATGGGCAGTAAAATGGTTAGAAGAGCACAAAGGACAAAACGCATAAATCCTGCATCACGTAGGTTACGAAACTTAAACAGAAGAAGAAAGTGAAAATACAATTCGATAGCTACAGTATTTCTGTAAGCGACAAAGAAGTATCTATCTTAAATAGATTGCTTAATAAGAATGTCTTAGTGGAATCTTTCAGTTTGGACGACTGGGTAATAATTGATTTACTTTGGAAGAAACATATAGTAGTATATGACAAAAGCAGAACTAAAAAACCGGATATTCAACCATGGGCATCGAAAAACGTATTGAAAGCTTTATCCAACGCACAATTTGGAAACTAACACGGAATAGTGATATCATTAAGTACGTACCGAAACGCATGAATAATGGTGTAATCATTGGTGATTGTGCTGTTATTAGAAGGAAAAAACCTGGCACAATAGATGTTTGGTCAAAGCAAAGACAGCCCATAGTAAGAGATCTTCATAATCATAAAATTGCTATATGTATTGCTACCTTGATGAATCAATACACGCCAAGACACGCACAAACAATCAAGGAGATGAAACAGTTAGATAAAGAATATCATATGCTGTTTATTGAGCATAATCGCTTATCAGGCAAAAAGAAATCTGATAAAGACGTGTTAGAATATTTAGAAGATAGGCTACAATTAGTAAAGAACAAAATTGATTCATTTTATAGCACCATGACCATATGATACAACGCCAAATATTACATAAATAAATTTAATCATGAGAGTAGATAACATAGATTTTTATTCAGCGGACAAATTATCGTCAATTATTGAACAGAGATTTGGACAAAAAGTAGATCTCTCAACATTGGATAATGATACTCTACAAATGTTCAAAGAAAGTGTACAAAATTCAATGCAAAAGTTTGAAATGGCAATGAAATTCAACACAGGCGCACATAATCCTAAATATTTGAATGATAAACTGCTGTTGGATGCCATAGTAAAAGAGCAAGAGATGAGAGTAAAACGTGTTGCAGGAAAAAATATTACTATCGATGATCCAGCTAATCCAGGTGTAACGACAACGATAGATTCAGATCAAGTTGATATCGACACTGATGAGGATGGCAATGTTACAATACAGAAAAAAGGATCGAAAAAAGACACCGCTTCCGATGATGCTGTAAAGCCTGGAGCAAAAGTTACCATGGCTCAAGAAGATGATGATGACGGAGATATTGAAGATGTTGTTGCTCCAGAGTTTAAAAAGTTAGTTCATGACATGCAAGGCGGAATGAGTAAAGATGAACTTGAAAAGAAATATCCAAAAAGAAAAAAAGAAATTGAACAATTAGCAAAAGATCTAGCCACAGTGGCTGAGTCAATGACTCAAGCGATGAGAGGACAATTAGGTGAATCATTTACCCTAGGCGGACGTGAACAAGCGGCACTTAGATTGTTAGTTGGGAATCAAAACTTTAGCATGGCCAAACGTGCATTAGAAATGGCAAAGAGTGGACAGTCTGTTCCTGCGTCATTAATGAAAGGCTTTATGCCAGTAATAGAAAAACTAGACACTTTCATAAGGGGAGGAGCACCAGCCGTGACTAGATTTAAGAACTTAGAAAAAATAGTAGGAAGGAATGAGTCTTCAGAATATGCAGACAAAATTAAATCTTTACTAGAAAATGAGATGGAAACATCTGAAATATTATTAGCATCACAAGACATTGTGGATCAAATCACAGACATGTATGAGAAGATTGCAGAAATCAAATCTTCCAGCATGTTAGAACTAGTTGATAGAATTAACAATGAAATGGGACAAGAGATGGGACAACAGTTTAAAAATGCAGTTGAGCCTACATTAGATTCTTTGGAACAAGCACTCGAACAAGCAAGAGAAGGAGCAATGAGTTCCGTTGCGGTAGTAAAAGGCGAATCACCAGCACCAATGGCCGGAGACAGCGATATAGACACTGACTTAGACACCGACCTAGGCGGCGATGATGATATAGAAGGTGGTGATGCTGACATAGAAGGCGGTGACGACTTTGGTGCTTCTGAACCAGCCGCAGGCGGTGACGAGCCAGCTGGCCGTGCTGAAAGATAATGTTAATACAAGAGATTGACGACTACGCATTCCATCTAGCAACAATCTTACAATACTTCAAGCAACAAGCAGACGCTCAAAATAAGCCTGCAGAAGTTCCTATTTCAGCATTGTCAAACTTTATGGATAAGCGAGGACTAGATATAAATCCTGACACTCTAAAGTCTTTAATGACAACCGACCCTGTTATCAAAAACTTAATCAAATCATTTGACGGAGAAAAAGTAACCATAGACACTGTGTATGAGCCTGACAAAGCAGGTGATGGCAATATGGACATCGACGACACAGGCGCTGTTGCATCAATGGCAAAAAGAGCTATGAAGAGACGCGACTAGAGTATATACTGTACTCATGCAACCACCACCTATTGTAGAAAAGTTTCAATATCACACTTTAAAACAGATCAACTTAGAAGGCAAAAGAGTATATCAAACGCCTTCAGGTGATAAGGTACCATCTGTCACAACAATTCTATCAAAGACCAAAGACATGACAGCGATAAATGAATGGAAACAAAGAGTTGGTGAAACTGAAGCGAAGAGGATAGTCACTGAAGCCTCAGGAGTAGGGTCAGCCATGCACGCCAATCTAGAAAGATATCTCATAGGTGAACAAAGAGTGCCTGGATCCAATCTAGTGCATCTACAAGCAAACAAGATGGCAGACCAAATTATAAATCAAGCATTGGTGCATGTCAATGAGGTATGGGGCATAGAACAAGCACTGTATTTTCCTGGATTGTATTCAGGCACAACTGATCTTGTTGGTGTGTACAAAGATCAACCCTGCATAATGGACTTTAAGCAAACTAACAAGCCTAAGAAAAGAGAATGGGTAGATGATTATTTTTTACAGTTGGTTGCATATGCAGAAGCACACAACGAAGTGTATGGCACAAAAATACGTGAAGGGCATATTTTTATGTGTTCACGTGATCTTAACTACCAGCAGTTTGACCTGTTGCCTTCACACTATGAATATTATTTAGACATGTGGCTCAACAGAGTAGAACAGTACTATAAAGTATAGCCGATAAATAAACATACCATGGCGATTGTACAAATATCACGCATACAGCACAGACGCGGACTAAAGGAGTCCTTGCCACAACTAGCGGCAGGAGAGATAGGATTTGCAGTCGATACACAAGAATTATTCATAGGAAATGGCACCACAGCAGAAGGTGCTCCTGAAGTAGGCAATACAAAAATCATCACAGAAGATGATAATTTATTAACCACTGTAAACACTTACACATTCAAGGGTAACACAACTGCGGCTGTTGTAACCGGAGCAAGTGGTGATATCCAAAGGACTCTACAACAAAAGTTAGATGACAGGGCAAGTGTTAAAGACTTTGGTGCAGTGGGTGACGGAGTCACAGACGACACTGCGGCAATTAACAGAGCAATCAAAAACTTAATGACAGTTGAGACTACTGGCAAAGAAAAAAGATCATTATATTTTCCAGGTGGTGAATACAAGATATCAGGGACTTCAATTAAAATATATCCACACACAACTATTATCGGAGATGGTCATACATCTACAAAAATAAAAACCTCAGACACAACATTATCTAACCTAGTTGAATTTGTCGATCTTAAAGGACAAACACAAGCTAATATTGGTGCGGATGGTGGAGAAGTACCAAATGGCATAATGGTTGTAGGAGTTACGTTTGAAACAACAAATGATCAAAATGTTATGAGATTAGATTCAGTCAAAGATGCACACTTCGAAGACTGTGCATGGACTGGTCCTTTCACAAACCAATCTGGCCAAACAAGTGGGAATGCATTAATCAAAATGTTTTCAACAGTTGCAAACACAACCAAAAGAATAAATTTTATAGGTTGCCACTTCGAAGGTTTAGAGTATGCTGTGGATGTAAGTGACAATGTAGAAGATGTACTTTTTTCAGGTTGTGAATTTAAAACATTATACAGAGGCTTTAATCTTGCGGAAGCGTCAGATGGCTCAACAGTCAACAAAACAATAGGCCCAACAGGATTTATTATATCAAGTAGCAGATTTGATCTAATAGATGCAGAAGCAATCAAGATACACAGTGCAGGTGGAAAACCACATGGAAATATTTTTGCAAATAACTTTTTACGTGATGTTGGAAGAAACACAGATGATTCAGCTGATGTTCCAGAAATTAATTTCCAAGAAGGATACAATGTAACGTTCAGTAACTTCTTTAATAGGACCGACATATTGAGTAACATAGCAGGAAGTGTGTATCATGAAAGTCCCCCTAGTAACGGTATTACACTTGCAGACAATCAATCAAGCAAAGGCAACATAACAGATTCACGCACAAATGCTAATTTACAATTCGACATACAAAGGGAGGCACACATAGAAATAGATTATATCCTAACAAGAAACACATCAAGAAGATCAGGCAAGTTAAGCATCGATGGCACATCTTCATCAGTCACATTGGTTGATGACTTCAACGAAAACATAGCATCAGGCGTTGTGTTTTTTGTAACTGCGGACGGTACGTTACAGTTTACAAGCACCAACACTGGATCTGCTTCTACATTTAAGTATAGAATAACTAGGTTCGTTTAGGCCTTAATTATCCACAACTGGCTGTTCATTATCTCTTTACTAAAGAGCCTTTAGGTCCTATAATAATTACTACACATTCACATTATATCAATGAACAAAACAGACATACAGATAGTAAAAAGAGACGGTGGCAAAGAGCCATTGAATCTAGACAAGATGCATTTTGTTGTTGAACAAGCATGTGAAGGACTCAGTGGTGTATCAGCATCACAGATTGAAATGAATTCCCAGATACAATTTACAAATAATATGTCCACGACAGACATACAAGAAATAATGATACGATCTGCAAATGACTTAATAACACTCGACACTCCAAATTATCAGTATGCGGCCGCTAGACTGTTATTATGGAATGTGTACAAAGAAGTATTCAAACAGTTTCAACCAAGACACTTAATTGCAATTATCGATCAAAATATTAAACTTGGAGTATATGATCCAGCGATAAAGGAACATTATACAAAGACTGAATTAAAAAAATTAAACACATACGTAAAACATGATCGTGATCTTGATTTTACCTACGCAGGACTTAGACAAGTTGTAGACAAATATCTTGTGCAGGATAGATCAACTGGACAACTATATGAAACTCCACAACACATGTACATGATGATTGCGGCAACACTATTTGCATCATATCCAAAAGATACAAGAATGTCCTATGTTAAAAAATATTATGACGCAATATCAACTTTCCAAATTAATATTCCAACGCCAGTCATGGGCGGAGTGAGAACTCCTATCAAACAATTTGCATCTTGTGTGTTGGTTGATGTCGATGATACACTACCTTCTATATTTTCATCTAACACAGCGGTAGGATATTATATCGCACAAAGGGCAGGGATTGGTCTCAACCTTGG
>MDTE01048943.1_pt1 | contig 10165 bp, 8 predicted proteins | sample 811231 | NCBI WGS metagenome assembly MDTE01 (sample SAMN05326651, study PRJNA326480) | marine metagenome | isolation source: seawater | place: Indian Ocean: Red Sea | collected 2010 | reverse complement strand
TTTGTGTTGACTGCTTGGTTGGGTAGGCCAGTTATTTTTGGTAGCACCGAGTTTAGAGAGGGTCCTAACCAGCCTATAGCCTTTCCTCACGAGACTCACGTAAAGAAGCTCGGAATGGATTGTACGTTCTGCCATAGAAATGTGGAAAAAGAAGCAGCGGCTTCGGTACCAGCAACAGGTCTGTGTATGACTTGTCACAGTGAAGTTGGAGATGGGTTGGAAGGCATAGAGAAAATGAGGGATCTTTACGAAGACGGCAGGTCTATACATTGGGTTAGGGTCCACAGGGTGCCGGATCATGTTCATTTTGTTCATGAGGCTCACATAAGGTATTTTTCGGAGGCTGAAGGTGTCGAAACCAGTCAGGTCTGTCAAAAATGTCATGGTGAGGTATCGGAAATGGAAAAGGTTAGACAGGTCGAAAACTTAAAGATGGGCGACTGTGTGGACTGCCATAAAAAGAATGCAGCTCCTACGGATTGTACAACCTGTCACTATTAGAGGCTTATAAATGGCGTTGACGAGAAGACAATTTTTAACTCTTATGGGAGGCTCCGCTGGGGCAGCGGTTCTTTTTCAGGCCTGCGGTGTTCCTGAAAAAGAACTGTTCATAGACTCTCCGATTGAGATGCCTGAAGACCTAGTAAGTGGAATCGATAATTGGTATGCGACCGTTTGTCCGTATTCCGATACGTTAGAAGGTATCGTGGTTCGAGTAATGGAGGGTCGTGCCAAAAAGGTTGAAGGTAACGTTGATTATCCGGTCAATATCGGTGCCCACAGCGCTCGTAGTGAGGCAAGTGTACAGGCTTTATATCATCCAGATCGAATAAGTGCACCTTTGGTTAGAACTGGCCCAAGAGGGTCTGGTGAATATAGTGAAATTAGCTGGACTGATGCGATTGGTCGGTTAACCGGCGCCTTTAGCGATTTAGAGGATCGGGGAAACTTAGACCATGCAGTTTTAGTTACTAACCCGATAGGAGGCCATCTTGGTTTGGTGGTCGATAAGTTTGTCTCAGCTTCGGGATGCAGGCATTTAACACATGAGCCTATTGAAACTGCATCAGTAAGACAGGCTATAAAGGAAGTTTTTTCACAGGATGCTTATCCTGATTTCGATATAAACAATGCTGATTTAGTACTTTCTTTTGGGGCCGATTTCTTAAGCACATGGGTTTCTCCTACTCGATACAGCAGAGGCTACGGGGAGTTTAGGCAGGGACATGATCACAGGGGCAAGTTAATACATATTGAATCGAGATTCTCTCATACGGCAGCTAACGCTGACCAATGGGTAAGGCCGAATCCCGGTACTGAAGGTATTCTTGCTCTGGCGATAATTCAAGAAATAGTTTCTCATGAATCACCGGATCCATCTGTTGTTGATGCGTTGACGGGTGGGGATACATCTTGGTTGGATAGTTATGCCCCTGACAATGTTGCTGCACGTACCGGGGTTGAAGCGGATGTTATAAGGCATATTGCACATGATTTTTCTCACGCTTCTCATCCAATATCGGTTGGAGGAGGAAGTGCCGCAGCACACTCGAATGGACTTTCTGCGATGAAGGCAGTCTTCTCGTTAAATCATCTCGCGGGCAATATAGGGACAAAGGGAGGAGTTATTCTAAACCCGGTTTCTCCGCTGCGGGGTGTTAATCCCGTAGGTCCCGGAAATTCCTTTTCAGATTTCCAGAGGCTTACTGAGGATATGCAGGCTGGTAACGTGGAGGTGTTGATGGTGCGCGGAGCGGATCCGTATTACGGAATCCCTAAAGTTGCATCATTCCAGGAAAGGCTTGCAAACGTACCTTTGGTAGTTAGCTTCTCTAATATGATGGATGATACGACTTCTGTAGCAGATCTCATATTACCTGAACATAATTTTCTGGAGGATTGGGGTACGGATGTTCCGTTGGCTGGTGTTGGGTATCAAACTATTGGATTTCAACAACCGGTGGTTCGGCCGTTCTTCGAAAATCGTGGAGAAAATCTGGGAACTAAAGGGTTTGCAGATATTTTGCTTACCTCAGCCCAAGTGATGGAGAAGGATCTTGGGTTCTCAGCAGATACGTTTAAAGATGTTATAAGAGATGGAGCCAGAGAACTGTATCAACGGGGTGGTGGATCTGTAGAAGCTCCATCTTTTGAGGCATTCTGGAATGGTATCCTCCAGCGAGGAGGATGGTGGGATGTTGAGTCAACCGGTCCCTCATCTGCCTCACCAGTCCGACTTGATGGTGTTTCAGAACCGATAATAAGTGGAAATGGGGCGTTTAATTTGCAGCCATTTCTTACTAGTTCACTACTCGATGGTCGTTTGGCGTTTTTGCCATGGTTACAGGCGATGCCTGATCCAGTTTCTACTGCGACTTGGCAAACTTGGGTGGAAATAAATCACAAGGTAGCTGAAGAGAGGGACATTAAAGAAGGTGATGTGCTTCAAATAAGTACCGCCAGGGGCACCATCTCGGCTTTGGCTATGCCTAATCCTGCTACTCCACCTGATGCCATTTCAATGCCTGTAGGGCAGGGACATAGGGACCATGGTAGGTATGCTTCAGGTCGTGGGGCTAATGTACTATCTATACTTGACGCTGTTCATGATGAGTCAACAGGCTCTTTGGCATGGGCTGCGACAAAAGCAGATATTCGGAAAACCGGTGAATGGATAAGGGTGCCTAAATTTGAAAACACAGTACCCGACTTCCCGAGGGATGAGCATAATCATGTTATTGAGCTCACAAGTGACCTTGGTGGGAGTCACTGATCGCTGATAGATGAGTAATTAGGAGAATATTTATGGCTGATCATAGCCACGAAAGTAGAAAATGGGGGATGGTTGTAGACATTGATCGTTGCACGGGATGTAACGGGTGCGTAGTCGCATGTCAGTCTGAAAACAATATTCCTATTAATCTAGAGGAGCATTTTAACCAACGCAGAGCTATTCAGTGGATTCGAATAGAGCGTTATTGGGAAGGGGAATATCCGGACGTTAAAGCTAGGTTTATACCTGTCATGTGCCAGCATTGTGGAAACGCTCCTTGCGAACCGGTCTGCCCAGTTTATGCAACTTATCATAATGATGAGGGTATGAATGTACAGGTATACAACAGGTGTATCGGTACTAGGTTTTGTGCAAACGGGTGCCCTTATCATGTGAGGTTCTTCAATTATTGGGAACCTCAGTGGCCCGAAAGTTTAAAGAATCAATTGAATCCAGATGTTACCGTGCGTGGTAGAGGCATCATGGAAAAATGCAGTTTCTGTATACAGAGGATTAAGAGGAGTACCAGGGAATCTGAAAGAGACTCTGTGCATTTAGAAGATGGGGATAGAGCGTTAAATCCTGCATGTGTTAATGCATGTGCAACTAATGCGCTTACCTTCGGTGATTTTAATGATGAGTCTAGTAAGGTATCTAAGATGAAATCAGACGCCATGTCAGAAGAGGGTCGTGGATATCGTCTTATGGATAATTTAGGCACAGACAATAACGTTATTTATTTGAAAAAGGTCGATGAGTCGGCAGGAGCAGTGCATGGCCACTGAGGCGGCTAGAACAGATCAATATGACATCATAGAGGAGCCTGTTGCAGAAACCGATAATTCGGTCGAAGCGAGGAAGGCTGTTTCTGATAAATTGTTGGGAATACACAATGTGATTTCCAATAGATTTTGGCAATTCGCCGCTCTAACCGGGATTTTATTTATTCTGGGCATAATCGGCTATGTGATGAGGTTAAGTTCAGGGTTTGAAGATAAACAAAATTGGGGATACTACGTTGCGATATTCTCGTTTTTAATGACTACCACTGCATCCGCGCCTATGGTTGCCATAGCACCTAGGATAGCTAATGCTAACTGGAGACGATCGACCTCACGAGCAGCTGAAATTTGGACTCTGTGTGGCTGTATCAACTTGATTTTGTACATTCCTTTAATCTGGTTATTGCCTAGTTTAGAGAATGGACGGAGAAGTCTTTGGTTTTATGGTCAACAAGAAGGGGTACCTGCATATTCTCCCCATATTTGGGCATCTATGGCCGTAGTTGGATTGATTGTTTTGGGGTTTGCATTTGTATGGTTATCATGTTTGCCTGATTTTGCCGTTCTTAGGGATCAAGGAACTGGATGGAGAAAGAAGTGGGGAAAGAGGCTTGCGTTAGGATGGGTGGGTACTTCGGCCCAGTGGAACTGGCAACATCATAGGATGGGCGTTGTGAGTGCCTTTTATTTCATGATGCTTATTTTCGTACATTTTTTCATCAGTGTTGAATTTCTTATGGTGCATGTACCAGGTTGGATTGATTCACTTTATCCAATAACCCATGCACATAATGCTTTGCAGGCTGGCGTAGCTACTGTGATGCTCACTATATTTTGCTTGAGGCAGTTTGGTGGTTACCGCGATTATATAGGCATTGATCAAATATGGGGATTGGGTAAATTACTACTCGCTCTATCTCTTCTGTGGTTCTGGTTCTGGTTCTCTAGTTTCAATCTTTATTGGTATGCGAAAAGGCCAAATGAGGTATCGGTACTGGAGCTTCTAGTTAAAGGACCTTATAGAGAGATGTTTATTATTGAGTTTTTATTAGTTTTCATCATCCCGTGGTTTACTTTGATATGGAACCCAGTTAGGCGTAGTACTTGGGGGCCACCAATTCTAGCTGTGTCGATTTTGATCGGAACTCTACTGGACAGGATTCGCCTATACGTAGGCGCGTGGGATGTGGCCAGTCTCGATTGGAGCAGTACCAAGATGATGGAAATGGAGCTCAGCAAGGTGCCAAGTGCTATTGTTCCCATGGGGGTTGCTGACATATTTTTGGTGTTGGGATTTATTGGGGCGTCCGTTTTTACTTTCATGATGGCAACTAGGTTGATACCGGGGGTCAATATATGGGAACAAAAAGAGATGCTTTTATACAGGGCGGAGGTTCAATTCCATCGAGCTAAAGTGATTGTGCAGGGAAAGCCTAGATAAATATAAGAAATGTATTGAGCAAACCCTATATATGCTTATATAAATAGGGAAGACTAAAGAGAAATTATGCAGGAACACGAACAACTTAGTCAGAAACAGATCAATGATGATCTTACGAGAGACATATTTGTAACTCCTAAGTGGTGGCTACCAGCCGTCACTTTTCTGAGCATTCTTGTTGTCACAGGACTTGCAGCTTTTGGGTTCATGGTTTATCACGGGGTTGGTGTGACGGGTCTTAACAGACCTGTCTTTTGGGGGTTTTTCATTGCCAATTTCGTTTTTTGGATTGGTATAAGTCATGCGGGTATTATGATCTCTGCTATCCTGAGGTTGACTCAGGCGGAATGGCGTAGACCTATCACCAGGGCTGCTGAGGTGATGACCATATTCTCTCTTATAGCTGCTCTGCACACGCCATTGTTTCACGTAGGAAGACCCTGGAGGGTCCTTTACTGGATATTTCCATATGACTTTGATAGAGGTATATGGCCAAATATAAGGTCTCCGTTCGTTTGGGACCCGAGTGCGGTCGGTACGTACCTAATTGCTAGTACATTGTTTGTTTTTGTATGCCTTATTCCTGACATAGCAATACTCAGAGATCGAGCAAAGGCTTCTTTTGTCAAGAAAATATATGCGGGTCTTTGCCTAGGATTCCGAGGTACCCCTCGCCAGTGGCGCTTGCAGACTATAGCCGGTATTTTACTTTCTGCTCTTGTCCTACCAGTCTTTGTGTCAGTCCACTCTATAGTGTCATGGGACTTTGCCGTTTTAATAGCTGTAGAAGGTTGGCACTCCACTATTTTCGCTCCGTATTTCATAATTGGTGCTATACATTCTGGTGTTTCCGCGGTAGCTATGTTGATGGCTTTGTGCGTTTGGTTGTATAAACTCGATAGATACATAAAACCTGATCACTTTGATGCAATAGCAAGACTGTTAATAGTAGTGGCAACTACTTGGTTTTTCTTCTTTTTCTTAGAATGGGTTTATGCTTTATATACTTTAGATTCTCCAGAAATTGCGTTAAGAGAGTTGCAAGCTTTTGAATGGCCATACGGTCCACTGTTTGCGTTGTTTGTGATACTTTCTTTCGTTATTCCAGTGCCCTTGTGGATGTTCAAGAGATGTAGAAGAAGTGCCTTAATAATGTTTTTCACCACAATTTTAGTGAATATTGGTATGTGGTTAGAAAGATTTTTAATTGTGATTCCTGGACTGGTACGTCGGTCACACATGACATTTGACTGGGGTACATATCATCCTTCATTGATAGAGATACTGATTGTGGTAGAGACTTTTGCATTTGTAGCGCTTGGTATGCTGGTGTTTGCTAAGGTTCTCCCGTTAATACCTCTTTTTGACGTTAAAGAAGGTGTTGTTTTTAGACATGTGATAAAGGTAGGGAGAAAGACTATACCTGCAACTATTAGGGAAGGTTTACCTCACCACTATTATGACAAAAATCATTAGAAGAAGTATAGGTTAAATAAAGGTTCTGTTATGGCTAAAAGAAGTGTTTTGGGACTTTATACTGAGGAGGACGCGGCTGCTGACGCCTTAGACAATTTGAGGGATGCGGGGTTTGAGGAAAATGAATATGAGATTTTGACAGGTACTCCATATCCTGAGGGGACTTTTGGCGAGGCTGAACCTCATCACAACCTATATAGATGGCCATTGATAGGGGCTGCTTGTGGTTTTACTGGAGGTTTAATAATTACTGCAGGAACCCAAATGGCATATCCGTTAATAACTGGCGGAAAGCCAATTTTATCTATACCTCCGATGGCAATAATCATGTATGAAGGCACCATGTTGGGAGCCATCATATTTACTATTATTGGGATTATTTTTGAGTCTAGGCTACCTAGATTATTTATGGGAGCTTATAGTGAGAAAATTACCGAGGGACATATTGGGGTAACTGTAACGACGGAAGAAGGTCGTACTGGCGATGCAGAAGAAGCTTTGAAAAAAGCAGGAACAACAGAGGATATTATTCGGGGTTGGGAATAAAGAAAAGAGTATTTTGTGATGAGATTCAAGTTACATAGCGACAAATTTAGAAGAGTTGTTTTGCCTACGGCTCTCGTTTTAGTACTATTGCTGATTATATCCGCTTGTGGAAACACTCGAACCGGAGAGATTAAGGTAGGTCCCGCTATCACTTTTGAGGTGCCCGCATTTCCAAGAACTGGCTCCCATGCCGTACAGGTTTTTTCGGAGATGCATTTTTCTCCTGCCTACAGGTCTCAAGAGATACCAAGAATTTTGCCACCTGAAGGATCTGTACCTGTAACGGGAGGAGAGGTAAGGATACTGGATATAGATGAATCCAAATCTTTATTGATACCTGAACAAGTTATGTCAGATTACGATGATACTTTGGCAACTAAATTGTATGCAGTTAATTGTCAGGTTTGTCATGGAATTAACCTAGATGGGGCGGGACCGATAACGACGTTAAAAAGTGCGAGAAATGACGGTTCTAATGCTTTGGAAAAAGGGCTACCAATCAATCTTAATAGCGAAAGAGTTAGAGTGTTAAGTGATGGTGAGATTTTTAGCTACATCACATGGGGCGGTAGAGCTGGACTGGCAGCAGAAGCTCGGGGTAAGGAATCACCAGCCATTATGCCCAAATTTATAAGCCTATTAAGTGAGGAGGAAAGGTGGGACTTGGTTTGGTTTTTACGCCAGAGGATAGGCACAGAATAAACTGACGTAAGCTCAATGCCCTGAGTTTGGAGTCAAATAATATATTATGAGTGAATATCGGATTCATTTACTGATTAATAGGTACTAAATTTCCCTTGGTGCTTTCTCCTATCACGGATGCTACTGCGAACTCTTTAGAATGAGATAGTGAAATAGCCAGCCCCTTCAATCCGATTTGAGAAGCTCTTTTTTGGGCTCTGCCATGTAACTTGATGTTAGGTGCCATTCCTCTTTTCCTTGTGACTTCAACATCGCGCCAGCCAACTCCTCTTATTCCTGTTCCGAGGGCTTTCATGACTGCTTCCTTGGCCGCGAATCGACTAGCGAGTTGAGGTGCTCTTCCCCTGCAGTATTTGATCTCGCCATCGGTGTAGATTCTTTTTAAGAACCTGTCTCCATATGAAAATGCAACTTTTTCCACCCTCTTTATTTCTATAATGTCGACACCAGTTATTAACATATATAAATAATTCTCCCATCGAAATTTTCATTACCAAAAATACTATTCTTAACTACCATTGGCTAGTACTAGTTATAATGGGTAGTCATAATATTTCAGGAAAATATTCCCCTTTAATAATCGAGATTATTAAACTTTAAGGAAGTTAGGCATGGACAATAAAATTATTGACGGAAAATTGATATCGGCTCAAATTCTGGAGGAAGTTAAGTCTGAAGTTATCGGTCTAGAAAAGACTTCAGGTTTAGTACCGGGCCTTACCGTTATCTTAGTTGGTGAGGATCCTGCTTCGAAAGTATATGTGGGTAGTAAGGAACGTAAGGCTGGAGAAGTTGGAATGAGAGGACAAACAATTAATTTTTCTTCAAAGTCTTCAGAACGTGATGTCATTGAAGTCATAGAAACTCTAAATGAAGATGATTCATGTCATGGAATATTGGTTCAACTTCCTTTGCCTAACCACATTGATGAGAACCAAATCATATCTTCCATTAATCCCTTGAAAGATGTTGATGGTCTTCATCCCTACAATATGGGCTTACTAGCTTCTGGTTCACCAAGGTTTGTTCCGGCAACACCAGGTGGCATAAAGGAGATGATGATACGTTCGGATATTACTTTAAAAGGGAAGCATGTTGCGGTTATTGGAAGAAGCAATATAGTTGGGAGGCCCCTCTCTAATCTTTTATCTTTGAAAGGTGAAGGAGGAGATGCAACTGTCACTATCTGTCATAGTCAAACTCAAAATTTAATTGAAATTTGTCGATCGGCTGATGTAATAATTGCTGCGATAGGAACACCAAATTACATTACCGGTGATATGGTATCTGAAGGAATAATTGCGATTGACGTAGGTATTAATAGAGTGGAAGACTCACAAAAGCGTAGAGGATATAGGTTAGTGGGTGATATTGAGTTTGACACAGTTGTAAAGAAAGCAGTTGCTATTACTCCTGTACCGGGCGGTGTTGGTCCTATGACAATTGCTATGTTGTTGTCTAATACATTTTTTGCTGCAAAACTTTCGTTATAGCGTTTCATTAATGCTAACCACTATTATCTGATATGGATTTCAGCCGAAGCCTTTTACTAATATATAATTGGACCGACTGATTAAAGAGTTCAATAGAGCAAACCACTATGACCACACAAAAAAGAGATTATTATGAGGTTCTGGGTGTATCCCGGAATGCAACTGAAGACGACCTCAAAAAGGCCTTCAGGGGCCTAGCATTTGAATATCATCCCGATAGAAACAAGGAAGAAGGGGCTGAGGAAAAATTCAAGGAAATAAATGAGGCTTATCAGGTTCTGTCAGATAAAGACAAACGATCAAGATATGATCAGTTTGGACATGCAGGTGTAAGTGGCAATGCATCTTCTGGGTTTAGCGGGTTTGAAGATATTGGCGGATTTGGAGACATATTTGATTCGTTTTTTGGCGGATCTGGATTTGGTAGATCTTCACGTACAAGGAATTCAGCTTCCAGAGGGTCCGATTTACAGTACACGATGGATATAGAATTTGAAGAAGCTGTTTTTGGAACAGAGAAAGAATTTGAATTGACTCGTGTGGAATCTTGTAGCAGGTGTAGAGGGTCTAGAAGTGAACCGGGTGGAGATATTGAGACTTGTATTACCTGTAAGGGTTCAGGACAGGTTCGTAAGTCCCAGCAAAGTCTATTTGGACAATTTGTACAGGTAGCCGATTGCAGTTCATGTGGTGGAATGGGCAAGTCTATCAAGACACCATGTGGTCAATGCAAGGGTCAGGGTAGAGAAAGGAGGAGCCGGAAAATGGCAGTGACCGTTCCTGCCGGTATAGAGGAGGATACACAGATTAGGTTAACGGGTGAGGGTGAGCATGGATCTAATGGAGGGCCTGCAGGAGATTTGTATGTGGCTTTTCGAATAGCGGAACATCACTATTTTGTTCGCGACGGGATCAACATAAGATGTTTGATTCCAATCAATATTGTACAAGC
>MDTE01063883.1_pt1 | contig 10166 bp, 11 predicted proteins | sample 811231 | NCBI WGS metagenome assembly MDTE01 (sample SAMN05326651, study PRJNA326480) | marine metagenome | isolation source: seawater | place: Indian Ocean: Red Sea | collected 2010 | reverse complement strand
TCAAAAAAGTATTCACCTTGAAAAATTTTTAGAATTTCCTGAAAAATTTAAAAATGAAAAACTTAGCAATAAATGGAGTGAGTTAATAAAAATTAGAAATATATGCAATATAAGTATCGAAGAAAAAAGAGCTAGCAAAGTAATAGGATCAAGCCTGGAAGCAGATTTAAAAATACAATTAAATCAAAAATTAAAAAATCTGACAGAAAATACAGATTTTTCTGAGCTTTGTATTACCTCAAGGGCCGAAGTTAATTATAAAGATGATATTGAGACAGCAGCAGTCACTAGCAAAGCAAAAGGATCAAAGTGTTCAGTTTGTTGGAAGATTAAAGAAACAGCATGTAATAGAACCAACTGTGCTTTGAATTAGTAATGATAAAAAAAAGCTTAGGAAAAAATTTTCTTATAAATTTTTCTTTTATTCTTTCAATTTTTTTACTTGATAGAATTACTAAAATTTATGTAATTAATTTAGATAAAAGATTAATTGGATCAGAAATATTTTCCTCAAAATATTTAAATATAAGTTTGATCTGGAATGAAGGAATTGCATTTGGGCTTTTATCTTTTGATCAGGAAAACTTGTACAATTTATTAACTATTTTAATAATTTTAATTATTTTTTTTATTTTTTTAATGATTTTAAAAAGTTCAGGTTTAAAAAAATTTGCATTATCAATAATCCTAGGAGGGGCATTAGGAAATGTTTTTGATAGAATATTATATAAATCAGTACCAGATTTTATAGATTTCCACGTAGGAGAATTTCATTGGTTCATATTTAATATTGCTGATGTTTTTATAACAATAGGAGTATTTTCAATGATTTTATTCGAAATTATTGGTAATAATCAAAATATTGAATAAAATGAAAAACTTTAAAATTTTATTAGCTGGTTTATTGATTTTAATTTTACTCGGATCTTGTGGAACAGTTAAGGAGGCTTTTTCTACACAAAAAAAAGATAATACTGATGAATTTTTAGTTGAAAAAAAAAATCCTTTAAAACTACCTCCAGATTTCAATGATCTGCCTGAACCAAAATCAACAATTTCATTAGATGAGGAACAAAAAGATAGCGAGATAAAAAATCTCATCACTAACTCCGATAACAGCAATCAAGGCTCAACAGATAACGATAATTCAGTAAATAAAACTTTAGAAGAGACCTTGTTGGATAAAATCAAAAAAAATTAATGTTAACTAAAACAATTAATTTTATCAATTTTAAAAAAAAAAGTAAAAATTCAAAGGTTAAAAAAAAATTTAGTCATCTCTTAAAAGAAAATAATTCGATAATTAAGTCTTTGGGAAAATTTTATAAATATTCCTTTGAAAAAAAATATATTAAAAAATTTAAAAACAATTCAAATTTTAGAATTATTGGAATGGGTGGATCTTCTTTAGGGACAAAGGCTATTTACGATTTTTTAAAAGACAAAATTAATAAAAATTTCGAATTTATAGATAATTTAAATCCAAGTAACAAAAAAAAAAGTAAAAAAAATTTTGTTAATTTAGTTGTTTCTAAATCTGGTAATACAATAGAAACAATTGTTAATTTTAATACTCTTGTTAAAAATAAAGAAAAAAATATCTTTATTACTGAAAAAAAAAATAGTTTTTTGTATCTTTTGGCTCAAAAATTAAAAGCAGATATTGTTCATCATAATAATTTTATAGGAGGAAGATATTCAGTACTATCAGAGGTTGGAATGCTTCCCGCTCAATTAATGGGTTTAAATCCAAATAATTTTAAAAGTTTTAATAATTTGGTGAGAAATAAAAATTTTATAAATAATTTAATATCAAATGTAAGTTCAATTCTTCATTTCTCACAACAAAAAAAATTTAACTCAATAATTATAAATTATGACGAAAAATCAGAGAGTATCTTCAAATGGTATCAACAATTAGTTGCAGAAAGTTTGGGTAAGAAAAAAAAAGGTATTTTACCTATCGTTTCAGTTATGCCGCGAGATAACCACAGTGTTATGCAACTTTACCTGGATGGATTCGAAAAGAATTTTTTTACTTTTTTTCATGTTAATGAAAAAAAATCATTAAAAATTAATAATAATTTAATTTTAAAATCTCAAAGTTATCTTAAAAATAAAAGTATTTCACAAATTGCATTAACACAAAAAAAAGCAACTGAAAATGTATTTAGGAAAAAAAATATTCCATTTAGAAGTTTTTATATTCATAAAAGAGACGAAAAAACATTGGGAGAGTTGTTCACTTTTTTTATATTAGAAACTATTTTGCTTGGAAAATGTCTTAACCTAAATCCATATGACCAGCCTGCTGTAGAATTAATAAAAAAAGAAACAAAAAAATTATTAGTATAAGTAAGAAATAAATATTACACGTGAAATCCCATAATTTTTTTCTTCTAAAATTTTAAAACCAGTGGGAAAAGAATCTTTGGTGTCTTTGTGCCTATGTAAAACAATTATTCCATTTTCTTTAAGAAGAACTTTGTTTTGTATATTATTTAACAAAATTTCTAAGTTTTTATGTTTATAGGGTGGGTCTAAAAAAATAAGATCAAATTTTTGATCTAATTCAGTTAAGGTATTATTGTCGTATGCATTTTTTTCAATAATCCTATAGTCATTTAATTTTAAGTCTAAAAGGTTTCTTTTTAGAACTAACAAAGCTTCTTTATAATTCTCAATAAAAGTTACATTATCAGCACCTCTTGATAAACATTCAATCCCAAATGATCCAACACCAGAAAATATATCTAAAATTGTAGACTTCTTAATAATTATTTCGAATTTATTTGAATGATTAATAACATTAAAAATAGACTCTTTAGTTAAATCCTTTAAGGGTCTTGTATTTAAATCTTTTGGATCTAGGATTTTTCTCCCCTTTAATGAGCCAGAAATTATCCGCATTAGTTAATCACTTTAAATCCAATATCTTTTCTATAAAACCCACCGGTCCAATTTAATTCGGATATATTATTAATAATGCTTTTCCTTGCACTCTCAAAATTATCTGAAAGAGAAACAAAGTTTAAGACCCTGCCACCAACAGCATAAATTTCATCATTGTCGGATTTTGTTCCTGCATGATAAATAAAATTCAATTTATCTAATCTTATTTTATTCAAATTGTTTAACTTAACATTTTTTTTATTTTTTCTGGGTAACCTTTTGAGCATAAAACAATGCAAAGACTTTTTTTATCAGACCATTCGATATTTATATCGTTTAATCTTTCATTACAACATGCAAGAAAAATATCTAACAAATCTGTTTTTAATTTTGGAAGTATTGTTTGACATTCTGGATCTCCCATTCTTACATTATACTCAATAAGGTATGGCTCATTTTCTACGATCATTAATCCAGCATATAAAAATCCCTGATATTGAGTTCCTAAATCGGAAAGAGCTTTTAAAGTTGGGTTAATAATTTTATTTATTATTTTCTTCTCTAATTCTGCATTAATTAATCTCGAAGGTGAATATGCACCCATTCCACCAGTATTTTTACCTCTATCACCCTCTAAAACTCTTTTGTGATCTTGAGCAGTTTCGAAATTTTTAAATATTTTACCATCATGGATAGTAAAAAAACTCATTTCTTCACCAATTAAAAACTCTTCAATTAGTAGTTTATCTGCTTTACCAAATTTTCCATTAAAAATTTCGTCAACAGCATTATTGGCTTCATTTTTATTATTGCATATATAAACTCCTTTTCCTGAGGCTAAATTATCTGCCTTTATAACTATAGGAAAGTTTGTATCGTCTAAATATTTTTTTGCATCATCTGTATTTTTAAAAATACCAAATTTAGCAGTAGGGATATTAAATTTTTTACAAAGTTCTTTCGTAAATATTTTTGAACCTTCTAATTGTGAGGCAATTTTATTTGGTCCAAAAACATTTATGTTATATTCTTTTAGATAATCTACTAAGCCATCAACTAAAGGTTTTTCAGGCCCAACAATAATTAGATCTATTCTGTTCTCTAAAATAAAAATCTTTAACTTTTCAAAATCTTCCATGTCAATTTTAATGTTTGTTGCTATTTCACTAGTACCTGCGTTCCCAGGAAAGCAAAAAATTTCTTTGATTTTATTTGAGTTTTTTAAACTTTGACAAATGGCATGTTCTCTGCCACCACTTCCTATTATTCCAACTTTCATATACAAATGTATAAACTAAAAATGATAAAAAAATTAGCAAAAATAAAATATTTACCAAATAATTTTCAAATTATTGAGGAGGGTGATTATGTTGAATGTGCAGTCTCAGGTAAAAAAATTAGATTAGAAAATTTAACTTATTGGAACGTAGAGTTACAAGAGCCATATTTTTCGTATAAAGAGGCTTCTGAAAAAAGAGAAAAAAAAATAAATAATTAAGCTATTTCCAACGGTTATGAGACCAAATCCACTGCTCAGGTTTTCTTAATATCATTTTTTCTAAAACCTGATTCAATTTAATTGTTATGTCCTCAATTTTGTCGGCCTCTGAAAATTTTAAAGGTTTTTCAACGATAATTTTAAACTTTATACCCTCTTTTCTTTGAATATAAACAGGAACAATTGGTATATTAAATTTTTTTACTAATTGTGCTGGTACCGTTGTTGTTAATGCTTGAGAATTAAAAAAACTGGATAAAATTCCTTCCGACACTCTTTGGTCTATCATTAATGCAGTAGAAAAATTATTTTTTTTTAATTTAATTAATTTTTTCATACCACCAAGACCTTTTTTAATTTGATTTTTGCAAATATATTTTTCTCTTATGTTTTCAATAATTTTATTAAGAAAAATATTATTTAAAGGACGGTATATTGCTGATAATTTTATACCTTTTTTTTCTAAACTTAACGCCATGAGCTCAAAGTTACTAAAATGACCAGAAACAAAAACAACTTGTTTGTTTTGTTGTTTAATTTCCTCAAGCACTTCATCTCCAATAAGCTCTATATTTAGTTTAAGTTTTCCTATTCTAAAATCTTTAATATACATATACTCTGCAAATACTCTTCCATAATTATTCCACATTCTTTTAGTCAATTTTTTAATATTTTTCTTTTCAATATATGGATATGCTCTTTTAATATTTGAGTGAATAATATTTTTAGATCTAAAAAACGGTCCAATTATTTCAAATATTTTTCCACTTAAATCTGAGGAGCGTTTAGCACCAATTATTTTGAAAAAAATAAAGAAGATAATTACTATTATAAACTGTAATAAATATTTAAAATTTTTCATAAATTAAATTATAGATTTAAGTACTTTATCTTCGTCAATTAATTTTAACTCAGATTTAATGAATTTTATTTCAGATAAATTTTTGTCTTCCAATCTATAATAATCTTTTTCAGTTGTCATAATTTTACAATTTAAATTTTTAGCTTGTGTAATAATATTGTTAATATCTTTATTTGAGTAATTAAAATGATCTGGAAATTCAATGTCTTTCTTTATTTTTATTTTATATTTTTTAATCATTTCTATAAATGTTTTGTGATTTCCAATACCAGAAAAAACTAGGTACTCATCATTTGTATCAAACTCATTTAAATTTGTTGGTTCATATATTCCCAAATAAATGTTTATGTTTGGATTAATGTTAATTAAAAACTTTCTAAGATTGTCTAAGTTATTAATATTACCGTTTAAAAATACATATTTATATTCTTTAAGAGTATTGATATTTTCTCTTAAAGGCCCAGAAGGAATCGTCATTCCATTTCCTATCCAATTGGCAGTATTAAAACATACTATTCGAGTGTCATAGTTGATATTATTATCTTGCAATCCATCATCAAGAATAGCAATTTCATAATTTTCATTTTCAGCTTGTGTAATTGCTTCAACTCTATTTTTTGATAAAAACAGCTTTCCATTTTTTTCTAGAAGTTTTTGTTCATCTTTTTGATTTTCGTAGTATTTTTTTACAAAACAGGATTTAATATTTTTTTCTCTTAGTAGTTTATTTAATTTTATGCTGAGAGATGTTTTTCCTGTACCACCAATATAAATATTACCAATACAAATTGTTTTAATCTTAAACTCTTTCTTTTTCTTTTTACCCCTCTTAAGTAAATTTGCAAAATTTATTAAGAGAGTTATTGGTAATAATAAATAAGCAAAAATATTTGGATTTTCATTATCCCAAAATTTAGGTTTTTTCATATTCATTTCTAATTTGCTTATTTAATTCATAAATAGTTTTTTTTAATATTTTATCTCCAATATTTTTTATTTTAACACCTGTCTTCATATTCTTTTTAAATTTAATCTTAAAAGCCAATTCGTTAGGTGTTTTTATTTTTTTTGAAACATTCAATTTTTTCAGAAATTTATAAACGTCCTTAAAATTATATATATTTGGTCCATGCAATATATTGGCACCAAACCTTGCTGCTTCTAATGGATTTTGACCTCCTCTTTCAACAATTGACCCTCCCAAAAATACTGTAGAAGAAATTTCATGAAATTTTCTTGTTTCTCCAAAAGTATCTACAATATAAATATCAACATCATTTAACTTTTTAATTTTTGAACTGTGTAAAACTACATTTAGTTTTAATTTTTTTATTTGGTTAACTATTTCTTTAACCCTATGAATATGTCTTGGAATAATTATTGTAATTAGGTTTTTGTTTGCCTTTTTTAATATTATATGAGCTCTAGCACAGAAAAATTCTTCGGGCCTATGTGTACTTGAAGCGACCCAGATTTTTTTTTTGTTAAATTCCCTCTTTAAATTTTTACTGATTGTATTCGAATCATTTTTATGATTTTCAGCAAATTTTAAATTGCCAATATGATTAATTTTTTTTACATTGGCCTTATTTAAATAAATTTTTGTTTCTAAATTTTGTGGAAAAGCAACAGTCACATTCTTTAAAATTAGACTAAAAAAATCTTTTATCTTCATCCATCTGTAAAAACTTTTTTTTGTTAATCTAGCATTTAATAATATTAAATTAATTTTATTATTTTTAATATTTCTAAACATGTTCGGCCAAATTTCAGAATCTATAAATATTGCAATACTGGGCTTCCAATAATTTAAAAATTTATTTACAAAATAAGATTGATCAATTGGGTAAAATTGATGAATTGTTTTTTTAAATTTATATTTTTTAATTATTTTTGATGAGCTTAATGTGCTTGATGTAATTAGTATCTGTGTAATTGATTTATCATTTTCATAATAATCTATTATTGGAATAATACTTAATATTTCACCTACACTTGCTCCATGAAACCATATAAGTTTACCTTCTATTTTTTTTTCAGTAGATATACTGAATTTTTCAATAAATCTTTTTTTATCTTCTTTATTTTTTAAAATTCTATAAAATATTATAAAAGGTGAAATAATAATTAATATAATTAAAAATAATTGATAAACAAAAAACATTTTTATTTTTGAATTTGTTTTTCGTAAAAGTTTTTATACAATACAGATTTTTCTAAAAGATTTTCATGTTTTCCACTATCAATTACTTTTCCATTATTTATTAAATATATATTATTAGAATTTAAGATTGTTGAAAGTCTGTGTGCAATTACAATAGTAGTTTTATTTTTTGTAAGAGTATTTAAAGCTTCTTGAATTTTACTTTCTGTTTGTGAGTCTAAAGATGATGTTGCCTCATCAAGCAAAATTATAGAACTCTTTTTGATCATCGCTCTTGCGATAGAAATTCTTTGTTTTTCACCACCGGATAATCTGACACCATTTTCACCTATTTTAGTGTCATATTTATCAGGTAGCTTTTCAATAAATTCATGAGAATTAGATAATTTAGCAACTTCAAATATTTCTTTATCTGATGCACTTTCATTAGCATACTTGATGTTATTTTTTATCGTATCATCAAATAAAGTTGTCTCTTGTGTAACAAGAGAAATATGATTTCTAAGAGATTCAACTGTGACCTCATTTATAGGTTGATTATCGATGCTTATTTCTCCTGATTGTGGCTGATAAAATCTTGGTATTAGATTTAAAATTGTAGACTTACCAGAACCACTATGACCAACTAGAGCAGTCATTTTTCCGCCCTTAAATTCTAAATTAATATCTTCAAGAACATTTTTTTCTGAAGACTCATATTTAAAATAAATATTTTTAAAATTAATTTTATTTTCTTTAATTTTAATAGAATAAGCATTTTCTGAATTTTTAATTAGATTTTCAGTATCTACAATTGGTAAAATTCTATCTGCTGCTGAAAGACCTTCGTTTACAACTATATTTAAACTTGTTAGAGATCTTACTGGTTGATATGCTAACATCATAGCTGCTAAAAATGAAAAAAAGTTATTTACATCAATTTCACCGTTAACAATTAATTTTCCAGAATAATAAATTAAAATTGCTATCATTATTCCTGTTAAAACTTCCATTATTGGAGACATTCTAATCAGGACTGTTGCTATTTTTTTGTTTTTATTCATAAGCTCAGTTAAATGACTATCAGCTCTTTTCACTTCGTATTCTTCTTTTTGAAAGATTTTCGCTATTTTGTGATTTTTGAATAATTCAACTAAATAAGAAATTAAAAAACCAGATCTCTCTTGTGCTTGAGTTACAATTTTCTTCATTCTCTTGCCGAGTGTTCTAGCAAATATACTTGCAATGGGTATCATTATTATTGATATTAGTGAAAGCTTCCAATTCTGAATAAACATAACACTTAAAAGACCAATTAAAGTTAGAGAGTCTTTAAAAAAGATTAAGATTGCGTTGCTTAATAGATTGGTAATGTGAGTTACATCATATGTAAGATTTGAAATAAATTTTCCAGAATGTTTTTTATCTATACTTTGTGTATCGGCTTTAATTAAAGATTTTATCATATCAAATTGAAGAGCTTTACTTATTTCTTCTCCAACTTGAATCATTAAAGATTTAGCTACATATAAAGATATACCTTTTGTTGCAAATGCAACAATTATTGCTAGTGGTATAACAAAAATTAAAGATTGATCTTTATCAATAAAAATCTTTTCAATAGCTGGGTCTAGTAGCCATGCAATTGCGGAAGTGCTTCCTGCAATTAAAATAGAAAAAATAGCTGAAAAAATTATTTTTTTTAAATGTTTTTTGGTGTAGTCTTTATATAGTCTCTTAAATATTTCTAATTTATTCATTTCTAAAAAATTTTAGTAAGAAAAATGTTTAAAAAAATTATAAAACCAAGAAAATTATTACTTTTAAATACTTTAAGACAACTTTGAGGTTCGTTTAGATTAACTCTAATTTGATATAGTAACAAATGAGCAAGAGGTAACAAGATTAAGAAATAATATATTTTACCAAAATACATATTGTATCCTCCAAAAATTAAAAAAATTATTAATACTGAATAACATATAATTAAAAATTTTTTTGCTTTACCTTTGAATTTAATTGATGTTGATTTTAATCCTATTATTTCATCATCTTTAATATCTTGAAACCCGTAAATAGTGTCATATCCCAGTGTCCAAAATATGGCCCCTATGTAAAATAGTATTGGGATTATACTTATTTCTCCTTGAATAGAAGTCCAGCCCAGTATTAAACCATAATTAAAAGTTACTCCTAAAAATAGTTGAGGCCAATAAGTATATCTTTTCATAAGTGGGTAAGTAAATGCGAGTGGCATCGAGCTCAATGCGAGAAGTATTGTCAAATTGTTAAAATTTAACAATACTATTAGAGCAAACAGGCACAATATAAGTACATAAGAAATAGCAACTTTGATTGAAATTTTTTCTGAAGCTATAGGTCGATTTTTAGTTCTAGAAACTTTAGCGTCAAATTCTTTATCCAGAATATCATTTACTATGCATCCAGCTGATCTCATCAGTACTGAGCCTAGAAAAAATAAAATTAAATAAAAAAAATAATTATTTAAATTTTTCTCAAAATCAAAACCAAGAGTTAGCCCCCATGCGCACGGCCAAAATAGAAGCATATATCCAATGGGTTTATGCAATCTAGTGACTTCTACAAAAAGTTTTAATTGGTTCATAATATTTTACTTGTAAATAACAAAGGCTAGTTTCATAATCAAATTGATTCGTATGAATATAGATTACACCGTCACAGCTCTTATGTTTCCAGCTATTCCATTATTAATGGGTGTTTATAGCAATAGATTTCACTCATTGAGTATT
>MDTE01163306.1_pt1 | contig 10168 bp, 6 predicted proteins | sample 811231 | NCBI WGS metagenome assembly MDTE01 (sample SAMN05326651, study PRJNA326480) | marine metagenome | isolation source: seawater | place: Indian Ocean: Red Sea | collected 2010 | reverse complement strand
GCGCATCGCTGAGCGCCTCAAGGATGTCCAGGACACGGCGGCGATCCTGACCACCTTCAACGAGGTGGACATGTCGGCGGTCATGGCGCTGCGGGCCGAGTACAAAGAGCGCTTCCTCGATCGGCACGGAGTGAAGCTCGGCTTCATGAGCTTCTTCATCAAGGCAGCCATCGAGGCACTCAAGGACCATCCCACCATCAATGCCTGCGTCGAAGGGACGGACATCGTCTACAACGACTTCTACGACATCGGGGTGGCGGTGAGTTCCGATCGAGGGCTTGTCGTCCCAGTTGTTCGTCATGCAGACCGCCTCAGCTTCGCCGAACTGGAAAAGAACATCGGAACCCTGGCCCAGGCTGCGCGCGATGGGAAGCTAACCCTCGAGCAACTCACTGGCGGCACCTTCACGATCACCAATGGCGGAACCTTCGGCTCGATGCTGTCCACTCCGATCCTCAACCCTCCCCAGACCGGAATCCTCGGCATGCACGCCATCAACCGCCGACCGGTTGCTGTAGGGGACGAGATCGTGATTCGACCCGTGATGTATCTGGCGCTGTCCTACGACCACCGCATTGTGGACGGGGCTCAAGCCGTACGGTTCCTGGTTCGCATCAAGGAGTTGATCGAGGCCCCCTCGCGTCTCCTCCTGGAGACCTGAGGTGCCGTCCTTTGATGTCGTCATCATTGGCGCCGGCCCCGGCGGCTACGTCTGTGCCATCCGATGCGCCCAGTTGGGCTTGAAGGTCGCGTGCATCGAGCGCTCTCCGACTCTGGGAGGCACCTGCCTGAACGTGGGCTGTATCCCGAGCAAAGCTCTGCTGGAGAGCTCCGAGCTCTATCACAGAGCAGGCGGCGAGTTCGCCAAACATGGAATCGTGGTGAAGCCCACTCTGGACTTGCCCACTCTGCTGGCACGCAAGGACAAGATCGTCCACACCTTGACCCGCGGCGTTGACGGCCTCTTCAAGAAGAATGGCGTCGAGCGATTCGAGGGGCGCGGTCACTTCAAGAATAGCCGTGAGATCGAGGTCCTCGACTCCAATGGCAGGGTCAGCCATGTCCTTGAGGCCAGCTCGGTCGTCGTGGCCACCGGCTCCAGCGTGGCCACCCTTCGCAACCTACCCATGGACGGCAAGCACATCTTTGGCTCCACCGAGGCCCTCTCTCTGGCCGAGCCCCCCAATCACCTCATCATCATCGGGGCTGGCATCATCGGCCTCGAGATGGGCTCGGTCTGGAGTCGTCTGGGCTCCAAGGTCACCGTTCTAGAGTTCATGGATTCGGTGCTACCCGGAGCCGACCTGGACATCCGCAAGCAGGCCCAGCGCTCGTTTCGAAAGCAAGGGCTCCGGTTCAAGCTCGGGGTCAAGGTACAGTCAGCGACAGTCTCCGAGGCGGGGACTGTCGCGGTGTCCTATCACGACAAGAAGGGGGAGCAGAGCATCGAGGGGGATGCCGTGCTGGTCGCGGTTGGGCGTCGGCCCAACACCGCAGGCCTCGGAGTCGAGAACGCTGGTATCACCCTCGATGGCCGCGGACGCATCGAGGTGGACGACGAGTTCGCCACGTCGGCGCCCAACATCTACGCAATCGGTGACGTGGTACGGGGCCCCATGCTGGCCCACAAAGCGGAAGACGAGGGAGTCGCCATGGCAGAGAAGCTGGCTGGGCTGCCGGGACACGTGAACTACAGTGTCATCCCCTCTGTCGTCTACACCAACCCAGAGATTGCCTGGGTCGGTCAGACCGAGGATCAACTCAAGGAACAAGGCGTCAAGTACACTCGTGGGTGGTTCCCCTTTGCCGCCAATGGCCGCGCAAAGGCTCTGGAGAACACCGACGGCTTCGTAAAGCTGCTCGCCGACGCTCGCACAGACCGCATTCTTGGCGTTCACATCATCGGACCGGTCGCCGGCGAGTTGATCGGAGAAATGGCGCTCGCCATGGAATTTGGCGCCAGCTCCGAAGACATCGCACGCACATGCCACGCCCACCCCACGCTGTCCGAAGTGGTTCGGGAAGCAGCGCTGGACGCCGGCGGTCGGGTTCTTCACATCTGAGCTGCGCATCCGCGGAAAACCGGCCATGACGATCCTTCACCGGTACTTTGCGCTCGACGAAGCCGGTAGCTCCATCCGAGGTGAGGTCCGTGGTGGCGTCACCACCTTTCTGGCCATGGCCTACATCCTGTTCGTCCAGCCGGCGTTCCTGGGTGCTGCAGGAATGGACCCCGGCGCCGTTCTTGCTGCAACATGCCTCTCCTCAGCGCTGGCCACACTGGTCATGGGTCTCTGGGCACGCTATCCGGTGGCCCTCGCTCCAGGGATGGGGCTCAACGCATTCTTCGCCTTCACAGTCTGCGGGGCCATGCAGATCCCCTGGCAGCAGGCCCTGGCGCTGGTCCTGACCTCTGGCAGCTTGTTCGCCATCTTGGGCATCGTCGGCCTCCGCGAGCACATCGTCGCTCTGGTTCCCGACGGCATAAAGCATGGAATTGCCGCTGGGATCGGACTGTTCATTGCGTTCATCGGCATGAAAGAGGCTGGCTTGATCGAGCCCGACGCCAACACCTTCGTCCACGTCGGTGATCTCGGGGAACGCTGGCGCCCAGTCCTAACCGCAGGGGCAGGCTTCTTCGTCGCAGCGATGTTGACCGTTCGAAAGGTCCCTGGAGCCATCCTGCTGGGCATCCTCACCAGCCTGGCTGTCGCTCTGATTACGGGGGTAGCCTCCTACCAAGGTGTGTTCTCCGCACCACCTTCCCTGGCCCCCACTGCGTTCCAGTTCGACTTGAGGGCCCTACTCACACCAACCCACTTGGGGCTAGTCCTGCTGTTCCTCTACACCGATCTGTTCGACACAGTCGGCACCCTCGTGGGCGTTGCGACACAGGCAAACCTCCTGCGTGATGGTCAACTGCCTCGTGGAAACCGTGCCTTTCTAGCCGATGCTCTAGGGACCATCACCGGCGGCCTACTGGGCACTAGCACCGTCACCTCGTACATCGAGAGCACCGCTGGAGTGGAGGCTGGCGGACGAACCGGGCTGAGTTCCGTCGTCACTGGACTCTTGTTCCTGGTAGCGCTGTTCCTCTACCCACTCGTCGAAACCGTGGGGGGCGGCTTCCCGGTCCAGAGCACCCTGGTCACGAGCAATGGAGGCCCCCCCAGCTTCCAGACTCACACCTACCTCGTCCATCCCGTCACCGCCCCGGCGCTCCTGCTCGTCGGAGCTCTGATGGCTCGATCCCTTGGAGCCATTCGTTGGCGGGACCCCCTGGAGGGGATCCCGGCCTTTCTGGTGGTAGCAGGCATACCGCTGACGTTCTCCATTGCCGACGGCATCTCTCTCGGCTTGATCGCCTCCTCGGGACTAGCGATAGCCGCCGGAAGAACACGAGAAGTGCCCTGGCCGCTTCACCTACTTGCTGGGGTGCTGCTGGTGCGTTGGGTCTCCGAGTTCCTGACCTAATACGGTTCTCTCAAGCTTCGCGGGGCACCCAGGGAAGAGCACTCAGGTCGACGTTGCCACCGCTGAGCACCACTCCAACCCGATGCGCATCCGCAGGGAGCGAATCGCTCATGGCCGCAGCTACTGCGACCGCCGCACTAGGCTCAATCACGATCTTCATGCGCTCCCAAACAAGGTGCATGGTCTCCACAGTGGCGTCGTCCTCCACAACGACGATGTCCGAAACCACATCCCGAACAACCGGCCAGGTCAGCCTGCCGAGGCTAGTGAGGAGCCCGTCCGCCACCGTATCCGGTGCAGTCTGAGGGATCCAAGTGCCGGCTCTTCGGGAGCGAGCCGCATCGTCAGCGCCGGCGGGCTCCGCTCCGATCACGGACACCCGGGGATCCAACTCCCGGTAGCCCAGCGCGATCCCGGAGATCAGACCGCCCCCTCCTACGGGAACGATGACGGCATCCAACTCGGGAGCCTGCTCCATCAACTCAAGGGCAATGGTTCCCTGCCCAGCAATGACATCCCGGTGGTCGAAGGGATGAAGCAAGGTGCCGCCCGTCTCACCGCAGACCGCCAAAGCTGTGGCCTCGCGGGCCTCTAAGGTCGGCTCACAGAGGCGGATCACACCGCCATAGCCCGCAACAGCTTGCTGTTTTACTTCGGGGGCCGTGCTGGGCATGACGATGTGGGCCGGAATTCCGCGAATCCGTGCTGCCAAGGCTAGGGCCTGGGCAAAGTTGCCCGAGCTGTGGGTCACGACACCGGCTCGAGCGCGCTCATCATCGAGACACAAGACGGCATTGAGCGCCCCTCGCATCTTGAATGCTCCGACCCGCTGGAAGTTCTCGCACTTGAAGAACAACTTCCGGCCCGCCAACTCGTCGAAGGTGGAGCTGGTGAACACCGGCGTACGGTGAACGTGCTCAGCTATTTGCTGTGAAGCTGCACGAATGGATGCCAGGTCGGCTGCATAATCCGTCATCGTATTTCTCAGACTGGGCGCCGAACAGCTGGGGCCCCGTCGGCCGGCAAGTCCATCACTTCTCGGGGATGACCTTGATGCGGCTGCGCCCATTCTCGGCGACCACCCGGAAGGTCACCTTCTTGTAGCCGTAGTCCTTCTTCACCTTTTCAGCACGCGCCTTCAGCTGCTTCTCCAGGGCCTTCCGATTCACCTCATCGTCCTTGCCCAGCTGCCTGCGCACTTCCTTGAATTCCTTGAAGAGGTCATCACTGCCTACCTTATGCCCCGTCGACTTGCCCCCTGAAGCCCGGGGCCGAGCCTCTGCGACCTTCTCTCCTCGCACCATCGAACGGATCTGCTCCCGGATCTCGGCGGCCGACGGACCGGCCTCCCCTTGACGATCCTTCTCACGGCGATCGGCCATGATTCTCTGACGATGGTAGGTGCCATTCTCAATCTGCTTGGTGGTCCGAAGCCACCGCATCTTGAGCGTGTTGTAGCGAGCTGTGAGCGTGCGAGCCTTGAAGAGCAACGACGTGTTCTGAATACGGAGTTCACGCAGGTCAATGAACATGCGCTTCAACTCACGCTCTTTGTCCTTCGGCGGGACCTTCAAGATCCCGATGAAGTACATCTCGAATTCATTGTTCGTAACGCGGAGGAACTTCTCGATCGACTCCAAGGTCTGGAGGACCGCGCGGTTCTCCCTATTGAGTCGAGCCAATGGAATCCATCTCCCGAGAAGGGTCTGCTGGTAGGTCGATCGTAGGCAACGACCGGGCCTCCGGCAAGGAATCAGCAGAGGGAGAGCCGCCCTCTATCTCCGCTGTAGAGGCAACAGGGGGTCCCTCAATCCACAACTCTAACAACTCAATGAGCAGCGGAGGCGAGGCCTGCGACCGGAGTTCGGAGACCACGCTGCGAGCCTCATCGGCGCGCTGAAGCGCCGCCAATAAGACCCCCTGATTGAAGAGGACTTCCGGCGACCGCACATCGCTCAGCCGCTGCAGATGAGTCAGGCCGTGCTCGAGGGCAAACAGTCTGTCCTGCTCATTCTCCTGTCGGAGGCCCACCCGAAGCGCGACCAGCGCGAGACCAAGCCGGGCCCCAGTGCGTTCATCGGAGTTCCCATAAACAAGAGCAGACTCCCACGCACGTCGAGCATCCCGATCTCTGCCAAGGACCAGGCGAATCAGGCCCAGCTGACTCGCTAGGGCTGCGGACCGCGGCACTGTCGACCACAGCTCATCGAGCTCAGTCTCCGTTCGCTCCAGCTGAGACCTATCACCAGGCAACAGAGAAATGGCCACCACCGACGGGTCCCCAGCCTCGGGTCCACCAGTACCTGGGAGGGCCAGCATGGGCAGACGTGTCCGCGCCAGCACCGGCGCAATCGATGCCCGCGAAGACTCCAAGATGACCTGAGCGCGTTGGTTCGGCTGTACGACCCAGACCTGATGCGCGGCTGCCGCCGCTCCGAGAAGGAGCACAGGCAGCACCAGCGCCAAGATCTGCCGCCGTCGTAGGTTGCGGGGGTCCCGTTCGGGGTCCCGCCGGCCCTCCTGCTGCCGAAACTCCCGCCGATCTTCACCTCGCCGGTCGCCGAGACGCCGATTGTCCATGGCTGGCATCGTACCGGAGGTGAAGACGGAGGGCCCCGAGTGGGGCACAACCGGGACAGGCCGACAGAGCGGCCGGCCCCAGCCAGGGAAGGCAGCCGCCACGAGCATCAGATATTCTCAAGCCTCGTGCCGCCCTCCAAGCCCAGATCACCCAACAAGATGCTGCGCGAGCTGCGTGACGCAGTCGGCGAGGCCGCCGTCGATGTGCGCGAGGCCACACGACACGCGTACCGGCGCGACATGCTCCCCACGTTGACGCTAGACGCAAGAGACAACCAAGGCCCAGGGCCCCAGCCCCTTGCCGTCCTCAGGCCGCGGGACGAGGCTGCCGTCGCGCGGGCAGTGGGTGTCCTAGCCCAACACGGTGTACCCATCGTCCCGTTTGGCGCAGGGAGCGGTGTGTGCGGGGGAGCGGCGCCCCTGTTCGGGGGAGTGGTGATCGATCTCAAGCATCTAGACCACCTGGAGTCCGTGGACGCGGGAGCCCTTCAAGTCACCTGCGGCCCTGGTCTCATCACGCAGACACTGGAGGAGCGACTCAACGCTGCGGGCTACACGCTTGGACACTTCCCTTCATCCATCTTCTGCGCCTCAATCGGTGGATGCGTCGCGGCCCGAGGTGCAGGTCAGCTGTCGAGCCGGTACGGCAAGATCGAAGACATGGTCACGGGGCTACGAGTGGTCACTCCCGACCTCGGCATCCTCACCACCGGCTCCATGGACCGCGCCGGCGGAACCCCAGATTGGACGCCGTTGTTCGTGGGCTCAGAGGGCACTCTGGGAGTCATTACATCGATCAGACTTCGGGTACACCCGCTACCCGAGGCTCTTGTGCTTCGAGGCATTCGACTGCCTTCGCTGGACTCGGGGATCGCCACGTTTCGCGAAGTACTTCAGAGTGGCTTGAGGCCCAGCGTCATGCGCATCTACGACCCCCTGGATACGTGGATGGCCATGCAGAAGTCCAATGACTCGGGGGGGGCAGCACCAGTGCCAGGCGCTGGGAGCCCCCTCTCTGGTGGCGCGCGCCCTCTACCCGCAGAAAATGCCGTGGACCCTAAGACCGCCGATGGCTCGACTAGCTCCACTCCTCGACTCCTGGGATCCGTCGTCAGCCCGGGGACCGTTGCCGACGCAGTCGTGTCCCGATTTCGACGACGAACACATCGCTCGGTGGACACCGGCGGACCTCTCGCCGGACTCAAGGAGCGCCTCCTGAAAGACCGCCTCGCGCATCTGCTGAAGCCCGAGAACCTGCCCATGGATAAGCTCCTGGCGAACCCTGCACTCGTCAATCGCACCGTCGATTTGCTCCCTGGCCGATGCCTGGCCATCGTCGGCTGTGAGGGAGGAGAAGCCGAAGCGACAGAGCACCTCGCTGCCGTGGTCCAAGCCGCCCACCGGCTCGGCGGAACGGATCTCGGCCCAGGCCCCGGTGAACGTTGGTTTCGAACCCGCTATCACGTCTCCTTCAAGCTCCCGAAGGTCCTGCAGCAGGGTGGGTTCGCTGACACGATGGAGACCGCGGCTCCCTGGAGCCAAGTCCGTGGCCTCTACGATGCTGTGAGAAGAGCAGTCGCCCCTCATGTTCTGGTCATGGCCCACCTGAGTCATGCCTATCACGAGGGCTGCTCCATCTACTTCACGTTTGTCGGCTATGGCGCCAACATCCAGGCCACGCGCACTCTGTATCAGCGAACTTGGGATGCCGCGCTCGAGGCGGTCCTGGCAGCAGGAGGCACCATCACCCACCACCACGGGGTCGGTGTCCTCAAGCGTGACTTCATGGATCGGGAGCACGGAGACGCCAGGAGACTCTATGAGGCCGCTCGCAGAGCCCTGGATTCGCGACACTGCATGAACGTCGGCAAGCTGTTTCCCGACGAGGTGCCTCCACCCGGTCCCCCAGCACCCGCTGTCGACTCTCTAGCGCTCCGTCTCGCCCCAGGGGAGGACGGACGAGCCGACGTCGGCATGGGCTGGAGAGGAGTCGATCTGGCCGCCGAGCTCGCCTTGCGAGGTCACTTTCTGCCCCCTCTAGGCCGAGACTTTCTCGAAGGAACTGTCGGCGACTGGCTGGAGAGCCCCGCACACGCTGCCCATACAGCAGTCCACGGCGCCTGGGAGCACCCTCTCCTTGCCGTGGAGGGGCGCATGGACGGAGACCGCAAGTGGGTCAGTGGGCGCCTACCGCGCTCTGCTGCAGGCCCTTCCTACCTTCCCTTTGGGACTGCTGGGGCAACGCTACCGACACAGCCTGTTCTGGCCACACTCCGTACGCTCAACCCACCCCAACTCAGGCCCGTAGGCCTTTGCTTCGACCATCTAGAGACCGCCGTGCCCGCGCTGGCCCACAGCTTACGAGGAGCCCCCAGACCACTGGCAGGGATGCTCTATCCCGGCTCGGACCCCAACGGGTTCCGCTCGGTAGTCCAGGACGAGCAGCAAGCCAGAGACGGTGGAATCGTCTATCTCTGCTTCGGTGAGCCCGATGGCTTCCCAGCCGGAAGCCAACAGGTGATCCGCGCCCTCCAACAGGCTGGTGGCTCCCTCTTGGGCGACGACGCGGCACTTGCGTGGTGGGAGGACCACTGGGGCCAAGCGGCACGGGAAGGCAGCGCTGCCCTCGCCACAACCGGCCCCCTCCAGGATGCGCGGGAGATCGGGCGCTGCACGGCGGTCGTTCCCTGGGGCCGGGCGATGCTGTTGTTGCGAGCCATCGAGACCCTGACCGGCGGACCGACCCGTGCATCGGGCTGGATTGAGGCGCCCCTGGAGACTGGCTGCACCATTCAATGGCGATTCGTGAGCAGCCGAAAAGGGGGCTCGACGAGCTCACTCGTCACCCATCAGCTCCGAGAAACGCTCCAGAGCTTCGGAGGCCGAATCGCCCACATCCACTTCAACTCCGTCGACGCTATACCCGATGGGATGGAGCCAGGCAGAGGCACCATCCTGTCCACAGCCGATGCTGATGGCGCCGATGTCGATCGCCTCGGCAGTGCGCTTCGAGCAACACTGGAAGGGGCCCTGGGATGAGCGATAAGGCTCCGAGCACCGGTCGGGAGACGGAGGCCGCCAACTCCACACCTGGCGATCCTCAGCTCTGTGCGCTGTGCCCAAAGCTCTGCCGCTTTGCCTGCCCCATAGCGGCCGGAACAGCCGACGAGGGCGCAACACCCACGGCCATGATGGATAGCTACCATCAAGCAAGAGCGGGACAGATCCCGTGGGAGGTCGCGGCCGAGAACCTAGCCAAGTGCACCGGATGCGAGGCATGCAGGGCCCCTTGTGAATACGACCAGGACGTCCCAAAGCTCCTGTACATGGCGCGTGCTGAAGCCTGGGAGAAAGGAGCCATTCATGATGGCTCTCGGGCTCTCCACGAGACCTACCTTGCTCATGGAAACCCATTCGAGATGGATCCGCGCGAGATCTTGCTCGAACAAGCGAGAGATGGTGACTTCCAACGCAAGGGGCGCGTCCTCTACTGGCCGGGCTGCCGAGTCTTGGCGGAAGAGCCGGCCACCGTGGGGGCCACCATGGACCTACTCCGATCCCTCGGGGCTGACCACGTCAGCTTGCCGGGACGAGACGACACTCCAGTCTGCTGTGGAGCTCCCCTTCGGGTGATTGGTGACCGGACCGGGTTCGAGGCAACTGCCGCTGGCCTCAAGCAGTTCTTCAACCGCCAGCGCACCTGGGTAACCCCGTCCAGTGCATGCCTCGGTGCGGTGCGCACTGGCTACCCGGAAGCGGGCGTGCTGGTCAACGCAGAGGTCCTGCACGTAAGTGAGTTTCTGCTGTTCTTTCGCGACCGCCTGGCGGAGCTCGGCAAGCAAGCTATGGAAACCATGGAACAACAGGACAGACCCATCCCCACCCTCTACGTCCACGACTCGTGCGGACTCCATCGGCGACTCGGTCGGGGGGACCCTGTACACGACGTCGTAGAAGCCGTCACTGGACAGCGGCCGGTTCGGCTCGCGCCCTCCGCTGATGAGTCCACCTGCTGTGGTGCTGGCGACTTTCATGACCTTCGTCGACCAGAAGCGGCTCGAGAGGTCGCCCGATGGTCGCAGCGGCACTCTTCTGTGAGCAAAGAGGCGTGGCT
>MDTE01031766.1_pt1 | contig 10169 bp, 12 predicted proteins | sample 811231 | NCBI WGS metagenome assembly MDTE01 (sample SAMN05326651, study PRJNA326480) | marine metagenome | isolation source: seawater | place: Indian Ocean: Red Sea | collected 2010 | reverse complement strand
GGATGGTTTAGCCGATTAAATAATGAGCAAAAATAATAAATTAGAATTACTAACTTGCCACTGTAAGGAAGTTCAAATCGAACTGAATTTAGATAAAGGATTTGAGGACTTGGTGCGATGTAATTGTTCTTTATGTAAAAGACGTGGATATATTATGGCAAAAATAAAATTAAAAAATCTTAAAGTTATTAAAGGCCAAGATAAATTGTCTGTATATAAATTTGGAAAAAAATATCTTACAGAACATTTTTTTTGCAAAATATGTGGTATTTATACTCATCATAGATCTTATACAAATCCAGAAAATTACGAATACAATATTGCATGCATAGATAAAGTTGACACTTTTAAATATAAAGATATTCCAGTATTTGATGGTGAAAAATTATAACAAATGAAAAAATTTTTAAATGTTAATGTTAAGACCATAGAAAAGGGAATTCTATCAGTTTTAATTAATGATCCTAAATCTTATAATTCCCTTTCTTCAGTAACTTTAAAATCATTAATAACTATTTTTAAAAAATTAAATAAAGATAACACTACAAAAGTAATAATTTTAGAAGGTGGCGGCAAAGGATTTAGTGCTGGTCATAATTTGAAAGAACTCAAGACTTTTAAGAAAAAAAGTGAATATAAAAAATTATTTAATTTGTGTTCAGATTTAATGTTAGAGATTGTGGAAGGAAAAAAACCAGTTATAGCAAAAGTTCATGGCTCAGCTTTTGCAGCAGGATGTCAATTAGCTGCAAGTTGTGATTTAGCTTTAAGCACAAATGATGCCAAATTCGCAACACCTGGAGTTAATATTGGTTTATTTTGCAGCACCCCAATGGTCGCTGTAAGTAGAAAAGTAAGTAAAAAAAGAATGATGAAAATGTTGTTAACAGGTGACTCTATCACCGCTAAATATGCAAAAGAAATTGGTTTAATTAATGACCATCACGATAAATCACAATTAAATTATGAAGTTTTGTCTTTAGCAAGAAAAATTGCCTCAAAGTCAAATCTAACAATCAAAATTGGAAAAAAAGCCTTTTATAAACAATCCGAAATGTCACTAAGAAAAGCTTATAAATTTACAAGCAAAGTTATGACTGAAAACATGATGGCAATGGATGCTAAAGAAGGAATATCTGCATTTATTGAAAAAAGAAAACCTAATTGGAAAAATAAATGAACGATAATCATATAAAAAAAATATTAGAAAATTCAAAAACAATAGCGATGATAGGTGTAAGCTCAGAAAAAAAAGGAGAAGATCGAAAGAATTTAAAAAGAAAACCTGCAAATGTTGTAATGAAATACATGCAAGATTTTGGATATAAAGTAATTCCCGTGAATCCATTTGCAAAAGGTGAGAAAATAAATGGAGAAACTGTAGTAGATGATATTGAAAATATTTCTATACCAATTGATATAGTAGATGTATTCCGTCCATCTAAAGAAACCCCAGGTATTGCAGAAAAAGCTGCAAAAGTAGGTTCTAAAGTTTTGTGGTTACAATATGGTATACATAATGATGAAGCAAAGAAAATTTCAGATAATTCAAATATGCAATATGTTTCAGATAAATGTATTAAACAGGAGTATCAAAAGTTATTTCAAAAATCGAGACCAGTATTTCCCGTTTTAAGAAATGAATAAATAAAAATCTATAAATATTATGTCAAATATTTTTTTAGTTTATGGTCACTATAACGATAAATCTTTTAACGCAGCGATAAAAGAAACATTTGTAAAAACGGCAGAGGAAAATGGTAATAAAGTTGATTGTGTTGATTTGTATAAAGAAAAATTTGATCCTGTTTTTGCAGGAGAAGATCCTTCTCAAGAAGTTTTAGATCATAGAAATAGAATTGAAAAATGTGATGTAATAGCTTTAATTGCTCCAATATGGAATTTTAGAATGCCCGCAATTGTCGAAGGATGGATCGATAAGGTTTTAGCACCTCCTTGGGCATTTAGTTTTAAAAAATTATTTGGAAACTACGGTTATCCAATTGGTAAATTAAAAGGAAAAAAAGCGATTGTATTTTGTACATATGGATCTCCTCAGTTTGCTATTAGAACTTTTTTTTTAAATATGCCGACTAAAAGATTGAGAAGGGGAGTGTTTAATATATGTGGAATAAAAGATGTTACTTACAAAAGATATTTTGCTGTACCCTTTGTGTCTGAAAAAAAAAGAAAAGAATTTTTAAATGATGTAAAAATTACAGCTAAAAAGTTGTAGTTATCTTTGATATTCAACAAATTTTTTTAAAGATTTATGCAAAAATTTTTTATAAATCAAACCATTTTTATTTTCACTTTTTGATTTTAAGAATGACTTGGTCATTACAAAATCATAAGAAGGTTCAAAAAAGAAAGGAATTGACATCCTTTTAGTTTTATTCCAAAGCACTCTATGATTTGTTGCTTTAAATTTTCCTTCAGTTAGAAATTCAAGAGCCCTTCCAGTATTTACAACTAAAGCTTTTTTATTAAAAGGTACATCATACCACTTTTTATTTTTTCTATTTTGAACTTGTAATCCTCCTTTTTTATCTTGATACAAAATTGTGAAAATACCGCTATCTACATGAGTTTCACAACCAAGAGCTTTCCCATCCTGTTTTGATATTTCAATAGGTTTACTTTGCTCAGGATAATAATTGAACCTTAATGTACTAAGTGTTTTTAATCTTAAAAATGCTTTTTTTGAAATATTTGTGTTTTTATTATAAAGCTTAATAATGCTTTTAAATAAAGTTTCCCCTAATAAAAAAATATTATCGAAATAATTTGATAAAATTTTAATAGAATTTTTATCCATTGATTTATTAAGGTTAAGATATTCAATATATTTGTCATTTAATTTTTTAGAATATTTATAAGTTATTTTTAAATCACCTATATCCAATCCTTCTTTACCATTCACATGATTTGGAAAATAACCTCTATAAACATTTTTGTTTCTTTTATTCCATTTTTTTGGAGCTAATTTTCTTTTATTACTTTCTGAAGAATTAAAAAACTTATTGCCAACTTTGCATAAGTCCGATATTTTTTTTGAACTTATTCCATGGCCTAGTATTTGAAAAAAACCAATATTTATACATGCGCTTTCAATTTTTTTAATTGTTTTAATTGATTTATTAGTTTTAAAATTATTATTTAATAGTGATGAAACGTTTATTGTTGGAATAAAATTTTTTTTTACCATTAAATAATTTTATTTCTTAAGTTTTTCAGACAAAACTAGATTATCTGATTTAAAATTAGATTTATTTTCTGCTATAAATTTATCCATTATTTTAAGTTTGTCTTCCTCAAATTCAATTACTTTTCTTTTATCCAAATCTATATAAAGGGATATACTTTCCATAGTAGCAGATAAAGTTTTTGTTTTTTTTTCATACATTTCGCATTTCAGATGCAATCTTTTTTTATCATGATCAAAATGTGTACAAATTATTTCAACTTCATCATTTTCTTTAACTTCATTATTGTAAGTTGTTCGAGTTTCAACTACCATAGTGCTTCTCTTTGTTTTTTTTGCTGTAGCACCACCCATATTAAATTTATTTAGAACCGTTTCCCAAGCTTCATCAAAAACTAAAACATAATAAGCCATGTTCATATGCTCATTATAATCCGTCCATTCTTTAATTATTTTTCTTGTTGCTAAATGTACTGACATTTAAATCCTTTGGTGTGGCAACATGATACAATTAAATAAATTGAAAAAATAAATTTAGTTTCCATATAAACTTTGTGAATTATACAACTAAACACTTTATATGAAAACTTTCAAATTAATAACTTTGCTATCAATATTTATTGGAACAACTTTTAATTCTTTGGCAGCCGATGTTACAATTGAAATGCTAAATAAATTGGGCAAAGAAAGTATGGTTTTTTCAGAAAAAATAGTAAGAATTGATCCAGGAGACACAGTTTTCTGGAAGTCTACAGATAACGGTCACAATGTAGAGTTTATTAAAGGCGGAGTTCCTGAAGGAGTAGAAAAATTTAAATCTAAGTATAATAAGGACACAGAATACAAATTTACTATACCTGGAGTTTATGCTTACTGGTGCACTCCTCATAAAAGTATGGGAATGATAGGGTTTGTGATAGTAGGAAACGATAAATCAAACATAGATAGCATAAAAAAAATAAAATTTTATGCAAAATCAAAAAAAATAGCAAAAGAATTGATAGATTCTTTATAAATGTAACCGTTCAGAATTTGGCTAATTTTTAATACTATTAAAATAGATTTTTTATAGCTTTAATATGTCTAGGTTTTATTTCACAACAACCACCAAGTAAATTTGCCCCAGTTGTAGAAGCTTTTTTAACAAATTTTTTAAAAACTTCTGGAGTAAATTCATTTGCTCTAGTTCCAAACATATCTACTGGATCTACATAATCATACCAAACATCAGGATTGCTCTCAGGAATATCTGCGAAAGCATTAACTTTAAACCCAAATGGTAAGTTTAATTTAGTTAATTTTGGTAATGAAATGTCAATAATTTCTGGCGAAACACATGCTAAAATAATTCCACAACAATTAATATCTTTTGTTATAGGAATTAAATCTTCAATTTTTTCATTAGAAGGCAGTAGTCCATTTTTAAGCAAATGTACTCCAATTAAGATTGGTTTTTTAAAACTTTTAATTGCATCAAATGCTATTTTTATTTCTTTTAATCTACTTAGAACATCTAAATAAAATAAATCAACATTTGGATTTAAAATTTTTGCTGTTTCATAAAAACCTGAATAGGTTTCTTTATCATTAGTAATAATTTCTGCAGAATATACTATTCCTTGCGTTGGAATAGATCCTGCAATCAATACATTTTTACCTGTATTTTCTTTTGCTTTTTTTGCTAGCAACGCAGCAGAGTTAGTTGCTTCTTCAAAGTAATTTAATTTATTGTATTGTATTAATCTCTTTTTTCTTACTGAAAAATTTGTAGTAACTATTAGTTCTGATCCAGCGTTTATAAAATCAGTATGCATATTTACAACTAATGAATTTAAATTTTTATTTATTAAAGCTGTTGCGGACCAAAGGGCACCTTCAGGTCGAAGACCCATTTCAAGTAAAGTTTGTCCTCCTCCACCATCTAAAATATATTTTTTATTTTTTTTAAACATTATTACAAAATTTACAAAGACTATGTAAGACAATCAATGAAAACACAAGTTTTTTCACTGTTGCTATGAATAAGATGAATTGTTACCTTTACCATTTCCAAAATAAACATATAAATAAAGAAAAAAATAAAAAATGTATAAAGCAGTCATAGCATCATATTCACGTTCAGCATTTACGATGGCGAAAAAAGGTGCTCTAATTAATGTTAAACCTGATGTTTTGTTATCTGAAGTTATAAAAAAACTCGTTTCACAATCTAAAATAAACAGCGAAGACATAGAAGATGTTATTATAGGATGTGCTTTTCCAGAAGGAGAGCAAGGTTTTAATATAGGAAAGATTTCAGCTTTAATAAGTGGACTAAATATTAAAACAGCTGGCATGACAGTAAATAGATGGTGCGGCTCCTCAATGGAAGCAATTCATATAGCTGCAGGAAAAATTGCAATGGGATCTGGTAAAGCTTTTATTTGTGGAGGGGTAGAAAGTATGACACGTGTTACTGCAGGCTTTAATCCAATTCCATATCCAAAAATAGAAAAAGAAAATCCGAATGTTTATTTTTCTATGGGCATTACTGCTGAAAATGTTGCAAAGAAATATCAATTATCAAGAGAGCAACAGCAAAATTTTGCTATATCAAGTCATCAAAAGGCATCAGAGGCAGAAACTAGTGGAAATTTCAAAGATGAAATTACTTCTATTGATAGCTGCTCTAAAGATGGAAATATTAGACCAGCAACTAGTCAAGAAATATTAAATGGATTGAAATTAGCTTTTGATCAAAAAGGAACTATAACTGCTGGAACATCTTCACCTTTAACTGATGGTGCTGCAGTAACTTTAATTTGTGAAGAACAATATGCTAAAGATAATAATTTAGATATTTTGGCTAGAATTATTTCAACATCCGTTCAAGGTTGTGCACCAGAAGTTATGGGGCTAGGTCCTATTGGTGCTTCTGAGAAAGCTCTTAAAAGAGCAAACTTATCAATTAAAGATATCGATATTATAGAATTAAATGAAGCATTTGCTTCTCAGTCTTTAGCATGCATGAAAGATTTAAATATTGACGAAAAAAAAGTAAATTTAGATGGAGGAGCATTAGCTTTAGGACATCCTCTTGGAGCAACAGGAGCAAGAATTACTGGTAAGGCAGCGACTTTATTAAGAAGAGAAAATAAAAAATATGCCTTATCTACTCAATGTATAGGCTTAGGTATGGGCATTGCTACAGTAATAGAGTCTGTCAATTAATTATGTTTTGATAAAGATTTTTGTAATTCTTTATTTGAAATATAACCTTTAACCTGACCTTTTTTATCTACAACTTCACAATTTGCATTTGTACAAACAACTTGAGGTAAAAATTCTTCAATGAATTGATCTTCATTTACTTTTAATAAATTAGTTTTTTCAATATCATTTGAATTATTGACAGGTGTCATTATTATTTTAGCTTTTATTACTTTTGTTCTATTTACATCTTTCACAAAAGCTTCGACATAATCATCTGCTGGATTCATAACAATATCAACTGGCGTTCCAACTTGTACAAGTTTACCAGCATTCAGTATACCTATATGATCACCAAGTCTTAATGACTCATCTAAATCGTGTGTAATAAAAACTATCGTTTTTTTTAATTCTGATTGAAGTTCTATTAATTGTTTTTGCATATCACTTCTAATTAATGGATCTAAAGCTGAAAAAGCTTCATCCATCAACATGATATCCGTATCAGTTGCTAAAGCTCTAGCTAAACCAACTCTTTGCTGCATACCACCTGACAATTGGTTAGGATATTGATTTTCAAATCCAGTAAGACCTACAGATTCAATTTTTTCCATTGATATTTTATTTCTTTTTTCTAAATCTATTCCTTGCATTTCAAGACCATATCCAACATTTTGAATAACAGTTTTGTGAGGAAATAAACCAAATCTTTGAAATACCATGCTCATTTTATGTCTTCTAAAGTCAATAAGTTTATCTTTATTCAGAGACATAACATTTGTTCCTTCAATTAATATTTCTCCAGCGGTAGGATCAATTAGTCTATTCAAGTGTCTTATTAGAGTTGATTTGCCTGAACCAGATAAGCCCATACAAACAAATGTTTCACCTTCTTCTATTTTTAATGAAACATTATCCAAACCAACGGTGTGTCCAGTTTTATCTAAAATTTCTTCCTTGGTTGCGCCTTCTTTTACCATTGGAAGAACAGATTTTGGATTATTTCCAAAAATTTTATAAACGTTGTTGATTTCTATTTTAGACATACAATAATTTAGCAGTTCATAGCATACGATGTAAAACTAATAAATTATTATACAACTTATAATTGATACTTATTTTAAAGATATTTTATTGTAATGAAGATACTTTTTGGAATATTATTTAAGATTATGGCTCAAACAGATAAAGATGTTAGATGCGAGCTTTCTGCTCTCTATAGAATTTTACACATGTATGGGATGACTGATCTTGCCAATCAATGTGCTGGAGCAAGATCAATTGAGAATAATGATTATTCTTTTGTTCATCCATATGGATTGTTTTATGAAGAAGTGACAGCTTCCTCTTTGGTAAAAATAGATAAACAGGGTCGAGCAGTAGAATCTGATGGTCCTTGGTTGAATGATGGGTGTATTAATCTTGCCCAATGGATTTTTAATTCAAGAGATGATGTAAATTTTTATGTTCACGGACATGCAGAGGATGTAATGGCAGTAGGGGGAACCAAAGAAGGATTAATGTATCTTTCACAGGCTGCAGTATATTTAAATCACTTAATTGGTTATGTAGATTATGAATTTGTCGAAGATAAAGAATTTTCAAATAAGTTTATGTCTTTAATTAAACAGCATGATATTTTAATTACTAGAAATCATGGTTATTATACAATTGGCAAAACTGCTGCTGAGGCTTTTTTTAGAGCTTACTATTTAGAACAAGCATGTTCTGTTCAAGTTAAAAATTTATCAATGGGTTTAAAAATGCATGAAATTGATAAACAAAAAGCTGCATATTTTTGGGAAAATATGGACAAATCTAAAGATTATAATTATGATGGAAAAACTGAGTGGGCTGCTCTACTTAGAAAACTTGATAGAGAACACTCTAATTATAAATTGTAATGCAAGAAAATTACGTAATAAAAAATATTAAAAAAAATAAATCATTTCTAGAAATTGAATGGAATGATGGTGAAAAAAGTCAATTTAATTTTATGTGGTTAAGAGACAATTGTCCCACAGCACATGACAAAGACTCAAGACATAGAATGTTTAATATTTTAAATTTATCTACAAATTTAAACCCTAAAAATTACAACATTAACAAAGAAGGAAAGTTAGAAATTGAATGGAGCGAAGGAGAACATACTAGTTATTATGATTTAAATTGGTTGAGAGAAAATTGTTATACATTAAAGAATAACCAAAAATATATTTCTCCATATAAGTTATGGGATAATTCTTTACAAGCAAATTTAGACTCAATTAAAATAGATCATAATGAAATTTTAAATTCTGATAAAGGATTAATCAAATGGCTTAAATTACTTCACCATCAAGGAATAGCAATTGTAAAAAACTCCCCAACAGAAAATAAATCTGCATTTCCTTTATTAAATAGAATAAGTCATACGAGAGAAACTTTTTTTAAAACACCATTTGAAGTAATAAATATACCAAAACCAAATAATTCAGCGTATACAGCCCATGGTCTAAGAAATCATATGGATTTACCATGGTTTGAGAATCCTCCCGGATATCAATTCCTTCATTGTTTAATAAATGATGCGGAAGGTGGTGACTCATCAGCCGTTGATGCATTTGCTGTTGCAGACTATCTAAAAAAAAATGAAAAAGAAATCTTTGAAACTCTTGTAAATATTCCCTTAAGATTTAGAGATAAAGACTATACGCAAGAAGCTCATAGAAGTTTTTATGCTCCAGCTATAACATTAACTAAAGATGGAGATTATAATGATATAAGATTTAGCGTAGCAACAATGGATGCTCTCGATTGTCATCCAGATATTATGGATAAAGTTTATAAAGCACATCATAAATTTGGAAACCTGCTTCATGATGATAAATTTCAAATAAAATTTAGATTAGAAAAAGGAGATATATTTTCTTTTAATAATAGAAGACTACTGCATGGAAGAACAGAATTTAATCCGAATTCAGGCCATAGACATCTGCAAGGATATTATATGGATAGAGATGAAATTATAGCTAGATTAAATTTTCTAAAAACAAAATAGAAAAATTGTAAGATTTCTTCAACTCTCAATTGTATAAATTATACATTTTTTAATACAAATGTAATTATTCAGTAGTTTAAATTTAACCTGATCATAATAGAATATATTTATAAAAACAATTTAATGGAGATAAATTATGAAAAAAATAATTACTATTTTAGTATTATTATTTTCTTTTTCATTTACATCAACTAGTTATTCTAAAACTGAAATTCACTGGTGGTACGGTAATAGTGGTTTCTTAGGTGATGTAATTATTGAAATTGCAAATAGATTTAATGCTTCTCAAGATAAATATGTAGTCATTCCAACAGGTAAAGGAAGTTATGAAGATAACATGGCTGCAACAATTGCTGCTTTTAGAGCAGGAGATCAACCACACTATTCACAAGTTTATGATGCTGGTGCTGCAATTATGGTGGCACAAGTAAAAAATGGTGTCGTTATTGGTTTTGAAGATATGGCAGAGAAATATGGAATTGAAGTAGACGCTGATAACTATATTCCAGGTATTAAAAATTTCTACGCTGACTCCAATGGAAAAATGATTGGTGTACCTTTCAATAGCTCAACATGCTTAATGTACGCTAATATGGACATCTTAAAAAAAGTAGGAATTGAAGCTGTTCCAAAAACTTATGAAGAATTTGAGGCAATGGCTCCAAAAATTAAAGCTGCTGGATACATTCCATTAGTTCAAAGTCATTTTCCATGGATTTGGACTGAAAATTTCTT
>MDTE01193083.1_pt1 | contig 10170 bp, 8 predicted proteins | sample 811231 | NCBI WGS metagenome assembly MDTE01 (sample SAMN05326651, study PRJNA326480) | marine metagenome | isolation source: seawater | place: Indian Ocean: Red Sea | collected 2010 | reverse complement strand
GGTACCATCTCGATGCAGTCTCGCCAGATCTCGCCACGTTCCCAGTTCGAATTGCGGGCATAACGCGCCTCGCGTTCCTACAGCGTCATGGTGACGAGGAAATGCTTACGGTTGGCGGTCGCGAGAGTGACCGTGATGCAGCCGGGTGGAGAAATTCCGCGACCCGCTTCATCTATAGCTGTGTATGCGCGAGCATCCAGGGGGTCGTCCGGCAGCAGCGATAGTGATGGTTCCGTTTCCTCCAGACCGAACATGATGACCGACAATTCGGTAATCACTCGGCCGCCGTCCACTGGGGTTGGCACCACGGCCGCGGGGTTCAGTTTGAGATATTCAGGATCGTGGTAATCCCTAGCCTGTAGGTTCAGCAGCTCACTCTAAAAAGCCAGGACCTTCTCGTGGGGCACCAAGCCTAGCTTGGACACGCATACCGACATAGTTCCGTGATAGAGTTTCAGTATCGCTGCATGTCCTGATCTATATTTTCATCCGATGAGTTTCCTCGACCATATCGCCCGCTGCAACGCCCACGATCTGTCGAAGTTTGTACCGCTGATCGCGGACGGGGAAATCGCCGGCCGTATTCGAAGGGATCGTCTGGTTCATCTGGAACAGTTTCCCGACGTTTTCAGCCTGTCTGACGAAGCTGTGCGGCTAGCGGACGGCCTGGAAACGTATGATGATCGTACGGCCGCCGTCGAAATGGTGGTGCGTTTCCTGTTCGAAAACGGTGCGCTGACAGGCTGGCGAGGAGAGCCCTATCCGGTAGGTGGAAATTGGGGCGGCCCGCACGCATTTGAAATCGAACGGGCGGCGTCGCCGTTTTTCGGTGCGCGTGCCTACGGGGTCCACATCAATGGTTTCGTGCGCAGCGAAGATGGTATCCACATGTGGGTCGCGCGGCGTGCCGACGACCGGCCAGTCTGCCCCGGCATGCTCGACAACATGATCGCCGGCGGCCAGCCGGTGACGTTGAGCCTAAAGGAGAACGTCATCAAGGAAGCGGGGGAGGAAGCAGGTGTAGCGCCAGAACTGGCTGCGACCGCGATCCCGACCGGCGCCGTGACCTATTGCGCCGAGAGTGAGGTCGGGCTGAAACCTGACATAATGTTCTGCTGGGATCTGGAGCTGCCGGCGGATTTCACACCGGTAAACACGGACGGCGAAATTTCCGAATTTTACCTGCTGCCGGCAGTTGAGGTGATGGCGACCGTCGACGCGTCCGACGACTTCAAGTTCAACTGCAACCTGGTGATTATCGATTTCTGCATCCGCCACGGCATCCTGCCGCCCGAGCATCCCGACTACGAAAACATTCTGAGAGGATTACGTCGTTAGTATCTCGACATTCGTTCCGAATAATTGGTCGGGTTTCGGATTAATATAAGTATCTTATTGACTTAGCGGGCCGAAAGGCCCACACACGCATCGTTAATTGTCTCGCGATAGCGCGAAATGCCGATATTGAAGCGGCATATTTCCCGGGAACAAATAAGCAAAAACACCTCGTGCCGGCCGCGCCCGGTACCCGGAAATAGCCCGTGCCGGATAGCGTTGAAGACGCCCGGATTAATTGCACGCGGCAGAAAGAAGTAACTTAGTGACCAGTATTGAATTCTCGGATCTCGGCTTGTCCGATCAGATCCTGCGTGCCTTGGCGGCCCGTAATCACGTAACCCCTACACCCATCCAGGCGGAAGCCATTCCCGGCTTGATGCAGGGCCGGGACATGCTGGGCATCGCCCAGACCGGTACCGGCAAGACCGGCGCTTTCGCGCTGCCCGTCCTCCACAAATTCCGCAATGCGCGGCCCAAGGAAAATATCCGCCGCCCGCGGGCGCTGGTTCTGGCGCCGACACGCGAGCTGGCGATCCAGATCGGCGAGGAGTTCGAAGCCTATGCCGCGCAGATGAAACTGCGCCAGACCGTCATTTTCGGAGGGGTAAAGGAAAACCGCCAGATCAGTGCGCTAAAGCGCGGATTGGATGTCGTCATTGCGACGCCGGGCCGCCTGCTCGACCTGCACGGCCGTAACTTCGTCGACCTGTCGGGCGTCGAATATTTCGTCCTAGACGAGGCCGACCGCATGCTCGACATGGGTTTCGTCCGCGACGTGCGGAAGATCGTTGCCGCGCTACCCAAAGACCGGCAGTCGCTGCTGTTCTCTGCCACCATGCCCAATGAGATCGCAAAGCTATCCAAGGAAATGCTGCGCGATCCACTGCGAGTTGAAGTCACCCCGCAGGCGACACCGGTCGAACGCATTGAACAAACCGTGCGGCACGTATCCGCCGGCGGCGGCAAGACCCAGGCGTTGCGCGATGTGTTCGCCGATCCCGATCTGTCACGGGTGATCCTGTTTACCCGCACTAAGCATCGGGCCAACCGCGTAGCCGAGCAGCTTGAAAAAATGGGTGTGCCGGCGGCGGCGATCCATGGCAACAAATCCCAGGCAGCCCGACAGAAGGCGCTGAAACGGTTTCGGGCCGGCAACTGCCGCGTCCTGGTGGCGACAGACATCGCCGCCCGCGGAATTGATATCGACGGCGTCACACATGTCATCAATTTCGAACTGCCGAACGAACCCGAAAGTTACGTTCACCGGATCGGGCGGACAGCCCGAGCCGGTGCCAGCGGTGTCGCCATCGCGTTCTGCGATCCGTCGGAACGCAAATATCTCCGGGATATCGAAAAGCTTTTGAAAATGTCGCTAACGGTGGTCGGTGATGGGCCGAAAGGCGAAGAAACGGCGCCTCCGAAACGGCAGGGCCGGGGCGGCGGCAAAGGTCGCGGTGGCAAAGGCAGCGGTCACCGCCATGGCCACAAACCCGCAAACGCCAACGGCAAACCCCGCCGCCGCGGCGGCAAGCGGGGTGGCCGAAACCCTCAAAAGGCAGCCTAGCGCTTTCTAATCAGCTACCAGCCGGCATCGTGTTGACCGGTGCGGGATCGATCCGCTGAGAGGATCGATGTGTCTGCTTCCGATCAACAGATTCTGGTTGGCGCTGTTTTCCGCCAAGGGCGGCTGACCCGGAAGGTCCAATTCGGCACAGGCCTGCCACCACCCATAAGGTGCGCACACGACGCGGGGGTGTAAAGACGGATTGATCTTTGTTCGCAAACGGATGCGCCCCTGCGTGTTTTCCAGATAAGCCCACTCACCCTCTGCGACGCCTGCGGCCTCTGCGGTTTCCGGGTGGACTTCCATAAACGGATCTGGCTGGCGTGATCTTAGCCTAGGGATGTTGCGATTCTGGGGCCCGATAAGCTGGATCACCCGGAAACTGGTTAGGACCAATGGATATGTCTGATCGTCGTCCAGCGGGCTGTCCGGCGGCTCGACATGATCGGGCAGGGGTGGGTATCCGGCGGCCGGAAAGGCGCTGGCGAAAAGTTCAAGGCGTCCGCTTGGCGTCGCGAAGCCTGCGGGACTGCCGTCTACCTCGAGCGGCCGGCTGTACTTTCGATATGTCGTGTTAGTGTCGAACGGTATTCCGCCGGGAGAATTTTTGAGGTCAGCCATGGTTAGGCCGGTGGGTGACAGATGGTGGTTCCACGCCGCTTCCTGGTCACCGCCGAAGAAGGCGCTATCCAGACCCAACCTCACCGCCAGGTCGAAAATGATTTCCAGATCGGGGCGGGATTCGTGGCGCGGCGCTATGACCGGCGTCTTTGCCTGCGTCCACGCGAACGCTTCTCGGCTGCTGCGAAACCCCGCCCGGATTGCGCTACTTTCCCAAGTAGAAGAAGCGGGCAGGATGATATCGGCATAGTGTGCTGTCGGATTGTCAAAAAGATCTACATGCACATAGAACTCCAGTGCTTTCAGCGCTTTCGCAGCGCCCTTCGGATCAACGTGCCCAACCAGGAAGTTGCTGCCGAATAGCACTAACCCCCGCACTGGATAGGGGTCCTTGTCGAGAATCGCTCGGTAGAGCGGCGTATGCTGAATGTGGCCGGGGTCGCGGGATGGTCCCAGCGGATGGTCGGCCAGTCCAAGTCGTTTGTCAGTCTGCCCCGGCGGCAGAAATTCTGCGGCGGTAATCGGGTTGCTGGGTGCCGGCGCAAATTCGGCATTGCTGCCCTTAGCGTCGAACTGGCCCGTCAGTGCGTAAAAGCACTGGATTGCCCGGTTCATCTGCAGCGTACCGGAATGCATTTCCGTACCGGTCCAGCTCTCGTATCCGGACGGACGTTCGGTGGCGAACATCTGTGCGGCGCGGCGCACGTCTTCGGGGGCTACCCAAGTGATATCGGTTGATTTTTCCGGGGTATATTCGGCGGCGCGCGAGCGAAGCAGGTCCAACACAGTTTCGCAACGCACGGTCGATCCGTCCGGCAGGGGGCAATCGAACGAGCCGGACAGCGATGGGACGGTCTCGTTCTCCCCGAACCCTGTTTCGGGATCCCATATTGCCGCGCGGTTCGTTTTTGAGTCGCGGACGACCCAAGAATTTTTTCCAGCATCGACGGACATATCCCGTCCCGACAGCAGATCGCCTGTGTCGGTGCGGACCAAAAAGGGCGCGTTGGTCCAGTTGCGGGCGAAATCGGTATCAATCAGGTCTTCATCGAAAAGCACATGCAGCATTGCGAGCGCTAGCGCTCCGTCTGCGCCGGGGCGCACGCGCAGCCAGCAATCCGCCTTTTTGGCCAGTGTGTGCTCGCGCGGGTCTATGACGATCAGTTTCGCTCCCCGCTGCCGCGCCTTTGCGATCCGTCCGGCGCTGACCGGGTCCGACGCCTGGGGGTTGATACCCCACAGCAGAATACAGTTGGCGTTCTCGGTATCGGGCCTCGGGGTCGAAACGCCGTAGGTGTGCTTCGAGCCGAATAGCCGGCTCCATGTGCAGACATGTCCCGGGCCGATGAAGTTCGGCGTGCCGAATACCCCGAACAGCCGGTCCAGCCAAGGACGTATGTCGTCTGTTGCGCTGCCGGCCGTTGTTGCGCACCCGTATGCCACGCTCTCCGCTCCGGACTCGGCCCGTATATCCAGCAGGCGTCTTGCGATCTGCTCCAACGCATCGTTCCAGGAAATTGGTTCCCATCCGGGGTTGGGATCGCCTTTGGGCCGCGTCCTTCGGAGAGGATGGCGAAGCCGGTCGTCGGAGTAGACTATTTCCGGAGCGGCGGAACCCTTGATGCAGATGCATCCGTTGGGATGGTCCGGGTCGGCGTCGACCCGCGTGAAACGGCCGTCCTCGATCGTCGCGACGACACCGCATCTCGACGTGCACATCGCACAATAGGTCTGGATTTTTTCGGTGGACACGGGACCACTTCATTCTGACATAAAAGAGGAGTGTACACCGGATATTCCGGCTGTTCAGCTCGGGGCGACGATTTTTCGCCTACCCTTCGAACCCTGTCATGTTGACGACTTCTTCCGGCGTATATCCGTTTTCGCGCAACGCGCGGATCGTTATGTCCTGATCGCGCTTTGCCAGCCTGCGGCCCGAGGTGTCGCGGATTAGGCGATGGTGGTCGTAGCCCGGCGGGGTATATCCGAGTAGGCCCTGCAGCAATCGGTGCACGTCGGTAGACGGGGCCAAGTCGTCGCCACGGTTCACCATGGTTATTTCTTGAAGATGATCGTCTACCGTTACCGCCAGATGATAGCTGGTCGGTACGTCTTTGCGCGCTAGAACGACGTCGCCGAAACGCTCTGGTTTGGCTTTCACCAGGCCCTGGTTTTTGTCCTTCCAGGCAAGCGGCCCTGCAATCGCCGATGCGCCCTGCATATCAAGACGGCGCACGTGTGGATCGCCCTTGTCGATCCGGTCTTCGCGTTTCTCATCCGACAGTTTTTTGCAAATACCGGGGTAGATGGGGCCGTCTGGACCGTGCGGCGCGTGACCTGATTGTTCGATCTCAGCCTTGATTTCCGTCCGGGTGCAGAAACAGGGATAGAGCAATCCCTTGGTTGTCAGCTTGCGCAGGGCCTTGTCGTAATCATCCATGTGTTCGGATTGTTTGCGTACTGGCTTCTCCCAGTCCAGACCCAGCCACGCAAGGTCTTCAAGAATTGCGTCGGTGAACTCCGGTTTGCAGCGGGCAGGATCGATGTCTTCGATCCGCAAGTGGAACGTCCCTCTCCTCCCTCGGGCGTGAAATGCCGTCAGGGCGGAAAAGGCGTGCCCGATATGAAGATAACCGGTCGGGCTCGGCGCGAACCGCGTAACCTGCCCTGCCTTGCTGCGTTTTGCCATGACACCACTTCTGTGAGATAGAAACAGAAACTTCAAACCGGTGGCGAAACATCCCCACAATGAGCGCCGCCAGCCGGACCGGACCCGATGACTACCCGACTTACCGCCGAGACGTTTAACAAAGCGTTGATCATACTCGCAAAGCGAGATCCAGACCTGCATAAAATCATAGCGGGTCTCGGCAATCCGCCGATGTGGGAACGTCCCGGCGGATTTCGTACCCTGGTGCTGCTGATCCTGGAACAGCAGGTTTCGCTGGCCTCTGCGCGGGCCGCATTCGACAAGCTGACCGCGGTCGCCGACAAACTGACCCCCGAACGCGCGTTGGAACTTACCGATACCGAGTTTCGCGGCGCTGGGGTTAGCCGTCAGAAGACCCGGTACGTCCGCCATCTGTCGAAGTGCATCCTTGATAAATCGCTTCGCATTGGCCGCTTGCCGCATCTGGACGACGATTCGGTGCGCGAGCACCTGATGAAGGTGAAGGGAATCGGTATGTGGACGGCAGACGTGTACCTGCTGATGAGCTTGAAACGGCCTGATATATGGCCGGTCGGTGACATCGCTCTGCAGGCGGCGGCACATGAAATAAAAGGCCTCGAGGTTCGCCCGGACGCGGACGAGCTGACTGAGATCGGCAAAAAGTGGCGGCCGTGGCGCAGTGTCGCCGCCAGTATCCTGTGGCATCACTATTTGAACACCCCGCGATTGAGTACACCCCGCAAAAGATGATATCGACTGCACCCACCATGGATTCACGGATACATGTATGACCGATCTTCCTGAACTCACCGGCCCAGAGGCCGGACCTGCCTCCGGCGGACCAGCGAAACAGCTCATCGTGTTCGTTCACGGTTTTGGTGCCGACGGAAACGATCTGATCTCGCTGGGCCAGTATTTCGCACAGGTTGCCCCGGATGCGGCATTTATTTCTCCGAACGCTCCATACCGATGCGATGGCTCTCCGTTCGGGTATCAGTGGTACGACGTCTGGATGCAGGACCGTGAGGAACGGCTGGCCGCTATCCGGTCGACGGCGGCGATTTTCGATAATTTCATCAATCAGCAGCTGACGCGCCATGGTCTGACGGAAAAGGATCTGGTATTGGTCGGATTCTCCCAAGGGACTATGATGTCGCTGTTCACGGCACCGCGCCGGGAGCATGCTGTAGCGGGGATCGTCGGCTATTCCGGCCGGATGGAGGCACCCGATCTGCTGAAGGAACAAATTCAGTCCAAACCGCCGGTCGTGATGGTGCACGGCGATTCCGACGAGTTGCTGGCCGTGTCGGAGATGGAGACCGCCGCCGCGGCTCTGCGTGAAAACGGGATCGAAATCGATACCCATGTACGCCCGGGGCTGGGTCATGGTATCGACGAAGAAGGCATCCGAATCGGGCTGGAGTTCGTCAGGAAAGTCCTCAAGAACTGATTGACTGCCTACTACATCCGGTAGGGATGTGAGTAAAAATTCACAAAATCTTCACGCCCTGCCGGTTGCCCTGGATTTAAGGGAAGGCTAACTTAAACACGAGATGAGGATATTTTCGACAGCCCGCCGGTTTGACAGACTGCTCAGCCAGGCGACTGCCAAGTGAAGGGGGACTCCCCCGCGCTGGTACTCAACGCCGATTTTCGGCCGCTCAGTTATTTTCCCTTGTCGATCTGGTCATGGCAGGACGCTGTCAAGGCGGTGTTCCTCGATCGGGTGAATATTGTTTCGGAGTACGAAGAAGAGGTCCGCTCGCCGACGTTTTCGATGCGGCTGCCAAGCGTAATTGCGTTGAAGCAATATGTACCGCTGTCGCGGCGCCCTGCGTTTACGCGTTTCAATGTCTTTCTCCGCGACCGGTTCGCCTGTCAGTATTGCGGCGATACGCCCGGCACGTCAGAGCTGACCTTTGATCACGTTATTCCGCGATCGCGCGGCGGTCATACTGCCTGGGACAACGTTGTCGCTGCATGTGCTGACTGCAATTTGGTCAAAGGTAACAAGATGCCGCAGGACTGCGGCATGGTGCCGGCGGTCGCTCCAATCGAGCCAACGAATTATCAGTTGCAGAGCAACGGCCGTTCATTTCCGCCCAATTACCTGCACGAAAGCTGGCGCGATTTCCTGTATTGGGACAGCGAGCTGGAACAGAGCTGAGAGGGGTTCGCCCGTAGGTGTTGGTTTACAAACATTAAAGTTTTGTAATCCTGCGGACAGGCGGCTGTAAGGCTGCCTTTCTCATATTCGATGTCATACGCACTTCTCAACCAAGGAGTAAAAAGATGTCGAATTCTAAGAGAGTCAATACCGTCACAGCCCTTGCCGCTCTGGGTGCCGTGGCAATCACCGGTGCCGCCGCCGGCATCCTATCCAGCAAAAAGCTCTCAGCTGCCACGCCGATATCAGCGCCGCCGAACGCAACGTTAGACCGCAACCTGCCGGCCAGTTTTTCGGCGATCATTGACCGGGTCGGACCGGCAGTCGTGTCGATCCGCGTAACTGGCAAGGTGCCGCGGGCGGGTGCCCCGCTTTCCGAAATACCGGAACCGTTCAAACGTTTCTTCGGCGACAAGTTCGGGTTCGGGTTCGGTAATCCGGGTGAAGGATCGCCGCAGCGCGGGTCGAAGGTACAGGGCACGGGTTCCGGTTTCTTTATCGATGCGAAAGGCCATGTCGTGACTAACAACCACGTCGTTGGTGATGCAGAGAAAATCGAAATCATGCTTAAAGATGGCGATACCCATGAGGCCACTTTGGTCGGCCGGGATCCCAAAACGGATCTTGCGCTGTTGAAGGTGACATCGGACAGGAAGTTTTCTTTTGTCCGTTTCGGCAGATCCTCCGACGCGAAGGTCGGCGACTGGGTGATCGCCCTGGGTAGCCCGTTCGGGCTTGGCCAGACCGCGACGACGGGAATCGTGTCCGCCAGAGGGCGGGATATCGGTGCCGGTCCCTATGACGATTTTCTTCAGATCGACGCCCCCATAAACAAGGGTAATTCCGGTGGACCGACCTTCAACACTCGTGGCGAAGTGATTGGCATCAACACTGCGATCATTTCGCCCACGGGCGTCAGTGCCGGGATCGGTTTTGCGGTGCCGTCGGACATGGCGAAATCGGTCATCGCGCAGCTGAAGGACAAGGGCGCCGTGGCCCGGGGCTGGCTGGGCGTGAATATCCAGAGGGTGACGAAGGACCTGGCGGCTGGTCTCGGCATGAGGACGCCTGAAGGCGCCTTGGTTTCCAATGTCACAGAAGACAGCCCGGCAGCCAAAGCCGGTCTGAAAGCTGGTGACGTTATTGTTGCCGTTGAAGACGAAAGGATCGAAAAGATGCGCGAGTTGCCGCGCCGGGTGGCCAGGCTGGCGACTGACCAGACCGCCAACTTCACGATCGTTCGCAACGGCCGCGAACGCATTATTGATGTCGTGATCGGCAAGATGCCGGGAGCCAAGAAAAAGGCGGCGGCCACTACGGATAAATCTACCAAACCGCGCTTTGGACTGACGTTGGCGGCAATCGACGAGCAGACACGTACCCGGTTCAGTGTCGGCAAGAATATCGAAGGCGTTGTCGTTACTGCCGTCGAGCCAGGCAGCATTGCGGCCGAAAAAGGAATCCGGCCCGGCGATGTCGTGCGCCGTATCGGGAGTCAGGAAATTTCCGACCCTGCCGAAGTATCCAGGCTTCTTGCAACGGCTGTCGAACAGTCCAGAGACAACAAACGCAATGCGGTCCTTGTACTCGTCAACCGCAAGGGCAACGACCGCTACATCGCGCTGCCGCTGCGCGACGCCTAAACGGCTTCACATTTCTGCAGTACGGAAAGTCGGTGCACATGTCCCCAGGCGCCGGCTTTCTCCTTTTCGGATTGGCTCCTGTCCCGGCATCCCGCTAAGATTTACTCCGAACTTTGGAAAGAAGGATGGCATGGTTCTGAGAACAGTGGCGATACTCAGCCCGGGC
>MDTE01105923.1_pt1 | contig 10170 bp, 11 predicted proteins | sample 811231 | NCBI WGS metagenome assembly MDTE01 (sample SAMN05326651, study PRJNA326480) | marine metagenome | isolation source: seawater | place: Indian Ocean: Red Sea | collected 2010 | reverse complement strand
GTGGATGAACATCGAATCACTGGAGGAGATGAAGAAGTACTAGAATACAGGTGGATTCAAAATTTGGTTATGCAGAAATCTTTCAAACAACATGATGATGGATTTAGCGCATTTAATAATCATATATTATTCCAAAAGCAACAAGAAATGATGTATAGGGTCAAGGATTTCAGATATGCTGATTGGAAAGATCTACAGTTGGACACTGACGTAATAATGGGAAGATTACTACACAACAGAATAGGTTATACAACTAGCGAAAATCTTCCGATGTTATTGGGATTAAAGCCTGAACCATGGCTTGGTGAAATGGAGAAGTTGATACTAGAAAAAATTCCGAAGGGAGAAAATCTTACTCGGCAGGAAATCCTTGCAGATTTCCCTAAAGGTGAAGAGCATAAATCATTGCAAAGAGATTTGAAAAATGCAATTAGCAACCTAGAAAGACAATTATGTATCGTAAAACAATTTGAAGACGTAGTTGGAAGGAGAAGAAGACTTTCACTATTCCATAGAGTAATTGATGTCTATGAACCGATGTCTTTTGAAGACTCATTGGTGGAAATTATCAAGCGCATTGGTCCGGTAAAAGCATTCACATTGCGCTATTATGTATCCCGAAGCGTGGAAGAACTTGCTCTTGCATTGAGGAATTTGGAAAATCGTGGAGAAATTTCAAAAGTTATGGCATTGGTTCCTGAGCCTGAAGCATTTTATGTTATACCAGAAGAAGTCAAAAAGTTGTCACATCCATCAAAAGAAGAAAGATCACTAAGAATTCTAACACAGTCCGATCCTTATGTTTCAAGATTTATCTGGGAAGTAAGATCGATATTAGATAGAGGATGGTATCTACCAGTTTTCAAAGGTGTCGACCCTGTTGGTAAAGTACTGATGTTCAAAGTTAACGATTATCTTGAAATTAAAGACATGCACATACCATATGCGTATCTTGACGAATTCTGTATTGCATTTGAAAAATTACTTGAGAATCACTCTGACCAGTTAGTAGATGTTGCAGTCCTATCTCAATTCAACGGCGTTCCAGTAACTGAATTAGAAAAAGATTCGAAAAATGCCTTAGAGTCAATAGGATTTAAGTTAGCAGGAGAGCGAATGATACGTGGTGGCATAGTCGACCCACAACCCAAAGAAATTGCAGAAAGAGCATTATTCCATCGACATCATTTGCACCAAAATTCCAGACTTGAAAATGAAATTGAAGCATTAAGTAGTCTACAGGAAGTCAGGGATGATTTTGGTTTGCGAGGGAGATCTGAATTATACAGAGTCAGTCTAAAAAATATGGCTAGTGCTCACCAATTGCATCAGGGAATCAACCTACGTGGGCATCAGGTTTGGGCATCTTACGACCATTTCTCTACGCTTTTGGCTATCAGGGGAATGGAGCCTGATGAAGACCTTCTGGACGTATTAGAATTCTTTGAAACAAATAGCGACCCTAACTTATTCATGGAAAGACATGCAATGAAACGAGCAGAGTTTAGGAAACTAATACAGCCGTTGTTACGCAGTGGCCATATGGTTCAAGACTACAGAGGCGGATTCCGTTCTGTAGCTCCAAGACAAGGCCTAGATCCAGTTTTACTTAGAAAAGAATACCTCAGAAGATTGGTCTCAGATTATCCCGTAATTACATTGAAACAATTCATAAAACTCGCAGGAACTCCGTTCAAGCCGGAGGAATTGAAGGCGATATTAACGGAATTTGAAGAGGATGATACACTGATTAAAGGATTCCTGATAAAGGACTTAATGGAAGTTTGTTGGGGTAAGAAAGATTTGCTGGAGGATGCTAAAAATGTCCCTCCTATCAGAGATTTTGTCTTGCCACCTTCTGATCCAATCGCCCCCTACTTCGCAGATGTCCTAAAACAAAGATTTGGATTTGGAAGCGCTTACCTAGTATTTCACAATGCAGAACCTGTTGCAGCATTCAAAGCGAATACACGAGACAAAACCATCGACGTTACAGATTATGAAGGTTCTGAAAAGGGTTGGAGAATCGTGAAAGAATTTGCCTGGGAACACCAAATGCCACTGAAAACTGAACTCAGAATAGGTGGAAAGAAGCGACGTAATTCTTGAATTACTTTCGTAATTTTGGCGCAAACCCAAGTGGTCTTAACAATCTGAGAACATGTTTATGCATTTGCGGCAGCATTTCAAATAACACCAAAGCAAGTAAGAACATTGCAAATAAGGATACAAAACGAGAAGCGTAGGAATGCCCAAACTCAAAAATTGACATATTCATCCAATTCCAATTTGGATATCCCATTTGAAGCCAAATTAGTCCAGCATTTCTAAATAAATTTAGAATGTGAATCAACGACAAAGCGATAAATAATGCTCTCACTCTTTTTCTCCAGTCAACTTCCAATACTGATATTGCTCCAACGAATATTATGATCGATTGAATTGCAGTACAAGCCAATACGAAATTGATGAATATTGGTTCACCATTCACTAATAGTTCAGTATGAAATGAATATTCAGACATTTCTTCGGTCAAAAACCACTTATTTCCTTCCCAAGATTCCCACAAAACCTCTTCTCCATTTGCTGGTCTAGCATAAGTATCCCCCAGGGTTACTTTGGAACCGCCTGCAAATGACAGAAATGCTGCAGATTGCCATGCGACAAACCAAATTGCTAACACATTCAAAATAGGCACATGGGCTATCAAAATATAGGGCAAACCGGCTACTGATACAGCTCCTCGGAACCATCTTAGAGCCTTTGCATCGGAGTCATCCGTAACTTTTCTTTCCCAAACAGATATTGCTACTGCTCCGGGTAATGTAAGTCCAGACATTACTGTCAGAATTATATCCTCTTTTGATGCATAAAACCAGGCGTCATTAAAAAAATACAATCCTGTTAGCACCCAGCCTATTGGGGCTAGGTTTTCCAATTTTCCAGACTTTGACTTCCATGTTGCGAACAATATCACCATTCCAACAACACCAAGAGGTGTTGCGATGGCTCTATCAAGCAACAAATCGGCTGCCATTAACACATGCTATGTTGCTAACAGTCAAAGCGGTTTGCCTTAAGTCAAATATCCTCGAGGTTTTTGCCTTGCAATATGAGAGGGCCGGTTATCGAAGATTATGATCGAGATTTTGATAATTGGAACGGGGCTATAGCCTACTTAGATCGGGATGGCGTTTTGAATTACGGAAGCCCGAACTACATCAATTCCCCAGAAGAACTGAATATTATCGATGGAGTCAAAGAATCAATTCATAGCCTACGGAAATTAGGTTACAAGATTGTAATTGTGACTAATCAATCTGCAATAATGCGTGGGCTCTGGGACGAAAACCGGTTGAAACTCATCCACCAAAAACTCATAGAAGAGATCGGACATGTGGATGCAATCATCACTTGCCCTCACAGAAACAGGGACGGATGTAAATGTAGAAAACCCAAACCAGGAATGTTGTTTGCTGGGTCTAATTTGTTAAGAGGAGAATCACATGATGATGTGAATTGGTTTGCAGATAAACCTCTACCAATAAATGAGTTAGATTTAATGGTAGGAGACAGAAACTCCGACATGGGTGCAGGATGGGCAGTAGGTGCAAGGCTATTTCAGGTCAATGAGCATCTAGGTTTGCCAAGCGTAATCAACAGAATTATTGAAGGAGATGAAGGTGATGATTTTTCACCTGTGTGACACATGTGGCTAGGTTTAGATGACACAGATTCGCTACTTGGTGGTTGTACTACTCTAGTTTTTCATCAATTACTTGAACACCTACCATGCAAACACGGCGAACCCAGGTTGACTAGACTTTGGCCATTTGCCAACCGAAGAACACGAGGAAATGCAGCATTATCTGTCGAACTTTTTTGTGGAGAAGAAATCATACCTTGGCTAGATGATTATTGGAAATCAAATATCGAGCCCTTAGCTGGTAAAATTGGTGAGTCAGAACATTCTGATAGGAAACAATATCCTGCAGATCCGGGAATGGTTCTATTTGAAAAACAACCCGACGAAATTCATTACTGGAATGCAGTGCGTGGCGAGGTATCCTACATAGAGGGAGGAATTCAATGGGGTGGTCACGGAAGAATTGGAGCTGCCGCTTCATGTTCTTGGAAAGCATCTAATGCGACTTGGGAAGGAATCGCTTGGACTAATGAAGAAAGATATGTTAGTGATGAACTACTTACTAAAGTGACGGAGTTAGATGGAACATTCTTATGCAGAGATCCAAGAACAAGCAGAGGATTGATTTCGCCTAGAGGTAATTCTCCTATATTGTTTGGTGTCAGAGCTATCAATCAAGATATTGCTACAATTGCGACTAATATTTTGTTGGAAGATTGTAGCAATGTAATTGGACATCGGATATTTAAGACAAATCAATCCACAGGAGACCATATTGAAAGAGAATACATTCACAATGTAGAAAACATCGAAATCAAAAAAGGTGGTCACGTAATTATCAATAACAACATTATATGTTTCTCTGACTCTGGAGATATGAATATTTTATGTCAATGGCTTGAAGTTGGTGATGAAATATCCTGCATTGGTTTGGAATACGAAGGGAAATTGCATCTTGAGGGGGTTCGTGTTATCAATTCTGTAAGTAAATTGCGACCTATGTGCAAATGTGGCACTAGAATGAAATCAATGGGTAAAAATCAAGGTTCACGTTGTCCAAAATGCAAAACAAAATCATCGAATAATTGGGAATTATCAGAAAGAATCCCACCTTTCAAAAATTGGGTTCAGCCACCATACGACAAACGAAGACATTTGGCTGAGGACCTATCAAGTTACCATAAATCTTGATAGCCAATCCGTATTGGGGTAGTTATGGTCAACTCCACAGAAGTGACATATATCGTGCTAGGAATTACCTTCATTGCAATGATATGGTATATGACAAATAAAGGAAGAGAAAATCTTGCTAAGGCAAGAGATGATGCTGCGCCAGCCGTTGCAGGAGATGATTTAATGGATGGGGCAGCAAAAAATCCTGAACAATTCGATGAACCTGATGACGATGCTCTTGAAGAAATGGCAGAACTATTGGGTGAGGATGATTAATACTCTTCAAAACCATCTTCGGTTAGTTTCAGTTTAATCGGTTCCTCATCTAGAATTAACACCCTCTTTGAATTTGATTCAGGGCGTGTAAGTAACCAAACTTGATCAGATTTTATTTCTTTACGACCTCTAGCTTTGATAGTGTCTTTTGTATCCATTGATTCTCCACCTTTTGAAATCAAAAGTGTTGTCCATTTACTGACGCCGATTAATTTGTTCACTCCGTTTACAATATCTTTGGGAATTCGACCAGAATCTGGACAATAATCATCCAATATAACTACATCAACATTAGGTAGCATTTTTGCTGCAGAGATTAATGATTCCAATGCCTGGTCAAAATTTCCAACTAAGTTCATGGCATGGAAGCGGGATGATGAAACTGGGTCTAATCCTTTGAAAATTTGTGAAAATCTTGTGCCATCAGGTAATTCTGGTGATGCCCATAAAACCCTGCCACCATTTTCTATAGATTGACGTGCTAATTGGATGCCTAGGCTAGTTCCTCCACATGAGCCCTCAACAGCTAGATGAATCGCATTGTCTTCAAGCTTGAATTTGTAAAGAGACAAATACATCCCTCATCCAAGAGTAAATGTGGATGAAGGTGTTTCTTCTTCTTCATCTTCTAAATCATTTTCACCAAGTAAAAGATCCAGTAATTCAGTTGGTCTACTTTCTTTGGATGCTTGCTTGTTTATTGCTTTTTTAGACCTAGAAAGCCTGGCTGCCATGAGTTGGTGAGCTTCTAATCTTCTTGTAGCATCTCTGTAATCTTCAGCAGAAAAATAACCAATGAACGAATTATCAGAATCAACTATTACCATAGCATCAGGTCTTTCTTTGCTCATAACATCCAATGCCGCAGATAATTTTTCGTCTTCGTTGAAGGTTAGAATATTGCTCTTCATAATTTTTTCAACCTTTAATTTGGCAACATGCTTCCCTTGAAAAAGATGTGCAAAAATGTCTTTTGCAGTTATTACTCCTATAATCTCCCCTTTTTTCATTACAAGAACAGCGTTTCTGGGATTTATTGAGAGTTTTCCACAAACATCACCAACTTTAGATTTAGCATCTACTACAATATGCTCGTCAGCGATGGACATATCAGATACAGTTGGTTCTTTCATAGCCATGCCTAAAAGTAATCTGAAATATGCTTTTTTATGATTTACAATGATAATCCATATGAGCAAGAAATCTTTGGACGTAACATGAGCGGCGAAATTAAGAAAGGCGAAAGAATACCTCGCAAGCCTTTACCTGAATTTAACGAAGCAGGCAACTTGTCAGCCGCTATTTCAAGAGATGGTCTCCTTGGAAGCGCTCTAGATGACAAAAATGAATATGGCCCTCATGCCATGATTATACTTCTAATGATAGTTGCATCAATTACTGGTTCCATCATACTTGCGCTGAAATTCTTGTGAATGTCTCAAAACACTAGTCGAGACATGAATTTGACAGTAACCTAAAAGTTCCTAATGTGAAAGGAATTTCTATGTCCTCTGATTCTGTTAACGTAGAATCCAGGACATCATCTCAAGATAAACGTTGGACTATAATGGCAGCATTACTTGGCACAAACACTGCATTGCTTCTATTCCAAGGTATTGAACAGAACAGAGATCCTAATTCAACTAGAGAAATTGCATTAACAGTGATTGCGGCTACAATTCCTTTCCAAGGAATCTATTTTCTAATTTACACGTTTTTATTAGAAAATCAGTTTACACTTAATGAAGTTATGAAAAACAAATTGAATAAAGCCAGTGCATTATGTCAATTTATGGCTTATATTTCGATTGTTGGAATTATTTTCCTTTGGTATGACATGTCTAAAATGGTTGGTATAGCGTTTACCATAGCCGCATTATTGTCTATGATATTAGTTCGATATGCGATGATGCAGGAAGACTAGACAATCGCTTTCCTTGCTAGTTCAACAGCCTCATCAACTATTTCACCAGAAACACCAATATGATTTGATGGTTCAAACATTGCTTCTAATTCTTCAGCAGTAAATGCAGCAGATATTGCAGGAGTCCTAGAACAAACATCAATCAATTCTTCACCGTTATTTATTGCCTCAAAGGATGCAGAACGAAGAACCTCATGAGCTTCATCTCTTCCGATTCCATGATTTACCAATTCAATCATTACTTTTTCCGCCATGACCAATCCTTTTTGATTAGCAATATTTTCAAGCATTTTATCCTTGTCAACCCACAAGTTCTGAAGGACATTTGCAGTTTTACTCAGGACGTCCTCGCATAGGGCAGATGCATGGGAAAGTGTAAATCTTTCACTGCTAGAGTTTGCAAGGTCTCGTTCGTGCCATAGCAATGCATTTTCATATGTAGGAATGATGAAAGATCTGACAATTCTCGCTAAACCAGATGCATTTTCTGATTTTATTGGATTCTTTTTGTGAGCCATTGTTGAAGAGCCAACTTGTTTCTTCACATCGAATCCTTCTCCAGCCTCGGATATTTCCGACCGCTGTAAGTTTCTAATTTCTTGAAGTATTTTTTCACACGTGCAAGCAACATTAGCAAGCCATGACACATACTCAATGTATCGGTCTCTTCCAACTACTTGGGTAGTAGCAAGAGGAGTTTCTAATCCTAAGTGTGTCAATATGAGTCTTTGTAATTCTCTAGCACCTTCACCTTGAGCCGCTCCAGTACCAACTGCTCCCAAAAATTTGCCTACAGCAATTCTTGGCGCTGCTTCGTCTAACCTAACAAGTTGTCTTCTAAGTTCATCTAACCAAACTGCGACCTTAAGTCCGAAAGTGATTGGAACAGCTGCTTGTCCGTGAGTCCTTCCTAACATCACTGTGTCTCTTTCTCTTTCAGCAAGATTCGCAGTTACAGAAATCAAATTGATCAATTGTTCTCTTAGCAAAACAATTGAATCACGTAGTTGTAAAGCGACCGCTGTATCAACAATGTCATTGGAAGTTGCACCTAAGTGAATACACCAACCTGCTTCACCAGCCGCTTCAGCCATCGCCTTGGTCAGAGCCATGATGTCATGTCTTGTTTCTGCTTCGATTTCACTTACGCGTTCTTTAGTTACGGTTTCTGAATTAGATATGGATTCAACAATTTTGTAATCACTCTCTGAAACCTTACCCATCTTCATGTGAGCCCAAATTAGAGCACGTTCAACTTCCAATTGTCTCTCGTGCCTTCCTAATTCAGACCATATGTGCTTGAAGTCTTGACAACCGTATCTGTAATCCAAAGGACAAAATGCCATGTACATACGCTCTCGCGAATAGAACATGAACCTTGTGTGTAAACTCTACCTCAGATTTACAAGAATTCTAAATGCCCTCTAACCCCATCCCAGTACTTAGTGAACTGGATATCCAAGCAATTATTCATGTGAGGTCCATCAATAACAAGCGTTTCATATTCCCCACCCTCGCCATCAATATTGAATCTGAATTTTTTAGATAATTTTTCCAGCTTCAAGTACGATTCTTGAGTTAAAATATGACCTAACCACTCCTCACCAAGTCCCTCAGCCGAAACACTTGTTATCATAACTTTGAATCCATTGGCAATCAAACCTGACATATGGCCGATTGGGGATTGATGCCACAAAGGTGTAAACGATTTTATTGCCAACCTCTCACACATTCTTTCCAATTTTGTCTTTTGGTAATCAGACCTCAATGCCCCAGAGACAAGTCCATCTATAACTAAATTTGAAAGAGCTTTTTCCAAATCTGAAATTTCAGAATCTTCCTCTCCTAAGGTCTCTACTGAAACCCACACAGTTTCACAAGAAGCAGCCTGTTTTTCTACTAGGTGGGTGCCAGGAACTTGGAACATCATAGAATCTCCACCCGTAATTATCACAGTTACAATATGGCTAACCTCCCACCCTTTGCACTGAGCCCACCATATAGCGGCGCTACTATCTTTGCCGCCACTGGATAAAACTGCGACTTTCATATCCAGCGGATACCGCCAAGGTTGATAAGACCCCACCCAGAGAGCGGGTCAGAGGGAGCAATATGCAGCCAAGCGGAAGAGGTTACGACCACGGAATTACTACATTCAGCCCAGACGGAAGATTGTTTCAGGTTGAATACGCCAGAGAGAGTGTAAAAAGAGGAACTACAACGGCAGGATTGAAATTCAAAGATGGAATAGTATTAGTCTGCGATAAGAGAATCGCAAGCAGGTTGATAATTCCTGAATCTATTGAAAAATTGTTCAAAATAGATGGACATATCGGAATTGCTACAAGCGGTTTAGTTGCTGATGCAAGACAACTAGTTGCAAGAGCAAGAGTAGAAGCTCAAGTAAACAGAATCACATATTCTGATACAATACCACTTGATATTATGACAAAGAAAATTTGTGATTTCAAACAGTCATTTACTCAGTACGGCGGTTCTAGGCCATTTGGAACTGCTCTGCTGATTGGGGGAGTAGACGATAACGGTATCCACCTATACGAAACAGACCCATCTGGAGCATATCAGTCGTACCACGCAGGCGCAATCGGTAGTGGCAGAAACACAGTTGTAGAGTTCTTTGAAAAGAATTGGAAACAGAATATGACTCTTAATGCTGCTCTAAAACTAGGACTTGAAGCACTTCGAAACGCTAACGATCAGGAACTAAACAGAGAAGCAGTTGAAGTTGCAGTCATAGATTCAAACGGTTACCATGTTCTTGATAGGAAAGAAGTCAACAAACAAATTGACAGATTAAAACCACTCGAGGATTAATCATGGTTAGCCTAGACAATGCAGTCTTGGCTAGATGGGAGTATGGCGGAAAGCGGTATGAAATACTGGTTGATCCAGATTTAGTAGACAACTTCCGCAGCGACCCAAGTTCAGTAAATATTGATGATTTCTTGGCTACTGACGAAGTTTGGCATGATGCTAGGGGCGGAGACAGACCAACAGAAGAAGCAATTGACTCTACTTTTGAGACACAGGATATTGCCGTGATTGCTCAAAAAATATTAGAAAAAGGTTCTATTCAGTTGACAACCGCACAGAGAAAACAAATGGTCGAACAAAAGCGTCAATTAATCAT
>MDTE01068637.1_pt1 | contig 10170 bp, 8 predicted proteins | sample 811231 | NCBI WGS metagenome assembly MDTE01 (sample SAMN05326651, study PRJNA326480) | marine metagenome | isolation source: seawater | place: Indian Ocean: Red Sea | collected 2010 | reverse complement strand
GCTGGAGCTGGAGCTGGAGCTGGAGCTGAAGGTAAGTCTTGAGTATGGGTTGGAGCTGGAGCTAAGTATTGTTCGTGGTTATCATAGCGATTACAAGATGTCTGCACGAATACGTGGCAAATTGATTCGCTTAGGCATACCAAAGCCAATTATTTCTGCACACCAAAAAGCCGTTGCTAAATTGTCTCGTAAGCCAATCTTGCAGAGAGTTGCCGAGACGATTACTGACAATCCAATCGGTCTGTCATATAGCAAGTCTGTTGACAATGATGATTTAAAAGCCATTGTCAAGGCTCAAGCTAAAACGATAGACAGGTTAACGCAAGTTATTAAATCTGTCGGTTCAAGGTTACTGCACTTTGACCAAGAAAATAAGTAGATAAGTAATTATCAAACAACTCTTACGAGTCAGTCTTAACAAATTTACAGACTGGGTCGATAAAGACAAGAGCAGGATGAGATTCTGTTTGGATTCTTGCTCTTGTTTCCTCTATGTCCCGTTCGTCTAGTGGTCTAGGACATCACCCTTTCAAGGTGACAACGTAGGTTCGAATCCTGCACGGGATACCAACATTACTTTAATTATATAGGAGAAAGGCATATGTCAAGTGTCGAATGCCAAAAATGTGGTGCAGACTATCCGTCTGTACGTAGAGAAGTCGCAAAGTATTTCCCTAATCTTTGCATTAATTGTGCTACTGATATGGATTATCTTATCGAGATTCCTTATTCTTCAGTACCAACTCATAAAGGTGCGTATTTCCCGGTGAGGACTAAAAAGGACGTCTACAACCTTACGTGCAATCCCAAAAATTATGACCATGAGCATTCGGAGAATCTATCGTGATGTCGGCTATCGCTTGCTTGGCGACGGCAGTTTATTTTGAAGCCAGAGGTGAACCTATGGTTGGACAAGTAGCCGTTGCACAAGTTATTGTTAATCGTGTTTATGATGAACGATTTCCCGATACTGTGTGTGATGTAGTAAAGCAAGGCGAATATTACACATGGAATAAATCAATACCAATAAAACATAGATGTCAATTTTCTTTTTGGTGTGATGGCAAACCTGAAGTTATGCGAGATGAAACTGCAAAACAATGGGCATACAATGTTGCTGAATCCACATTACAAGGAATATTTTATGACACAACGTCAGGTGCTACACATTATCATGCAGACTATGTTGTGCCTGATTGGTCAAAAAATTCTATGTTCACAAAAACTGTTCAAATCAACGCTCACATTTTTTACAGGTGGGAGCGTTAGTTTGGTTAGCAATGTCTTATTTGGTATAATACTTCAAATCAAAAATTAACAAGGAGATAAAAATGCCTAGAAAATACAAAGATGGCGATATCGTCAAGGTGTACTACAGCACACGCAGTAGACACCTCGCTTTTATTGGCAGAGTCACAGACTATGTCGATAAGAAATATCGTGTCCTTTATCTGTGTGAATCCAGTGGTAATGAACGTGGCACATACAGATTCTCAAGTGACATGATATTTTCATGTTGGGTTTATGAAATTTCTGAACTACCCAACGACCATGAGTATATGTACAATGTGCAGAAATCAATCAAACGTATGTATTCAAGTTTCTGCGAAGATATGCTCGTAAAAAGAAATTGGTATTCCACTCCTGAGAACAAAGTAACTAAAATGGTTTACCAAGCATTCAAAGTAAAACGACTATTAGACTGGGATTTCACAAGGGTATTTCCAGTTGTACGATTTAGCGAGAGAGGAGAATACTTCTATGATTATTAGCCCTTACAAAGTAAATGATGTTATCAAACGTAGTGATATTTCTACAGGTAACATCTTCACCTACCAAAATGGTAATGGCACTCGTTATGCCTCACTTGGCAGAAACAACGGCTTTTACTATGGTTTTAAACTTCAAAGTTTTGCAGAGTACACGCCAAGAACAGCTACGAGTTCTGACGACCCTGTAATCCACAAGCCTATTAAAGCAGTGGTTACACCTGTAACTTCACAGACTGTAGATAAGATGTGTGTGATTGTCGGCTATTTTACTCTTGACCTTGCATTTGACAATATGCCAGAGATACGAGCCTACGACGGCACGTCCGTTCCATCATTTGGTAAACTTATATCTACACCAAATTCTGTAAACAAAGATGGTAAACCGCATTTGTTTATGAATCTCGGTCCGTCTGTACACACCGACAGAGGCATTGACTTGTATCCATTATCTGAAGGTGGAAACGTCAAAGTGCTAGAGTTCGGTAATCTACTGGCTATCCGTGGCGACGTTACTTTTATTACTCATGAACAGAAGGAGAAAAAAGCATGAGAAAAACTAAACTCAAAAAAGTGATTGAGGAGGCTGAGGAGGTTAACTCCTCTATCCTTGCTTTCGCTAAATCACACAAAATACCGAATGAGTATTTTGAGTATATCCCAGTTGAAGCACACCCTGTTGTTGTTTCAGCTTCTCGTAAACTAAAAATCTTAGCTCCACACTTTGAGAAACTTGTTTCAGATATTATTGTTGGTATCAGTAGCTTGAGACACTCATCAGCCGTGTTGAGCAAAGAGCATGATAACCGAGACCTTTGTCATGCACATAACTACACACTAACTGGCATTGCCATATGGTCTAAAGACAACCAAACAGTATGGTCTTATCCTAATCTGTGGGTAACTAAAAGACACGTTTACGCAAGTGCCTATCAGTATCAAAATGACGGACTTGCTACAGAGATTGCTTTGTTTCCAAAAGTTACTGCTAGACTCCGTGATAAAATTAATCTTGATATATCAAATGGTAGGACAGAGTCATGGACTCCAGTTAGTCGTGGCATCAAACGACTAGGTGCAAAGCGTGAACAATCTTTGTCAGGCTATCTTGCCAAATGTCTGATGTTTAGTGGTAAGAGTATGCAAAGCATTCATGGTGGTTCTCAAATCGTTGATGCAATCTCTGCAAAAGTTCATGAGTTGTATGCACCCACTGAGTTTCACTTTGCTGATACTGTAGAAGATATACGTTATATGTACAAAGTAGTTAGCAGAGAAACCCCTACTTCATGTATGGATAGCAAGCATTCATTTGGTCTCAGGTACGAAGATGGTTCAGAGGCTAGACCAGTTGACTTCTATGCTCATTGTCCAATCACACGTGGCGCCTATCTTAAACGTGGCGATACTGTTCTTGCTCGTACAATCTGTTGGCTGGATACTTTGACCGACAGATGGTTCTTTGGTAGGGTGTATGGCAACAGGAGTGCTTATCAGACTAGCTTGATAAACAAACTCAAAGCAGAGATAAATCCTGAAACAAACTATGGTTACACACAGTTATCTGACGACAGAGATTGGTTTCCCGGTCGTGGCAACTATGACTATGCTCCGTATCCAAATCGAGCAGTTGATACGTTTACTGTGCCGTATGCTCGGACAGATGATGACTACGAAGTTGCACTCATACCATATCTTGACCAACTGCCGTTCAACTCAATCAAGGTTGACGAAGGTAAGGGCGAGTGGACATATCACATCAATCACTCTGACAACCACGAGAAAGGCAATCACCCTATTGATGTTCGTGCTACCTGTGGTTACTATTATCCTGAGGGTGGTAGCAGTGATGACTATATCTACTGTGCTGAATGTGATACTGAACATTGGCATGAAGATGCTCTAGAAATTTCAGGTGAATATTTCTGCGACTCACACTGTGCCGTTGACTATGGTTTGTGTCTCTATGTGCAATCAGATAATTCTCGTTGGCGACGACGAAGTCAATTACATGAGATTATACCTGTAGCAGATTATATTCCTGCCTTTGGTCAAGATGCGTTGTTTAGCAACTATCAGGCTGCGATAAATAATATGAATACTGCTATTTATCGTCCATCTTTGTTTGCGGAAACAGAGCTTGATTTTTTTGTCTATATTCGCAGGATAAGCTTACCATTTCTTGGTAACGAGTTACTTGTAGACGAAGATTCAAGTATGGCAAAAGATTATCAGGGACTTGGCAATGTTCATTTGTATCATCACCCTAGAGATGTGTATCTTGCAGAAACTAAAAATGTTGACATGACTTTTACTAAATCAGTTGTGAGCCAAATGACTCCAGATTATCTTACTAAGATACAATGTAGACACGCAAATACAACGAGTATCATTGATACTGTATCTTGTACTCGTAACATTGAAGATAATTTACATATCAAAGACTCTTATAAGCTAATATCACATACTAGATATCGCAGTGACAATATACTTGACTTTGACATGGATAGAGAAGACAAAGCAATCTTTGAAGCTTTCTCTCAAAAACTAGGAGATTTACCAAAACTACTTACTGGTGAACTTCCAAAACTAGAATTAATTGTAACAACCAATAAAGGAGAAACCAAATGACTGGTTCTTATTTCTATAATATAAAACCCAAAGTAGAACTTGACGAGACAACTCGTCTACAACGAGGCGACGATAAGATGAATACTCTTCTATTCGACTTACTAACCAATGCTTCACCAAATGGCACAGAGAAAGTTATTGCTGACATCATTACATCTTATGTCAATAAAAATTTACCTGCCAAGGCATATGAGATTATACCTGACAAGGAAGGAGAAAATCTTATTATTCGTGTCGGCAAAGCTAACAATGTAATGTTCAGTTCGCACATGGACACAGTTCATACAAGTAACAGACATAATATTAATCTTCATGTTACTGATGAGAATTATGTCTATGGCTCTATCGACGATATGAGCAAACTGTATTACAATGATGATGACGAACACGTTACTCAACATCAGATTGAACAAGAGGCTAAAAAGCATGGTGCATCATACGACCATTACATTATGTGGAGTGGCAAACTCTATGGTTCAGATGATGACTTTGACGGGTGGTCTGACCTCAACATGGAATATACACACAAGCATGAAGTTATCACCAAAAATTCTGTACTTGGTGCTGATGACAAACTAGGTTGCTACATCATGTGTCGCATGATTGAGAAACGAGTTCCCGGTCTGTATGTCTTTCATGTAGGCGAAGAGTGTGGTGGTATCGGTTCTACTTATCTTTCTACATCTCGTAAAGAACTATTTACTAATATTGATTACTGTATTGCTTTCGACAGAAAAGGCTACAATGATGTCATCTATCGTCAATCAGGTGGTCAATGTTGTTCAAACATCTTTGCTAAAACTTTGTGTGATGAAATCAACAAGTATCTTCCTCCGAAAGAAAAAGCTGAACCATCACCAAACGGCTCATTTACTGACTCAGCAAACTATACTGACTTGATTGCCGAGTGTACTAATATGCCAGTTGGTTACTTTGACCAACACAGTTCAGGAGAACACTTTGACCTTGAATGGCTTGAACGATATGCGATACCTGCTTACACCAGTATCAAATGGTCTTCCCTGCCTGTCAAGAGAAATCCTGACGAGCCAAAAGTCAACAACTACACGAGCCGTTTTAGTAGTTACAACAGACATGGCTATCGTGGTTACAATTCAGGCTACGGAGACTACCAAAATTCTTTTTGGGACGAAGACGAGTTTGAGCAACGACACTCTAGGACAAAGTCAACAAACAGAAACAAGCATCAATCAACTCTTGACAAGATAAAACATCTTGTAGAAAACAAGGTTGATAAGTATGAACCTGATATTGGCTTTGAAAGTGAAGAAACTCATGGACAAAGAGTTCAACGTGTGCTATATTCGTTTATAGCTTCTGACTTAACTTTAGAAGAGATTGCTGAACTTGTTGTAGACACCTATGACAATGCACAGGCAAATCATTATGATTGGTAAGTCATAAGCTGTTTATCTCTTGTTTGACCCTTATCCCTCATCTGCTTTTGCAGGTGGGGGATTTTTTTTTGTTGACAGATTAATTTTAATATGCTAAAAGCAAGCTACTTGCCGAGGGGGTACACCATATGGATAAGCTAACTAAATTTATTTTAGCACATTCTCCTAATGAGGGAATGTCTTTTAGAACTAACTGCCCAATGTGTGGTGGTCGAAACACATTTACAATTTCCAAACTACAAAGTAGATTATTATGGAACTGTTACAAAGCCAGTTGTAAAATTCGTGGCACAAAAGAAACAGACAGAACAAAGCATGATATCGTGCAGAAGTTGCAAAACTATCATCCTTCTTTCTATCATAATTTTCAAATCCCTGATTATTTCACATCAGTCACAAATAATGACAGAGCCTTGCGTTATTTAAAAAATAATAATTGTATAGATGCTTACGAAAATCGCCTTGCTAATATCATGTACGACCCTAAACAAGATAGAGTTGTGTTTATTGTAAAAGACGGAGTTCACATTGTTGACGCAATAGGTAGAAGTTTAAATTATAAAGTTAAACCAAAATGGTATAGATATGGTAAATCAGAAAAGTTATTTATTTGTGGCGATTCACAAGATGCTATACTTGTAGAAGATGCGGCAAGTGCTTGTGCTGTGTCTAAAATATTTACAGGGGTAGCTTTGTTAGGCACAAACTTAAAACACGCAGACCTCACATTTCTTAAGAAATTTCACAAAGTTCACATCTGTCTTGACCCTGATGCTACAAGAAAGTCGCTTGACATACAAAAGTATTTGTGCTATCTTGTTCCTAGTAATGTAATAAGGATAAAAGATGATTTAAAATATTTTGGGTCACAGGAGATTAAAAAATTAGTATCGAACAACAGCTGATAAAGCTTCTGTTGCAGAAAGATTTTTATCAAGAGAATAAGAATCGTGTAATGCCATCAATGTTCCCTGAGGAACTGTCTGATTTGTATGACACTATCGTAACAGGACATAAACAATATGAAAGAGATTTAACCGTATCAGAGGTTCGTGAACTCTTTAAAGTTCACAACCCTACGATTACACGTGCCAAGCATCAAGTAATCTCTGATATGCTCACAGACATTCACAACATTCCTGCAATCGGTAAGGACGTTGCCAAAGATGTTTTACAAAAAATATGGCAACAAGAGATTGGGCGAAATATAGCTGACATGGGTTTAGCTATTATGGAAGGCTCACCGGAAAAGATTGCTGATGTAAAAAGACTTGTAGAAAAATCAGAAGAAGGCTTTGTGCCTGATGATGATGTAGAGCCTGTAACAACAGATTTAGATACGCTTTTAGAGTTCACAAAGAATGAAGATTGTTGGCATTTTAATATACCAAGTTTAAGTAAAGTTGTACGTGGTGGCAAAGCAGGTGAATTTATGATTACCTTTGCACGACCTGAAATTGGCAAAACAGCTTTTTATGTTTCACTGGTAGCATCACCAAATGGTTTTTGTTGTCAAGGCGCTGATGTTCACATTATTACAAACGAAGAACCTGCAAGACGGACTATGCTTCGTGCAGTATCGGCTTACACAGGATATGATGAACATAATATCTTTGTCCACAAAAAACAGGCAAAAGAAAAGTTTGCTGAGATAGCCGCAAATATCACAATGGTTGATAATGTTGATGCTTCAATAGAATGGCTAGATAAATATTGTGCAAACAAAAAACCACATATAATAATAGTTGACCAACTAGATAAACTTAACGTCATGGGTTCATTTGCAAGAACAGATGAAAAGCTACGTGAGATATATACTAAGTTTAGAGAAGTATGTAAACGTAGAGATGTTTTTGGTATAGGTGTTAGTCAAGCTAGTGCTGATGCTGAGGCTAGAACTAACGTAACTTATGCTATGATGGAGAATAGTAAAACTGGTAAAGCCGCTGAAGCTGATTTAATTATTGGCATAGGTAAATCAGATGTTACAGATAACAACGATAGCCGTCGATATCTCACAATATCTAAAAATAAGTTGACAGGTTTTCATGGTAACATAGTATGCAACCTAAATACTGACTTGAGCAGGTACACGGCATGATTACTGTATTAGATGTAGAAACAACTTTTATTATTAAAGAGAATAGACGTAGTGACCCCTCACCTTTTTGTCCTGATAACAAACTTGTATCTGTCCAATATTCACAAGGTTCACAAGACCCACAATTTGTTTGGTTTTATCATACTAGCAAAAAATTTGATGTTCACAAATCTTCACAACAAATTCAAAATATATTGGACACAACCACACTTTTAGTTGGGCATAATATAAAATTTGACTTAATGTGGCTATGGGAAACTGGATTTACCTATGACGGAGCAGTATATGACACCATGATTGGTGAATATATGTTACTTCGTGGGCAAAAATGGGGCATAAGTTTGGCAGATTGTTGTGAAAGACGTAATATAACCCTAAAAAAGTCACAACTTGTAGATGACTTTTTAAAACAAGGCAAAGGGTTTGATGTCATACCTATGGAAATAGTTGAGGAATATGGTCTAGGCGACATAATATCCACAAGAGAATTGTATCATGAACAAACTCGCCTGTATAAAAAGGCAGGATATTATGACCTAACTAAGCATTTGAATTTGATGAATAAATTTCTTATTGTGCTTGCTTATGTAGAACAAAATGGAATTAAAATAGATTTTCCACAACTTCACAAAGTTAAGGAAGATTATGAAAAAGAGAAAGAAAAGCTAGAGCAGACAATGCGAAATGTGGCTGAAGAAGTTATGGGAGACACTCCTATAAATTTTGCTTCACCTGAGCAAATGGGACAGCTTATATATTCTCGTAAAGTTAAAGATAAGAAACAATGGGCAAAACATTTTAACATTGGATTAAATGAAAAAGGCAAGCCTTTATTGCGTCCACGTATGTCAACTTCACATTTTGTTGGTTCAGTTAAAATGATGACTAGCCGTATGCATAAAACAAAAGCTAGGCAATGTACAAAATGTTTTGGCAAAGGCACTCTTTACAAAATTAAGAAGGATGGGACACGTTGGAAGAATCCCACTAAATGCAAGTCTTGCAGTGGGAAGGGTTACACACTTATCCCACTACACAAAATTGCCGGACTTCACATGAACCCAAGAGATGTTTCAGATGTATCAGCAAATGGTTTTGCAACAGATAAGACTACACTAATAAGATTATTGGGTGTAGCTAAACACAATGGTAACGAAAATGCTGTCAAATTTTTGACATCTGCAGTTAGGTTAAATGCAGTTGACGTCTATCTGTCTAGTTTTGTAGGTGGCATTGAAAGAAATACACGCAGTAATTTATTATTGCATCCTAAGTTTAATCAATGTGTTACAAGAACAACTAGGCTATCGTCATCTGACCCAAACTTTCAAAATCAACCTAGAGGCTCAACTTTTCCTGTTCGTTCTGTGGTTGTATCACGATTTGAAAATGGTAAAATATTACAAGCTGACTATAGTCAACTAGAGTTTAGAGTAGCCGCACAACTATGTGGTGATGAAAAAATGATTAAAGACATATTGGAAGGGCAAGATGTTCACAAATACACAGCATCAATTATATTTGACAAGGCTGAAGCTGACGTTACTAAAGAAGAGCGAACTGCAGCGAAGGCACATACTTTTAAGCCCTTGTATGGGGGGTTTTCGGGTACGCCACGTGAGATGGCATACTACAAGGCTTTTGTGGAAAAGTATCCTAAACTTGGAGCATGGCATGCAGATTTACAAACTGAAGCTATTTCACATGGTATTGTTAGGTTATATACTGGTCAACAGTTTGCTTTTCCTGATACTAAAAGGCTTTCTAGTGGTGCAGCAACAAACGCACCATCTATTAAAAATTACCCTGTACAAGGAGTTGCAGGGGGTTGCATTGTTCCACTTGCACTGGTGGATTTATATAATAAGCTTAAGAATAGCAAGAGCAAATCTCTTATCATTAATACAGTCCATGATTCGGTTGTCGTCGACATATATCCCGGAGAGGAATTACAAGTGGCGAACATGATGTATAATTCAATGACTAAAGTTTCACAAAAATTTGAAAAGTTATATAATGTAAAATGGTCCGTGCCATTAGAGGTTGATTTAGAGATTGGAAATAATTGGTTAAATATGAAGAATTATAGCTTGACATAAGGTTCAAGATATAGTAAAAAGTGTGTTCTAGAAGAAGGAGTCAAAAATGACAACACAAACATTACCTACGATAAATACAGACGTAAACTTTGAACAAATAGCATCTATTATAGGACAAGATGAGCCTAAAGCATCAAATGAGGGCGATAGCT
>MDTE01057110.1_pt1 | contig 10170 bp, 6 predicted proteins | sample 811231 | NCBI WGS metagenome assembly MDTE01 (sample SAMN05326651, study PRJNA326480) | marine metagenome | isolation source: seawater | place: Indian Ocean: Red Sea | collected 2010 | reverse complement strand
CTCCAAGAACCAGGAAGAACCCCATGAGTTCCTTCACCGGAAGACTGTCACAACTCGATCGCCGCAAGTTTCTCCGCGGCTCAAGCCTCGCGCTGGCGATCCCCTATCTCGAGTCGCTCTCGGGCGTCGTGGGAGCCGCTGAATCCGAGACACAAAAGACCCGGCTCGCGTGCTTTTACCTACCGGACGGCGTCCCGATGCCGCTGGCCAAGGACCCGGCCCACAAGGACTGGTCCTGGTTCCCCCACGGCAACGGCAAGAAGTTTACGTTCACCAAGTGCCTCGAGCCTCTCGAGCCGCTCAGAAACGAGCTGACCGTCCTGTCCGGTCTGTCTCACCCGTCGGTCCGCAGTTTTCACGGACACTCCAACGCCGACCAGTTCCTCACCGGCGCCAACACAGGCCCGGCCGGACCGTACAAAAACTCGATCTCACTCGACCAGGAGTTCGCTGCTCACGTCGGCGACCAGACGCGGTATGCGTCTCTGGTCCTCTCGACCGACGGCGGCACCGGCACCCCGCGCGGTGCCCACACGCTCTCGTTTGACCGCAACGGACGTGCGATCGCAGCCGAGCACCGTCCGAAGAGAATCTTCGACATGCTCTTCGTAAAGAACGACCAGGACGCCGCCCGTCGGCTGGCGCTCAGCCAAAGCGCCCTCGACGACCTGCTCGCCGACGCCCGGTCGCTCCGCCGGTCGCTCTCGAAAAACGACCAGAAGACGCTCGACGAGTACCTGCAATCGGTGCGTGAGACCGAGATCAAGGTCGAGAAAGCCAAGCGGTGGATGAACATCCCACTGCCAACGGTGAACGTCGACCACCTGAACTTGGACATCACGCCCGAGGATCCCAGGACGTTTTTGCAGACGATGTTCGAGCTGATCTTCCTGGCCTTCAAGACCGACTCGACCCGGATCGCCACCTACCAGTTCGGCCGAGAAAACGGTGTCGGGATCAGTGACTACCTGGCCCGCGCCGTCGGTTTCCGCTTGGCACACCAGTTGTCACACAACACCAAGAACCCGGGCGGCTGGAAGAACTTCGGCATCTATTGTCGGTTTATCAGCGAGGAGCTCGGACGCTTCCTCACCAAGCTCAAGTCGACTCCCGAACCGGGTGGCCGGGGCAACATGCTCGACAACACCCAGGTGCTCTTCGGGTCCGCCTCGAGTGCCTTCCACCTCTCACGCAACTACCCGCTGATCCTGGCCGGTGGCAAAAACATGGGCTTCAAGCACGGCCAGTACCTCAACCACGCCGGCGACAACCCGCAGGGTGGTGCTTGGCGCGGGGGACGGGAGCCGTGGCAGAAGGAAATCACCCACGAGGACATTCCGCTTTCGAATCTCTTTGTCACCATGCTGCAACGCCTCGGCATCAAGACCGATCGATTCTCCGACAGCACCGGTCCGCTGGCCGGTGTCTAGAACAGCCGACATCCTCGGGCCATCCTGGTCTCACATCCTTCACCACACGAAACCAGTCGCATGAACACGATCCAGATGAATCGTCGCCAGGCCATGATTGCCAGCGGCCTGGGCACCATGAGCCTGGGAATGCCGGGCATGGTCATGGGCAGCGACAAGCTCGACGAAAGCGGCCAGGCCGTTCGGTCTGACAAATCCTGCATCTTCGTCCTGCTGTGCGGTGGCCCGAGCCACGTCGACACCTGGGACATGAAGCCGGAGGCACCGCTCGATTACCGAGGTCCGTACGTCCCGGTTTCGACACGCGTCCCCGGAATGCGGATCAACGAGATGCACACGCGGTTGGCCCAGGTGACCGACCGGTTCACGCTGATCAATTCGATGTCGCATCCCGGAGCGATCAGCAATCACTTCGACGCGATGCACAACCTGCTCAGCGGCCAGTCCGATCGTCGCGTGCAGCAGGGTCAGCCCAACGACCAGCCCTACATCGGGTCGTTCGTTGCCAAGCACAAGCCGAGCACCCGCAACTTCGTCTCCAACGCCTGGTTGATCAAGTGCGTGGGTCCTCCGGTCTTCTGCGCTCCAAACATCGGCATCGGTGGCTACCTCGGCTCGGCCTACGCCCCCGTCTTTGTCGGTTCGGCCAAGAACCACCCTGCGATGGCCAAGTTCGAGCCGCCGCAGATCTACAATTCGTATGACGAAGCCAGGTTCGACGAACGCAAGACGCTACTGGCCCGGCTCGAATCGAGACGGCTCGACAAGGACCAGCAGGTGAAAGACTGGTCGGATCTGCGCGAGAAGACCTACGACGCGCTGACTCGGCAGGAAGGTCGTCAGGCTTTTGAACTGCAGCGCGAGCCCGAGAGTATTCGTCACAAATACGGTATGCACCCCCTGGGCCAAAACCTGCTACTGGCTCGCCGCATGGTCGAATCGGGAGTCCGGTTTGTCACTGTCAACGGCTGGACCGGCCAAGCCGACCACGACAAGCAGGGCCCTCCCAGCAGCAGCTGGGACATGCACGGCGGTAACATGGGCATGGGGAATGCCTTCGGGAACGGCTCCTACGGCATGGGGTTCTGCCTGCCGCGCCTCGACCAGGCTCTTGCCGCACTTCTGACCGATCTCGGCGAACGTGGCATGCTCGACGACACGCTCGTCGTGGTGACCGGAGAATTCGGCCGGACGCCTTACGTGCTCAAGCAGAACCCGCCCGGACGCCAGCACTGGCCCAAGTGCTTCTCGTCCATCCTCGCCGGCGGCGGCATCGCCGGTGGACGGGTGTACGGCAAGACCAACCGCAAGGGTGAGTACCCCACCCGGGACCGGGTCCGTCCCGAGGAACTGGCGGCAACCGTTTATCACGCCCTGGACATCCCGATCAACGATCCACAGGACGCCAGCGGCATCTCTCGGTCGCTGACCAGCGGCCAGCCGATCCTGGACCTCTTCGGCTGATCACGATCCATGGCGACCAGTGACATGCCGCTGGACCCAGCGGTGCATTTTGGCAACCTCCGGGGGTTGCTGGACCTGGATGGGGCTGAGGAGCGTCAGCGGCTCGAGACCCGGCGTGAGCGACAAACTCCCGCTGAGGCCGAACGCAATGGCGTCTCGTTGCTCAACATGGTCGTCACCAGCCACACCACCGGGCTGGGTGGCCGCTACCTGCTGACACTCAAAAAACCGCACGCTCCCGACCGACTGCCACCTCACCGGTTTCGGGTCGGCAGCCCGATGACACTACGTTCCGAGCAGGACCATCGGCCCATCAACGGCGTGGTCAGTGCCCGCCGCCGTGATCACATCGAGGTCGCCGTCGAGACGTTTCCCGAGGGAGACCGGTTGAGAGTCGACCTGGCCCCTGACGAGGTCACCAGGAGGAGACAGCGGGAGGCACTGGATGCAGCGGAGCAGGGCCGGGGCAGACTGGCCCAGTTGCGAGACCTGCTGATGTACCGGCGGGAACCCGAGTTCTCCGACACCCAGGACATCAGCCTGGCCACGCACCTGGATGAGTCGCAACAGCAAGCCGTCTCCTTCGCGCTCTCGGCACAGGACCTGGCCATCGTCCACGGTCCACCCGGCACCGGGAAAACGACGACCGTGGTCGAGGTGATCAGGCAGGCCGTCGCACGAGGCGAACGCGTGCTGGCGTGTGCTCCGAGCAACACGGCCGTCGACAACCTGCTGGAGCGGCTCATCGAGACGGGCACACGAGCTGTCCGTCTCGGTCACCCCGCCCGCGTGCTCGAGGTGGTCCGCAGCCACACGCTCGACGCGCTGGTCGACCGGCACGACGCCAAGTCCGTCATCCGCGACATGCTCAAGGAGGCCGACCAGTTGGAACGGCGGTCACGCAAGTACACCCGGGCCAGGCCGGCACCCGGCCAGAAGCAGCAGCAGCGGCAGGAGGCCCGAGAACTGAGACGGCACGCACGCATGCTCGAGCAACACACGATCAACCAGCTGATCGCCGAGGCTGACGTCGTCTGTGCCACTGTCAGCTATGACTTTCGTGTCCTCGATGACAACGCGTTTGATCTACTCGTGATCGACGAGGCGTGCCAGAGCGTCGAGCCGGGATGCTGGGTTCCGCTGCCACACGCCAACCGTGTCGTGCTCGCCGGAGATCACTGCCAGTTGCCACCGACGATCCTGTCCCCAGAAGCGGCCGATGGAGGCCTCGATGTCAGCCTGATGCAACGGCTGGTCGATCGGTGGGGCGAAACGGTGACCAGGCAGCTGACTGTTCAGTACCGCATGCACGAGAAGATCATGCGATTCTCGTCCGACCACTTCTACGACGGCACGCTCACCGCTGATGCATCCGTGGCCGGGCACTTGCTGGGCGACCTGGACGGTGTCGAACTGGATGAACGAGACAACGTGCCGGTCCTGTTTTTTGACACCGCGGGAGCTGGGTGGGAGGAGCGGTTCGAGCCCGAGGGCGCCAGCCGATGGAATCCCGACGAGGGGCAATTGGTGCTCGACCGCGTCCAGGCACTCCGTGACTCGGGAGTCGCCGCCAGGGACATGGCCGTCATCGCACCCTACGCCGCACAGGTCCGATGGCTGCGCGAACGCTGCCCGGTCGAAAGGGTGGAAATCGACACGGTCGATGGATTCCAGGGGCGAGAAAAAGAGGCGGTGATCATCTGCACCGTCCGCTCGAACTCGGACGGCCAAATCGGATTCCTGGCGGACGCCCGTCGGATGAACGTCGCCCTGACGCGGGCCAGGCGACAGCTGACCGTGATCGGCGACAGTGCCACGCTGGGGGCCGACCCGTTCTTCACCAAGCTGCTCGAGTGGTTCGAACAGTCCGGAGGCTATCGCACCGTCTGGGAACTGATGTAACGACTCGGGATTGATCCGACGTCGCCGGGCGACGAGAATCAGGATATGACCGCTCCAGCAAAAATCGACGCCACCGGCACTCATGTCGCGCAGGAACTCAAGCACGGCAACCCGTTGATCTCGTGCCGTTACGATCCCAGCGGTCGCTTCATCTTCTATGGGGCGCAGGACTACCAGGTCTGGCGGTGGGAACCGAACACGAACACCAAGACCGCCCTGAAGGGCACCGATTCGTGGGTGCGAGGCATCGCCTTCACGAAGGACGGGTCGCAGGTGATCACCGCCGGCTACGACGGCAGGTTGGTCTGGTGGGAAACGGCTGCCAAGACGCCCAAACCCCTTCGGAGCATCGAGGCTCACAAGGGCTGGGTCCGTGCCGTCGCTGTCAGCCCCGACGGCAAGCTGTTGGCCAGTGTCGGCAATGACAAGCTCGTGAAGCTCTGGAACGTCGAGGATGGAACACTGGTTCGCTCGATGTCCGGTCACGAGCACCACATTTACAACGTCGCGTTTCATCCAGATGGCACTCGGCTGGTAACCGGCGACCTGAAGTGCCACCTGTTTGAATGGGAGACGGCCACCGGCAAGGCAGGGCGTCGTTACCAGGCCAAGGCGCTCTACAAGTACGACACCGGATTCCGTGCCGACATCGGGGGCATCCGCGCCATCGACTTCAGCCCCGACGGCAAGCAACTGGCCGTCAGCGGCATCACCAATGTCACCAACGCCTTCGCCTGTGTTGGTAACCCCTCGGTCGTGATCTTCGACTGGAAGACCGGCAAGCAGACGATCCAGCACCTGGCCAAGGCCAAGCCACGTGCTGTGGCCTGGGGCCTGGCCATGCACCCGACCGGGATCACGATCGGTGCGGCTGGCGGTCCGGGCGGTGGGTTCCTCTACTTCTGGAAACCCGGACAGGCCAATGAGTTTCACCAGATCAAGATGAAAGACTCGGCACGCGACCTGCACCTTTCTCCCGACGGCTTGCACCTGGCCACCGCCCATTACGACGGCGTCATCCGCATCAGCAAGATGGCCAAGAAGCCGGCGGCGAAGAAAAAGAAGTGACGCCGGCTAACGCATAGCCTCGTCGAGCCGTACGGTCGCATCGGCCATCGCACGCCGTGACCGATCGAGTGCACCCGGGACCAGGTGACAGAAGTACTTGAACCATCGCCCGCTGATCGACTCGAAGTGCGTCTTGCGGACGGTTTGGGCTGAGGTGAGAGCCCTGGCGAGGTCGGCCGGAGGCCGTGGTTGTTTCAGACGAGATTCCGCGGCCGCGATCGACCTGTCGAGAGCCTCGAGGTAGCGCACATCGTCGATGCCCGCCCGATGAGCCTCCCAGGCAAGCGTCGGAATCGGCTCACCGTTTTCATCCGGGTAGGCCACCCTGTGAATCGTCTTGTCGGCGTCGTAGAGACCATTGCCGGGAAAGTCCTGGTACGCCCAGGGACACGAACCCAGGTAACCGCATCGCGTGTTGTAGAGACCCGTCAGCGCGCGATACGGCAGCGGGTACGCCGTCGCGGTCAGCCAGTACGAGATCGGCCGGAACCCCTTCTTGCGGGCATACATCACCTCGGGATTGTCCGGCCCCCCAAAGACGTAGATGTTGTAAACCGGACGGTCCACGAAGTCCCGGGTCGCCAACTGGGCCGCCTTGCTGTTGATGGCGGTGAACATGTGCAACCCGGCCGCACGCCGACGTTCGGCCTCCTTCCGGCACCGTTCAATCTGCTCGGGCGTCGTCGGCTCATCGACGCCGTAGTAGAACAACCCACCCAAGCCCAGCTTCTTCGCTGCAGCCACCTGCCGGTCCGCGTTCCCATCCGGCCAGTGCATCAGGCAGGGAGGTCGTGACATGCCGGCCTTCTGGGCGAGGCCGACGACCGAGAAGCCCGAGTAGAGAGTCGCAGCGTTCAGACCATGACGGACCTGGTCCTTCAGTTCGGCCAAGTATCGCTGTTCGGCGACATGGTGTGCCGCCTCGGGCTTTGTCGTCTGGTTCCTGTGGTATATGCCGTAGTAACCCTCGGCCGGCTTCAGCGAAATCGGCAGGACTTCGATCTCGACCGGAATCCGTGACTCGGACTCACCCGCCAGGTGAATCGCTCCCTGGTAGCGTCCTGGCGGCGCATCAGCCGGTACACGGACCGTCAGCCAGAACTGGCGACTCTCGTGAACTGCGATGCGCGTCGCACATCGTCCACCACCAAATCCTCCCTGCTTCCCCCGGGGAGGCCATCCGGCCGTGTCGTCTCGCAACAGGAGTTCCGGAGTCAGCATCCTCACCCTGCTGTTTCGAAACAGCGTGTTCTTTCGTTCACGAACGTGGACGACTCGGAGGTCAATGTCCTCCGGCCCGATCACCACGTCGCCTGGTCCCTCCAGCTTCTCCAGCACAACACGCACTGACGGGATGTCCCGCAGTGCACGAGCCGCGAACGTCGCATGGAGATACTGGCCGGCCGATCCCCACGTGGAGATCTGCTTGAACGGTTTCCCCTCCGGCTCCTGCGGCAGCCAGTCGTGCTGCACCTCGGAAAACCCAACCACCGATCCGAGCACGAGGCCACCTTTCGAGCTGGCGGCCAGGTGAGCGTCTTGACGGAATCGGCGGAGGGCCCGCAACACCGGCTTGTCCACCGGTTCGGGCAGAGTCTCCCTGGAGGGGACGAGTTGGGCATCGGTCGTGAGCACGATCGCGTCAACCATTCCCACGTTGACGTCGAGATCCACGTGATGGCGACCGGCCTTCACCGCGATCTTGCCGCCGTGACGCCAGACGTACCGCGCTCCACCGCTTCCCGCACGAGCACCTTGCAGCGGTCGCTCGTCCACCAGCACCTTCACCGTGCCATAGCCGCCGTAGTGCCGATACCAGGCGTGGTATTCCCCATCAGACGGAAACTCTGCCACCCAGGTCAGGCGACCGGAGTTGCTTGCAGAGCACCAGGCGGCGTGTTGGCCCAGGGGCCTCGTTCCGCCGTACATGGCCGACAGCGGATAGACCCCCCAGGCCGGCATCAGCCGATCGGCGGTCGTCCAGATCGTCCTGGCCACTTCGCGTTCAGCTCGATCCGGCAATGGCCTGTCCGCAAAGAGCCCAGCCGCCAGGGGGCCAAACCACAGCATCAAGGCCAGGCAGGTGAAATATGACCCCGGGACAAACGGTGCATGAGTATCGGAAGACATCTTCTTATCCTATCAACATGCACCAATTCCTCATCGCGTCCCGATCCATCGTCGCAGTACTTCTCGCCGCCTCTCTGGGATTGGCGCAGGACACAGAGCGTGTGGAGCCGGTCCCGCTGACCCAGAAGCCCAGGGTCTTGAACAACTTTGTCGTTCAGCTGATACACACCACAAACCTCCGAGACCAACGGCGACACGCGTTCCGATTCGTCTCGCCACGCGACGGCTGGCTGTTTTTCAGAGTCTCGGCCGCTACCACGAGGAGAGGATCGATCACCGCCAGGCTCGTTGGTCCGCCCGACACGAAGCCTGCATCGATGCCACTGTTTTCGTTTGACGGTGGCGAACGGCGAACGGCCGAGGTGATGCGGCATCTGCCGCGCGGCGAGTACACGCTCGAGATCGAGACGATCGACTCCGAGATCAGCCTGCTCGATATCCGCAAGGTGCCGATCATCATGTACCAGCGCATCCCGGGTAACTTCCGATCGATGCCGGGATTCCCCAACTACGATCGCCGATTTCTCGCTCGCTGCGGCATGTTGTCGGCCTGCAATACGATTGGCACCTACGACGGGTTTGGCTGGATGAAGGCATGGTCGGCGACCGGACGTCACACCGTTCGGATCGCCGGCGGAATCGGAGGACTGACCTCAACAAAGCTGGCCTACGAACACTGGGGAGCGTGCATGGAGCACCCGACCGGTGTGAACGGGACGATCATCGATGAGTTCTATCCCGGGCTGAGCGGTCGCTTCCCGTTGTGGGTCCCCGCGTTGAAACGGCTGCGGTCCGAAAAACCGCACAAGCACTGCTACCTCTATCTTGCTGGGACTGCCAAACACATTCGCGGCATCGTCGAGCCGCTCAAGGACCAAAACTGCTACTTCGTTCTCGAGGAGCAGACGTACGAGGCGAGAACGAAAGCTCAACTGCTCAAGGACGGATTCGCGCGAGAGTGGGTGAGGGGATTCGAAGAATACTTCCCCGGGTTTCCCGAGCGGTGTATCCACTCAGTCGGAGTCATGTCCGGCCCAAGCGACAGCAAGTACAACGACGACATCTACCCGGACGTCAGCTACAAGGTGCTCAAGGAACTCCAGTTTCACGCCCTGGCTACCGACCCGGTCTTTGCCCCGGCGGGCGGAGTCGAAATCTACCAGTCACCGTTGTGTGACGAGGAGTACCTCAGGTGGTGCGCGAGGCTGTTTCGTCACTACGCGATCGAAGGTCACCGCGAGCGGCTGACGGACGATCCGTACGAGCTCTTGCACATCCAGAATCCCGACTTTGACGCCGGGCTCAAGAACTGGACCATCCGGTCCGCCACCCCCGACAGCGTGACGACCGCACACGTGGAAGGCTGGGGACTCAACGTGCAGGGCCGACACGCACGAGTCGGCATCGGGGATCGCTTCGCCGTCATGACACGCAGCGACAAGGCGCCCAACGAAATCTCTCAAGAGATCACCGGCCTCGAGCCAGGCCGCCACTACTCGGTCAGGCTCTACACTGGTGACCGCCAGAACCTCCACAAGTCACAGATCCACAACATCTCGATCCGCATCCCCGACGCCCAGGAGTTGCCTGGCCTGGTGATGCACGTTCCCTGGATGCACCGGGCCTCTGAGCGATTCGGCAACAAGCCGACGTATCCCTGTTACCACCGGATTGTGTTTCGGGCGGTCAAGCCGACCGCCACGCTGATCATTTCCGATTGGCACTCCCCAGGAACGCCGACTGGACCGGTCGGGCAGGAGCTGCTTTTCAATTTCGTTCAGGTCGAACCGTACCTGATGCCGACGCGTGACAGAGGCGGAACTGGTGATCCCTCGGCGACTCGCTGAATCGCACTGGATACAAAGGCTGCTTGTTCGCATCAGGGACCACTGATATTATCTGTAGACCGCGAGACGGTGCGGCCCATCGAGTGATCGGCTGGTCTCGGTCTCTTTTCCACACAAGGGAACACGACATGAAGCGTCTGATCGCTGCCACACTTGTCCTCGCATTGATCCTGGCCCCCGCCGGGCTGCAGGCTGCCGAAAAAGCCAAGGCCAAGGCGAAGCCGGTCAAGAAGACGGTTATTCCGGGCTCCAAGGCTCCGGCCTTTTCGGTGATCAACGCCAAGGGCAAGATTGTCAAGCTCAAGAGCCTGACGGACAAGGGCCCCGTG
>MDTE01009287.1_pt1 | contig 10170 bp, 10 predicted proteins | sample 811231 | NCBI WGS metagenome assembly MDTE01 (sample SAMN05326651, study PRJNA326480) | marine metagenome | isolation source: seawater | place: Indian Ocean: Red Sea | collected 2010 | reverse complement strand
GCTTCGGGCTCGAGGGCGTGACCACCGACAAGTTCGGCGGTTTCATGTTAAACCTCGTGGCCGGGCTCGCAGGGATCGTCCTGTCGCTGCCGATCGGTGTCCTACTGGCGCTTGGGCGGCGCTCGCAGCTTCCTATCGTGCGCTACCTCTCGGTCGGCTTCATCGAGTTCATCCGCGGCGTTCCGCTAATCACGCTCCTGTTCGTCGCGATCGTGATTCTGCAGCTCTTCCTGCCGCCCGAGGTATCACTCGATCAGCTGATCCGGGTGATGATCATGATCACTCTGTTCGCCTCGGCCTACATGGCCGAGGTGATCCGTGGCGGCCTACAGGCAATTCCGAGGGGGCAGTATGAGGCCGCACAGGCCATGGGGCTGGGTTACTGGCAGTCGATGCGGCTGATCATCCTCCCTCAGGCGCTGAAGGTCTCGATCCCTGGCATCGTCAATACCTTCATCGGCCTGTTCAAGGACACGACGCTCGTCATAATCATCGGCCTGTTCGATATTCTCGGCCAGGCGCGCCTGCTGCAGACCAATCCAGAATGGATCGGCAAGGTCGACCACGAGACCTTCCTGCTAGCGGCCTTGTTTTTCTTCGTGATCTGCTTCTCGATCTCGCGATACTCGATCCGCCTCGAACGTCGGCTCGACACAAACAAACGCTGACCGGAGGACGCCATGTCCGCGACCGAATCCCAAGCCATCGCTGCCCCGACCATCGAGATCGAGGGCCTCAACAAATGGTACGGCGCGTTCCATGTCCTGCGCGATATCAACCTGAACGTTGCCGAGCGCGAGCGGATTGTGATCTGCGGTCCGTCGGGCAGCGGCAAATCCACGCTGATCCGTTGTATTAACCGGCTGGAGGAGCATCAGGAAGGGCGGATTGTCGTCGACGGGACCCGCCTGACAAACGACCTCAAGAATATAGATGCGGTGCGCCGCGAGGTCGGCATGGTGTTTCAGTCATTCAACCTGTTCCCGCATCTAACGGTACTCGAGAACTGCACTCTTGCGCCCATCTGGGTGCGCAAGACGCCAAAGGCCGAGGCCGAGGCGGTAGCGATGGAGTATCTCGAACGGGTGAAAATTCCCGAACAGGCCGACAAACATCCGGGACAGCTCTCAGGCGGCCAACAACAGCGCGTGGCCATCGCCCGCTCGCTATGCATGAAGCCAAAGATCATGCTGTTCGACGAACCCACCTCGGCCCTCGACCCGGAGATGATCAAGGAAGTACTCGACGTGATGGTCGACCTGGCGGACACAGGTATGACCATGCTGGTCGTAACCCATGAGATGGGCTTCGCGGCCCAAGTGGCGGACCGGGTGATATTCATGGACGAGGGCCAGATCGTAGAGCAGAACAAGCCTGACGCGTTCTTCAACAACCCGCATTCGGACCGGACCAAGCTGTTCCTCAGCCAGATCCTCAGCCACTAACCAACTTGCCCGGCTGCCGGCGGGCCACATCGACAAAATCATGATCGACACGTTCCTCGCGCTCGCGCCCGTCTTCCTGCTGATCGCCATCGGCTGGACCATGAAGGCGCTCTTGCTGCCCGGGGACGCGATGTGGCGGCCAATCGAGAAGCTGGCGTACTACCTGGCCATCCCGGCACTGGTCATCCATGACCTCTACCGGGCCGAACTGGGCACCCTGCCCTTCGGCCGTATGGCGGTCGCGCTGGTCGGCGCAATCCTTATTGTCGCGGGCCTCCTAGTCTTCCTGCGCCCGCTCCTGTCGCGCGTTCTACTCCATCATGACGCCAGCTTTACCTCGGTGTTCCAAGGCTCCGTGCGCGCGAACTTCTTTATCATTCTCGGCGCCGCCCCCGCCTTGCTACCGGCCGATGGCGCTGCTCTGGTCATCATTGCGGTCGCCTTCTTCACTGTCACCGTCAATTTCCTGAGCGTGTTGGTTCTCGCCCGCTGGGGCACCCAGGGCGAAGCAAACCTGATCGCGCTGGTCAAACGCCTGCTCACCAACCCCTTCATCGTTGCGACTGCGCTGGGAATCGCGATCAATCTCGCCAATCCGCCCATTCCGCAGACCGTCAATTCCACACTGGCTATGCTGGCCGGGGCGGGTGTGCCGCTGGCCCTTCTGACGGCGGGGTCCGGCCTGGGGCTCGCATCGATCGGTACGCATCTTCCCGGCATTCTGATTTCGAGCCTGGTGCGCCTGGTGGTGACCCCATCCGTAGCGCTGGGGCTCGGCCTGCTGCTCGGGCTCGAGGCCTCGGTTCTGGCGATGCTGGTGCTGTTCCATAGCCAGCCGACCTCAACCTCGTCCTATGTTCTGGCCCGCCAGATGGGCGGCGATCACGAGCTGATGGCCGCGATCCTGACGACCCACACCGTGCTGGCGATCCTGACCATCCCGGTGATGCTGGCGCTCTTCACCTGATCGTCACGGTCATCATTGCCTCGTGACACCGACAGGCTAAACTCCGGCCTGTCATCCGCCCGAGAGGAGCCGCAACATGAAGATCGAAACCGTCGACCATATCGGAATCCGTGTCACGAATCTCGACCGCGCGATGGCTTTCTACGAGCTCTTCGGTTTCAAGGTCATCCACAAGGCCGACAATGATCCGGTAGCGGTCGTCGAGAATAATGCCGGGGTCGAGCTCAACCTGGTTTTCAACGCTAATGATGACAATGGCGGCGACAACATCCTGATGGATGTCGACACCAAGTATCCCGGGTTCACCCATGTGGCGTTCCGTGTCGACAGCATCGCAGGCAGCATCCGTCTGCTCAACGAGAACGGGATCGCGATCACACAAGGACCAGTGAAGTTCGGGCGCGGCGGCCATGTGTCGGTCTTTCTGCGCGACCCGGACCGCAACACCATCGAGCTGCGCGGCCGCGAGGAGAATCTGTCGGATCTCGGCGGTGTCCAGACCTACGAAAACGAAAACTAGAAATCGCCTGAAAAGGGCGCATTGGGAGACCAAACAGCATGCAACTGATCGATCTGAGCGGTGAGATTTTCCACAAATGCCCCACCCTGCCAAACCATCCGCCGGCAGTGCTGACCGAATGGAACACTCATGACACCTTCCGCGAGGCGGAGGGAGTCAAGTTCTCCATCGCCTCGATGTACATGTCCTTCGGCGAACACACGGGCAGCCATGTGGACGCACCGGTGCATTTCGACGCCGACCCCAACGCCCTGTCCGTCGACCAGATGCCGCTGGAGGATTTCTACACCGAGGCCGTCTGCCTGAACCTCTCCCACAAGGAGCTGAAGAGCCAGATTTCCGTCGAGGATCTGGAGGCAGCGGAGAAGACCGCCGGCATCGAGATCCAGCCGCGTGATACGGTCATGCTCTACATGGCGCACTACGATCGGACCTTCGGGACGCCGGAGTTTCTCACGGATTTCCCTGGCCTGACCAAGGAATCCGCCGAATGGCTCGGCGCCAAGGGGATCGTGATGTTCGGCGTCGAGGCCGTCAGCCCGGGCCGCCCCGGCAAGGACAATTTCGAGGTGCATCTCGTGTGCCGGGACATGGGCTTCACCCATATGGAGGGGCTCACCAACCTCGACAAGTTGGTCGGCAAGGGCCGGTTCCGGTTTATCGGTTTCCCGCTGAAGATTCGCGGCGGAACCGGGAGTCCGATCCGTGCAGTCGCCGTCCTCGACGAGTAGCCCCTATTCGGCGGTTAGGCCGCCATCGACCGCGATGACCTGTCCCGTCAGGGACGGCGCCGCACCCGCAAGGAAGAGTACCGCATCCGCGATCTCCCGGGCCTCGGGAAACTCGCCCGTGGGGATACGTGCCTGCATGCGCGCGCGTAGATCGGGATCGGCGAGCAGCTGCTGGCGGGATTCCGTCATCACGGTGCCGGGCGCGACCGCGTTTACCCGGATGCCCGCCTTCGCCCACTCGATCGCGAGCATGCGGGTCATCTGGATCAGCCCGCCCTTGGAGATCCCATAGACCGAGCGCCCCGCTAGGCCCGTCAGCCCATGGGTCGAAGCGATGTTGATCACCGCGCCGGGCTTGCCGGCGTCGATGCAATGCTCCGCCAGGCGTGCGGCAGCAAAATAGGCGCCCTTCAGGTTGATGCCGATCACCGAGTCCCAATCATCCCAAGTGACGTCGACGGCCTGGGCCAGCAGCGTGCGGCCGGCATTGTTGACCAGCGTGTCGAGCCCGCCGAGCCCCTCGATCGCGGACGCCATGCCGTCGCGTATGCTCGCCTCGGACTGAAGCTCGAGCACCACCGGCATGGCCGTGACCCCGGCCAGGTCCGGATGCGCCATGACATTGTCGAGCAGACCGATTTCGCGGTCCGCAAGTGCCAGGTCGTAGCCCGCCCGCGCCAAAGTCAGGGCCGTCTCAAGTCCCAGACCGGTCGATGCGCCAGTGACCAGTGCGGCACTCATGCAGAGACCTTCAGATCGCCATCGGCGGTTCGCTCGAGACCGCTATTGGACGCCGCCTGGGTGATGGTGGGATGCCAGTCGACACGACCCGCATCGGGGCCGCCGATGATGGTCAGCAATGTGCCCTTGCCCTCGCCTACATAACGGAACCCGCGATAGACCCCCATGGGAACGCTGATCGAATCGAACGGCTCCAATGTGATCGACCTGTCGCCCTCGTCGGTCGCCCAGTAGACCTCCCAGGGCCCGATCAGGGGCATGAAGACCTCCTCGGTCTCATGGGCGTGGAGCGCGGCGCCGTTGCCGTTCTCCGCCTGGATCATACCGAGGTTGAAACCCTTCGCAGGCAACGGGATGTTGGGCCGCAGTTCGGGCTTGTCCGTGGCCTCGACCACGCCCATGCCGACGAGGTTGATTTTGAATCGCTTATGGCCCGGCAGGCGGCTATCGACGAAGGCCTCATCGGACCCTGTCAATTCGGAGAAACGTGCGACAAACGCCTCCATCTCGGTGACCGAAAGATTGTTGATGTCCATCGAAACCTCCGGGGTTACTGTGGTTGTCAGTCGGCCGCCGCGACTTTCTGCTCGTGAACGGCGAGCCCCGCGCGCGCGGCCAGCAGGATCGGCGTTTGCAGACCGGCTGCTTGGGCCCGGTCGACCATGTCGCCGATGATGTGATCGCCTTCGGTACGGTTGCCCGCGAGCACATCGCGCAGCATGGACGAAGCGAACTTGGACCCTTGGGTGGAGAACATCTTCTCGTAGAGGGCGATGGTCTTGTCGGTGACCGTGTGACCGAGCGCATCGGCGGTCGCGCAGGTCTCGGCGAGCGCGGCCATAAGGAACTCATGGCCCGACGGCGTATCTAGGATTTCGCCCACAGTCCCCCCAGTCAGCGTGTTGACCGAAGACATGGCGCAGAGCATCGCGAACTTGTCCCAAAGTACCTGCGATATGTCCTCCGACAATTCGAAGTCGAACTTCACCGCATCGTTGAGCGCCGCAATCGCTTCGACGCGGGCCGAGGAGCCGCCGGCCATCTCGCCGAAGGCGATGCGGTGGAAATCGCCAAAATGAACGATATCACCGGTCGCCGCATCGAGCCGCGCGCCGATATAGGTCGTCCCGCCCAGCACCTGTTCCGCGCCGAAGCGGGCGCTCAACATATCGATCTGCTTCATGCCGTTCAGGACCGGCAGAATGGCCGTGTCCGGACCGACCGCCGGCGCAATCGCCTCCATCGCTTCGTCGAGCTGATAGGCCTTGCAGGTCACGAGGATGACATCGAAGGGCCCTTCTATTTCCTCGGCCGTGATCGCCTGGACCGCCGGTACGTGGGCATCATCGAAGAAATCGGACTGAATCCTGATCCCGCCCTTCCGCAGGCGATCGCGTCGGGCGGCGCGAACAAGGAAGGTGGTATCGACGCCGCCCTCGGTCAGGCAGGCACCGAAATACCCCCCAACTCCGCCAGCGCCGAGAACGAGAAACCGCAAGCTCATTGGACTAAGTCCTAGTCGGTAAGACAGAGGCCATGTTCTGGCTGAAATGTAAGCCAGACCGTCTGGTCGGGGCTTAGATTCTCGTAGTGATCGATCTGGATACCGATCTCGTGTCCGCCTGCGCGCACCCGGCCCTCGAGGAAGCTGCCGAGATAAATTGTGTCGATCACCTGCCCCTCGATCACGTTGCGGCCATCTGATACGTCCGGCGCCTCGAGATGCAGCTGCACGTCTTCCGGGCGCAGGTTCAGGAAGATCGCATCGCCGGGCTGCGCGCCGGGCGCGCCGGCACCCCGCAACTGCAGCGGAGCACCACCATTGGCGGACGGTACCTCGACTTCGCAGGCCTCACCATTGCGCGCGGTCAGCTTGCCCTCGAGCAGGCTAGTCACGCCAATGAAGTTTGCGACGAAGGAATTGACCGGGTTCGCGTAAATATCCTCAGGATCGCCGATCTGCTGGATTACCGCCTTGTCCATTACCACCACGCGGTCGCTCATCACGAGCGCCTCGGACTGGTCATGGGTTACGAAGATCGAGGTGATACCCACCTCCTTCTGCAGGCGTACGATCTCGTCACGCATCTGCTCACGCAGCTTGGCGTCCAGGTTCGACAGCGGTTCGTCGAACAGGATAACCTCGGGCTCATAAACGATCGCGCGAGCGAGCGCGACGCGCTGACGCTGGCCGCCCGACAGCTTGGTTGCGAAACGGCCAGCCAGATGATCCAGCCCCACGAGCTCCAGCGCCCGCATGGTCCTGGTCTTGATTTCGCTGCTCGATGCACGCCGCACCCGCAGGCCGTAGGCCACATTGTCGAACACGGTCATGTGCGGCCACACGGCGTAGCTCTGGAAGACCATGCCGATGTTGCGGTGCTCGGGAAACAGGTAGATGTCCTTCGCCGGGGCGACGACGGTCTCGCTGCCAATCTTGATTTCGCCTTCCTCGGGTCGCTCCAGCCCGGCAACGCAGCGAAGGGTCGTAGTCTTGCCGCAACCCGACGGACCCAGCAATGTCACGAACTCGCCTTGGGTGATGTCCAGGTTGAAGTCCTTGACGGCGGTCTCCGCGCCGAAATGCTTATATAGATGCTCTATCGAGACTTTGACGTCGGGATTCGTTATCATGGCTGGACCGCCAGAGTATGTTCGGCGTCAAAGCGCAGATGCACTTTTTCGCCGGTACGCGGATGGTTGCGGGGATGGGCTATGACTTTCCATTCAAAGTCGCCCCATTTCACGCGGCAATCGACATAGCTGCCGAGGAAGATCGCGTTTGTGCATTCGCCGGTCACCGTGCCCGCGCCATCCTCGCTGACTGCGTGGACATTCTCGGGCCGCACTGACAGGACGGCGTCGTTTCCGGCCTCGATTCCCGGCCCTAGGCGGCATGGCAGCTGCACAGACTGCCCGTCTTGGGCAACCTCGACCTTGCCGATGCCGGGCTCGCTCACCTCGAGCACCTTCGCCTTCATGAGATTGGCGACCCCGATGAAGTTGGATACATACTCGTTGACCGGTCGCGAATAGATCTCGACCGGCCCGCCGCGCTGTTCGATCTTGCCCTTACTCATCACGATGATCTCGTCGCTCATAACCAACGCTTCGGACTGGTCATGGGTGACATAGATCGACGTGATGCCAACCTCGTTCTGAATCCGCTTGAGCTCGACACGCATGTGCTCGCGCAGCTTAAGGTCGAGGTTCGACAGCGGCTCGTCGAACAGAAGCAGGCTCGGGTTCGAGACGATCGCACGGGCCAACGAGGCGCGCTGCTGCTGACCACCCGACAGGTTCGTCGCGAGGCTATCAGCCCAGTCGGTTAGCCCCACCAGCTTCAGCACGTCGGCCACTCGGTCGTCGATATCCGGGCGAGCCCAGTCACGAATCTCAAGCGGATAGGCAACATTCTGCGCCACCGTCATATGGGGCCATATCGCATAGCTCTGAAACACCATGCCGATGTCGCGCTTCTCCGGCGGCAGGAACAAGCCCTCCTGAGGCGAGGTGAACAACGTCGCGCCCACCCGAATGCGGCCACCATCGATCGAATGCAGCCCGGCAATGCTCATCAGCGTCGTAGTCTTACCGCAGCCAGATGGGCCGAGGAGAGTCAGGAAGGCTCCCTTCGGGATACCAAAGGAGATACCGTCGACCGCCTTGTCGTCGCCGAAATACTTTACGAGGTTGTCTACCTCAAGATAAGCGTCTGCGTTTTCCATTGCCATTAACCCGCTCCTAGGCTGTCAGCGCTTCACGGCCAGCGAACCGGCGGAAGGCGTAGATGGCGATCAGGAGCATTACTGTCTGGGCCATGGAAAGGGCCGCGGTCAGTGGCTCGTTCTCGAAGTTGGTTAGATAGTATACACCGACCGACAGGGTCTCAGTTCCCGTCGTAAACAGGATGATCGAGATCGAAAGCTCACGCAGGAAAATTATGAACAGCAGGATCCAGCCAGCGAACAGGCCCGGCTTGAGCAACGGAATCGTGATCCGTCGAAGTGTCGTGAACCAGGAGGCACCCGCCATGCGCGAGGACTGGTCGAGCTCTTCCGAGATCGCCAACATGATTGATGAAATGTTGCGCTGACCATAAGGGAAGAAACGCGTGATATAGGCCAGCATCAAGATCCAAAGGGTCGCGTAGATCGGGGTCTGGATGTAGGTCACCAGTACGCCCATCGCGAGGACAATGCCTGGAAAACCAATTGGCACGACCGAGAGGAAATCGAGCATCCGCACGCCAAAGCCCTTGGTCCGGTGAATCATGTATGAGATGACTAGCGCCATCACCATAGCGATCGACGCACCGCCGAAGGACAAGATCAAGGAATTGATGATCCCGTTTGTTGCGGCCGAAATCGCATCGGGCCGCCACCAGAAAAGCGTCTTCACGTAGTTGATAAAGGTAATATCAGTCCACACGATCGAGCCGGTCCAGACAGGATGTAGGCTGACGATGAGCAGACAGATAATTGGCAGAACCACCGCAACGGCAATGAACATCAGGTTGTAGGAGAAAGCCACCCACTTCCATGGGCCGAGGTCAAGTACGTTCGGGCGGAAGCCCTTACCGGTCACTGTGGTGAAGGAGCGCGGCGCAATATAACGCTGCTGCACCCATATCAGCAGCACGGTGATAATGCCCAGCGCCATACTCATGGCGGCGCCAAGGTAATGGTTGGCGTCATCACCGACAGCTTTAGAAAATATCTGCGTCGTCAGCGTCTCCCAGCCATATGGAGCAGAAAGCTTGAACGGCACACCGAACTCACCGGCGCTGGTCACAAACACTATTATGGCGCCTGAGAGAATTCCCGGCATGACCAGTGGCAGCGTGACCGTCATTGTCGTTCGTACAAGGCCGGCACCCGTCGTTCGCGCGCTATCCTCCAGCGAGGGATCCATGCGCCTTAGCGAGCCGACTACGAAGAGATAAACCAGCGGGGCGAAGAAAATCCCGGTGACCCAGATAACGCCCCAAATGTTGTCTACGTTGATGATCGCGCCGTCGATACCTAGCAGATCACGCACCCAGTTGTTGAGCAAGCCGGTCTGAGGTTCACCCAGATTGTGCCAAGCAATCGCACCAACGAATGGCGATAGGAAAAACGGAATCAGATTGTAAGGCTCAAGATAATCGCGGCCCGGGCAATTTGTTCGCGCGTTGATCCAGGCAAGCGAGACACCCAAGAAGGTGGCCAAGATAGTCGCGCCAGAAGAAATAATTAGCGTATTGAGAAATGCCTTGGGAATGATCCGGTCGGTGAACATCTCGACATAGTTGCCAAAGCCCCAGACAGTGTCCCAACCGAGCGGGTCGAGCACCCTGAAGCTAGAGACGAAAAGCACCGCCAAAGGAACAATCACTGCGCCAGCGACGATGAGCGCCACCACAGCCGTGATGATGTTCTCCTGCGTCACCATCGACCGCAAGCGATTATTCAACCGAGAACGCCTGAGCGTTGGTGAGAGGGTTTCCGTGGTCATCGCATGTCCACCCAATAAATTAATCGTGGGATCGCACGACGGTGCCCATCGAGCGACGAGTTTAAAGAAAGGTAGTGCAAAAAGTTGATCGCGGGGCCTGGAATGCAACCGGGCCCCGCGATCTTGTCAGGCCATTAGCCTTAACGGAAGTTCTTCTGCCAGAGGCCACGAACTGCCTTGAACTTGCCCTGTGCGCCGACCCAGTCTTTCAGACCGATCAGCTTCACCTTGCTGAGATCCATCAGATACGGCGCCGTGGCTGCCGGCGGC
>MDTE01174369.1_pt1 | contig 10171 bp, 5 predicted proteins | sample 811231 | NCBI WGS metagenome assembly MDTE01 (sample SAMN05326651, study PRJNA326480) | marine metagenome | isolation source: seawater | place: Indian Ocean: Red Sea | collected 2010 | reverse complement strand
TTGCAAGAAAGATTTTCTGATTATGGTGTAGACAGTTCAGGTAATTCTGTAGCATTTTCTGGTGCAAATGTGATTACAGGTGCAAACTCTAGTGTGACAGGTACACCATCATCTACTGCATCAGAAACTGTAGATAGTATAGCATTTACTAGTGGTTATGCTAATCCAGAATTACATCCTGATAGTGGAGAGATTATATACATAGAAAATAGAAGACCTATTTCTAGAGCTTCTGACCAAACAGAAGATATTAAAATTATAGTTGAGTTTTAAGAATGGCACAAAAAACAAATTTAAATGTAACACCTTATTATGATGATTTTGAGGAAGGCGATAATTTTCACAAAGTTTTATATAGACCAGGTTTTGCAGTTCAAGCAAGAGAATTAACTTCTCAACAATCAATATTACAAAATCAAATAGAAAAGATGGGACGAAACATCTTCAAAGAAGGTGCTGTAATTTCAGGTGGTGAAGTTGGTTTAGATAAAAAGTATTATGCTGTAAAAGTACAAGGTACATTTAATACTACTGATATAACTTCTAATATTTCTAGTTATGTTAACAAAGTTATAACTGGTGCATCATCTGGTGTTTCAGCTTTAGTTGTTGGTACTGCAGATGCTGCAGGTGATGATCCAATAACATTATTTGTAAAATATTTAAATCCAGATAACACTGGTGATGTAACAACATTTACAGATGGTGAAAATTTATCTGCAAATGGTGTAGTAGGTAGTTTTATTGATGGCCAAGAATCGTTAACAGTAGATACATCTAACGCAACGGCAACAGGTTCAGCTGTAACAGTAGCTTCTGGTACTTATTTTGTTAGAGGATATTTTGTTAATGTATCTGAACAAACTTTAGTGCTTGACAAATATTCAAACACACCATCATATAGAGTTGGTTTTACTGTTACCGAAGATTTAGTTACTCCTGAAGAAGATGGCACATTATTTGATAATGCAACTGGTACATCAAATGAAAATGCTGCAGGTGCACATAGACTAAAAATAACATTAACACTTTCTAAGTTAGGACTTACAGAAACTAACGATACAAATTTTGTAGAGTTAATGAGAATTAATTTAGGTAATACATTATCTGCTGCACGACCAACAGAATATGCTGTTTTGGGTGATACTCTTGCAAGAAGAACATATGATGAATCAGGACACTATGTTGTTAGAGATTTTAGACCAGACATCAGAGAAAGTTTAAATGATGGTGTAAACAATGGAGTATTTGATGCAGGGTCAATTACAGATGATGGAGCAACAACATCTGACGATTTACTTGCAATACACTTGACTCCTGGTAAAGCATATGTTGCTGGATATGAAATAGAAAAAAATCATCCAACTTTTGTTGATTTACCTAAACCAAGAACCACTGAAAATGTTGATTCAGCAATAACTCCAATAGAAGTAGGTAACACAGTTAAAGTAAATAATGCATTTAATTCACCTGATGTTACACCAGAAATCTCAGGTAAAAGTGTACCATACAATGAAGTTTTATTACACGACACATTTACTAATTCAAAACTTACAGATACAGCTGCTGGTCCAGGAAGAGGAACACAAACATCAAGTATTCAAACTAATGGTGGTCACGAAATAGGTATTGCTCGTGTGAGAAGTTTTGGTTTTGATGAAAATAACTCCACAGTAACTGATTTCTTATCAAATAGTGCAGATAATGATTCACAGTTTAATGTAGGATTATTTGATATTAAAATGTTTACAGAGTTACAATTAAGTGGAACTGCTGGTACTGGTCAATTAGGAACTTCACCAGATTATGGAACTAAAGTTACTGGTGCTAATTCAGGTGCAATTGGTTTTGTGCATGATGTAAGTGGTGCCTATGTTTATCTAACAAATGTTAGTGGTATTTTTTCAACAGGTGAAAAACTGAAATCAACTTCTTGTACAGCGTCTGATGAACTAGTTGATGATAATGCAACTCCAGGTTCAGGTACAGACTTAACAATTAGTGCAGTAAAAAGTTTTGATATCGGTAGTGTAAAACAAATGTTTATGTCAGACAGTTTTTCTAACCAAGCTGATTTCACAGCTGATTGTATACAAGAGTCAAGATTTAATCTTTCAGGTTCTGTTTCTCTAAGTAGAAATTCAAATGTTCTTTCAGGAACCAATACTTTATTCAATGCAGAATTAAGAGTTGGTGATGTCATAGAAGTACCAACAGGTAGTGGTGACGGAGTTGAAAAAATTGTTATTGAAAGTGTAACTGATAATACTACTGCAACATATTATTGTGTAGAAGGTGGTAAAGTATCAGCTACTTCTGCAACAACCCACTCTAGTGGTACTGCAACATTTACATCAACTGCAGCATTTACAGCATCATCTGGAACAGTATTAAGTGGTTCTGGTAGTAGAACTGTGATTTTCCAAAATCATGCAGTTAATGGTTATAATGGTAGAGCCACTATTACATATGCCACCAACAATACTGTGACATACTCAGTAAACACTTCAATCACAACACCAGATACAGCAACACCTAGTGATGTTGACATTGTATTAATTTCAAATGATGTATCTTTGGTACCTGCAGTTAGAACAAGAACAAAAATAAATGATACTAATAAAAATATACTATTAAGAAAAACAACGAAGAAGTATGCAAAATCAATGTTAACTGAAGACAACAATGGTGTTTCACAAACTTCATTTACATTTCAAAGACAATTCATAACAACATCAAATAGTGGTGCAGTTTCTATTACTTGTGGATCAAATGAAACATTTAATGCAATATCAAATTCAAAATATACTATTTCTGTTTTAGATAATGGTTCAGGTTCAGGTTGTGCTGATGGTGATGTTATTGACATTGATGATATGACTTCTACTGCATTATCAGGGGGTAATCAAACTGCAACATTTACGGATGCAACAGTATTTGATACTGATGATATAGTTGTTAAAATAACTGCAACCATAACAGCAACTACTCAACAACAAAAAAACAAAACTAATAATCCTTGTAATTTAGTTCTTGTAGATAATGATGGAATAGCTGGAGGAGCTGAGTATGGTTCGTCAGCTCATCACCACGAGATATCATTAGGTAGACCAGATTATCATAGAATTAGAGCAATATATGAATCAGTTGATAATTCAACAGATCCTAAAGTACCACAGTTTTCAGGAAACATTTCAACTGGTACATTCTTAAAAGGTGAAAGAATTAAAGGTGACACCTCTGGTGCACTTGGTGAACTTATTACAACTGGTCCAACAACATTCCATTATGTATTATTATCAACAACTGATTTTAGCAATAGTGAAACATTCACAGGACAATCAAGTGGAGCTACAGGTACAGTAACAACAGTTACAGCTGGTGACAATGTGGTAACTTCTGATTATGTTTTAGATGATGGTATGAGAGATTCATTTTATGATATTTCTAGAATTGTTAGAAAGGCACACAGAGATGCTCCTGTTGGTAAATTATTAATTGTTGGTGATTATTTCTCTCACTCAGCTGGTGCATTTTTTACTGTAGACTCTTATTCAACTATTGACTATGATGATATACCTGTTTACACAGCAACAAGAATTGATACTGAACAAAGACAACCTAGAGGTCGTTTCTTATTACACGATGCAATAGATTTTAGACCAACTGTGGCTAACTCATCATTTGCAGCTGTAACAACTTCAACACAAAGTTTAGATGCAGATAAAGTAGATAGTTTTTCTTTTAGTTTTAATTATAGAAATTACACAGGAACTGGTGCAGTTGTGGTAAACATACCTGAAGACAATTCTAATTTTCAATATGATTTAGATTTTTATGTAGGTAGAAAAGATAGTTTATTTCTAACTAAAGATAAAGAATTTATTTTACAACAAGGTTTAGCAGCTGAATTAGAATTAGCAGAATTTCCAAAAGAATTATCTGAAGCTGAAGGAATGAAAATTGCAGACATAGAATTACAACCATATGTCAAAGATTCAGAACAAGATGTGAAAATGTTCTTAGAAAAGAACGGCCGATATACAATGAGAGATATTGGTAGATTAGAAAACAGAATTCAAAGATTAGAAGATTATACAACTCTTAATTTATTAGAAGCTGAAACAGAGAATTTCCAAGTTGTTGATGCAAATGGATTGAACAGATTTAAATCTGGTTTTGTTGTTGACAATTTTTCAGGACACAAAACAGGTGATGTTACACACCAGGATTACAGTTGTGCAATAGATTACGAAAATAAAACTTTAAGACCAAAATACTCAATGAAAAATGTTTCATTGACAGAACAAAATACCAATAGTGCTGCAAGAGCTTTAGATGGTTATCAAAAGACCCACGATTTTTATACATTACCATACGAGGATGTGGTATCTGTAGAAAACAAATTTGCTTCACAAGTAGAGAGTTTACAGGCTGCTTACTTTTTTGCCTGGACAGGTGTCTTAAATCTTGACCCATCGGGTGATGAATGGTTTGAAGTAAATAAAATACCTTCCATTGTAATTAATGAAGAAGGTAATTTTGATCAAATTTTGCAAGCAGCTGGTGGTGAAGATGTTTTGGGAACAATATGGAATTCTTGGGAAACAGTATCTTCAGTTGTCTCCGGTACAACAAGTAGAGGACCAGGACGAGGTGGACTTTGGGAACAAGTATTAGTAGACCAAATTAGAACTGGAACAAGAACACTAGTAACTGATGTATTTAATCACAGAGTTGTTGGTACAGAATTAATTAGTAGAGATATTGTACCTTTTATTCGTTCTAGAAATGTAGTTTTTAGAGCTCAAAAAATGAAACCTAAAACAAGAGTTTATCCTTTCTTTGATAGACAATATGTTGGTAATTTTTGTGTTCCTGATACTGGAAAACCAGGTGGAACATTAACTGAAATAACTTTACCAGAAACACCTAATTGGACAAGTATAGGTAAGATAAGATTTGGTTATGATAATACTGACCAGGCAAATGATTATGTTGCAGAAATTTTAAGTTCAGATTCAGAATATGGTTTTAATACTGTAGGACAATTTTCAAGACACCAAAGTATTGATATACCTGCAGGAACTGCAGCGATTTATGAATATGAATGGGCAAATTCTGTTGAAGGACCGTTAACTCCTAATGTTTTTGGTGAAAAATTTATAAGAATTCAGATATCAAGAAAAATAGACCCAATTCATACTTGTGCAGGTCACAGACTATTTGCAGTAGAATTATTTGATACAGATGGCACAACATCTATAGACCTACAACAATTTGGTTCAGTTGTACAGTTTCAAAATTTAACAAATCCTAGTGCAGCAATAAATGATCCAGATGCTACAGAACCTCAAGAAGGTGCTGTTACTCCTGGTAATGTTGGAAGACAAGAGGATATGAGAGATTCTGTATTACAATTCACAATGAATGTATTTACAGGACCAAGAACTCAAGAACCAGAAAGTGGTAAAAACTTAAAATTATTACCACCAGGTGAAGATGGTAGTGTTTTCATAACTGGACCAACAGGTAAAATTAGTGGAGTATTCACCATACCTGATCCTAATGCTCCAGGTAATCCTGCATTTAAAACTGGTGAAAGATTATTTAGATTAACATCATCACGAATAAATGAAGCAGACAATGTAAATCTTGAAGGTGTTGAAACTTATGCACAAGCAATATATGAGGCTAGAGGATTTTTAAACACAGTTGAAGAAACAGTTACAAGAACTAGAAATGGTGAAGTTTGGCAAGAAGAAGTATTTGAAGCTAGACAATTAAGTAGAAGAGGTAGAACATTAATTCAACCTTGGGATCCATTAGCCCAATCTTTTCTTGTTGATAGTGTGGGTGGTGAATTTATTACTAAAGTAGATTTATTTTTTCAACAAGTGGATGATAGAGTTCCAGTTACTGTAATGATAAGAGAAATGGTTGATGGTTATCCAACTGAAAAAATGCTGCCTTTAGCATCTAAAACTTTAGAACCAGAAGAAGTTTCTGTATCTGAAGATGGTTCAGTACCAACAACATTTAAATTTGAAGCACCAATTTATGTTCAAGAACATAAAGAATATGCTCTAGTAATAAAATCTGATTCTAGAGAATATAACATCTTTATATCTAAACTTGGTAACGCTGATATTGATACAGGTACCATAATAAACGACCAACCATATCTTGGTGTATTATTTAAATCACAAAATAATAGAACTTGGAATGCTTATCAAGATGAAGATATTAAATTTACATTATACAGAGCTAAATTTGATACATCAAAAACTTCTAACTTGGTATTAGTAAACGAACCTGTTGAGGAAAGAACACTTAAAGAAAATCCAATAGAAGCACTCGCAAGTTCACAAGTTATGAAAGTTAATCATAGAAACCATCATATGTATCAAAGTACTAATAATGTTAAAATATCTGGTGTGACATCTGGTGTGACCACAACACTTGCTGGTGCAATAACAGACGCATCAACAACTTTAACATTAACGAGTTCAACCGGATTTCCATCTAGTGGTAGTGTAAGATTAAAAATTGATAGGCCAAGAGATAGTCTTGGTAGAGTTCAAGACCCGGAGATTTTTTCAGGTACGATTTCAGGAACAGTAGTATCAAGTATTACTAGACCAGCAAGTGGTGCAGTAGCTCATGCTGCTGGTGCTGGAGTTGAATTGTATCAAGTACAAGGTGTACCATTAGACCAAATAAATAGAACCCATACCTCAATAGGTAATATTAATATGGATTCATATACAATTACTACAGATAATACACCTGCAGCTGAAGGTGTAACTGCAACAACAGCCGCCTCTGCAACTGCTAGTGAAAAATTTGGTGGTAAACTTGTTAAGGCTTCAGAAAACTCAATGATGGATGTTATGAAACCATTTGTTGCAAATGTTGAATATCCAGGAACGAGAATCACATCAAGAATTAGAACAACAACTGCAAGATCGCCTTCAGGTACACAAACTTCGTTTAATTTAACTGCCACATCAGCTTCAAGACCTGTTGCATTAGGTAGAAACTATTATTTTGATGTACCAAGAATGGTATGTTCTGCACCAAATGAAGAGAATGAATTAAATTCGTCAAAGTCATTCTTTTTAACTTGTACAATGACTTCTGAGCATGAAAATTTATCTCCAGTTATTGACTTAGATAAATCATCAATAGCTACGATTACACATAGAATGGACAACATTACAAGTTCTTCAGATGTATATCCTACTGAGAGTTTTGTTGAAGCAACAGAACCAGAAGGTGATAGTTTAGAAGCAATTTATCTAACAAGACAAGTACAGTTAAAGACACCTGCAAATCAATTAAATGTTAAACTTGATGCTGTTAGACACTCAAGTGCAAATATTGATTTAATGTTCAAAGTATTAAGAACTGATGATTCATCTGACTTTAATGATATTGGTTACACATACTTTAATGGTGATGGTTCAACAGATGTAACCACAAACTCCTCAACCACAAGAGATGATTTTATAGAACACGAATATAGTGCAAAAGATTTAGAAGATTTTACTGCATTTCAAATTAAAATTAGAATGAGAGGTACAGATACTACTAATCCACCTATCATCAAAAGATTAAGAGTGGTTGCTACGGGATAGTTGTATGATTGAAGCAAAAGAAGTAAAAGTAAAAGATAAAGATCATTTAGTAAGAGAAACTTTTTCTAAAGCAATTATAAACACAGATGTTTCTGCTTACGAGAAAAGTAAAAGAATAAGACAAGAGGCACAAAGACAGAGAGATGAATTAAGAAACGCAGTAAGAGAGATAAATACTATTAAGTCAGAAATGCATGAAATGAAATCAATGATGAAACAACTACTAGAGAAATCAAATGGCAGATAGAAGCATAGCAGCAAGTGATACTTTTGAACTTTTTAGAACCACATATAATTCTACTGCAGAAGATGTAGGTGATATTGCTGATTTACAAGCTGCAACAGGTACAATAGCAGCATCTACTGATGTTGTAGAAGCAATTGTTGCACTTAATGCTGTAACTTTTAATCCAGCTGATAACATTACATTTACTGGTAATAATACTTTTACAGGTTCTAATACTTTTGCTGGATTGACATTTAGTAGTAGTGGAATAACTTATGCTGATGGAACTACACAAACAACAGCTGCAACAACAACAGGATTTTCTATTGCAATGGCTGTTGCATTAGGATAAATACTAGAGAGAAACAAATATGGCTAATAATTTTAAAAATTCATTCGTAAGTGTTACTTCTGCTGGTGAATATTATCAATCAGATGCAACAGATTCTGCAACAGGTCCACAAACTGTTTATACTGCTAACAATGGTTCTGGTTGTAATTCTGTTCTTATTGAATTAGATGCATCTAATACTGGAAACCAAGTTGTGTCATATACTGCATTTGTTCAAGATACAAGTGCAACTATTGGTACTATAACTAGTGTGGTGTCTTCTTCTGACACTGCAACAGTTACTTGTACAGGTCACGGATTAACAACAGGACAATATGTAAATGTAACTGGTTCTACAACAAATTATGTTAATGGAATTTACAAAGTAACAGTAACTGGTGCTAACACATTTACATATGCACAAAATTCAAGTGCAGCAGACGGAACTGCTGCAGGAACTATTGTTATTTACAAAGCATATCATATTATTAAAGATGCACCTATTCCAGTTTCTTCAACTTTAAAAGTTATTTCTGGACAAAAAGTTGTATTAAACAATGATGATAAAATATTATGTTACGCATCAGCTGGAACAGTGGATGCAATAGCATCAATACTTGAAGATGTAACTTAGGAAACAAAATGTCTGACTCATATATTGGCAGACCTTTTCTTAATGTTCCTGCAAACACATTTGCAAAAGAAGATTTCGTAGGGTCTGATACTGGTACAAATAATAGTATTGCTAATTCTTTAGTATTGTCTAGAGAAGTACCAGGATTAAATGCATCAAATGTAGAAGTTTTCGTTAACAACATTAGACAAGAACCTGATGTTGCTTACTTTATCAAAGATGATGCAAGTGGTATTCCAAAAATACTAGAGTTTTCAGAAGCATTAGCTTCAAGTGATGAAATATATATTATTCACAAAGGTTTAGGTCCAGGTACAGAGAAAACAGGTATTGCTGCTAATTCAATTACCGCAAGTATGTTAGTGGATACTTTAAAAACTTTTACATTAAATGAATTCACTGGTGATGGTTCAACAACAGCATTCACTTTATCAGAAACAGCATCTTCTGGTAATTCACTTTTAGTTACGATTGATGGTATCGTACAGAAACCTGGTGCTAACTACGGAGTTTCTGGAACGACAATTACATTTACTTCTGCACCTGGTTCTTCAGCTGAAATTGAAGTAAGAGATTTAGGTATTAAAACATCTACACGAAGAGGTACAGGTTATGTTTTAGATACTGTTACAATAAGTGGTAGTTCAACAACAACAATGACTTTAACTCACGAGGTTTTAGCAAATGATGTATTCATTCACATCAATGGTGTCATGCAAATACCTTCATCTGCTTACACTATCTCTGGAACAACTGTAACTTTTGCATCAGCACTCTCTGACGGTGATGTAGTAACAGCAAGGTATCAGAGATAAATGTATGTCACGAACAAGAATCAAAACTTCAGATATTGCTGATAACACGATAGCAACTGTAGATATTAGTCCAACTGCAGCAATAACTTCAGATAAAATTTCAGGTGGAAATATAAATCAAATAGGAACTAATAATTTCAATGTTGGTGTTCTTGGTTTTAAAATGGCAGTAAATGAAGGTTTAACTGTTTTTAATTTAGTTGATGGTGTGGTTGATGAGTTTAATGATGAAACAGGAATTGATACAGCAGAGAATACTAATGCAACATATGATTCTACTTCAGATTTTTATTCAAATGATAGCACTGCACCATCACCAGCAACAACAGATATACAAGCATTTTGGCACAATGATGGTACTTTTAATGATAATGAGTCAACAGACGGCGGCGGAGCTTCTAATAATGAAATATCACCATTTACATATACTGCACCACCAACAGCAAAAGCAGTTGATTTGTTAGTTATAGGTGGTGGTGGAGCTGGTGGTTTAGGTGTAACTGGTTCAATGGTAGGTTCTGGTGG
>MDTE01119113.1_pt1 | contig 10171 bp, 9 predicted proteins | sample 811231 | NCBI WGS metagenome assembly MDTE01 (sample SAMN05326651, study PRJNA326480) | marine metagenome | isolation source: seawater | place: Indian Ocean: Red Sea | collected 2010 | reverse complement strand
CGACGCGTTCTTTCGAGATCTACTAAACGACAAGTCCCTCGCCGAATTAGCCCAACAACTACTTGGTGACGCTGTCGAACAGCGCGGCATTGAGTTGTTTGCCAAAGCGCCGCGTGTGGGGGCTGCTACACCGCCGCACCAAGACGGACATTATTTTCAGCTGACGCCGAATAACGCGCTGACGTTTTGGCTTGCGATCGATCGGGCCGACAACGAAAACGGTTGTGTGCGTTACATAACCGGTTCGCATTTGGACGGATTGCGACCGCACGCTATGAGTGGCTCATTTGGATTCTCGTTAGGCGTGTCAGACTTTGGCCAGGCAGATCGCGATCGCGAGAAAGCTGTCATGATCGATCCGGGCGACATGATTGCACACCACAGCCTCACGATCCATCGGACGGACGAAAACAGTTCCGATAGGCTGCGTCGAGCCATAGGGATCGTATTTTACGGGGCGACATGCGAAGTCAACCGGGAAGCCACACTGAATCATGCCAAAGCAGTGAAGGCCGAATGGAAATCACAGGGACGCCTCTAGTCGTGGATCATATGATACGCTGCCCTGCAAGGTGTTATGATCAAGCTGTGTTTCAAGAACGGGTCATCCTGTTTGGGTGACCCTGTTTCTGCCTGCTACGGTTTGACCACACAGAAAGATGGAGGACAAGAACATGACGGGAAGATGTATTTCTCTCATCCTAACTTGCCTGTTGACTTTCAATGTCGTGAGTGCCAAGGAACCGGACCTGCCCGAGATTCGAGTGACCAACGTTCGTCGCGTTTTTCATAATGGGGAACATAACGCGTTCACTGACTTGATTCGTTTTCATGACAAGTTTTATCTTAGTTTTCGCAGTTGTCCGGATGGACACGGGGTGCATCCGTCGTCATCGGGCATCATCCTCGAAAGCGAGGACGCTCAAACCTGGAAGCTTGTCCATCGTTTCCGAGTCCCGACACGGGACGTTCGAGATCCACACTTTCTGATCTTCAAAGACAAATTATTCGCCTACGCAAGCACGTGGTACTGCGGAGACACTTCGCCAGCGGAGTATGGATTCAACGAGCACCTTGGTTATGGAGTCTGGAGCGCTGATGGAAATTCCTGGACCGAGCCGATCATGTTGGAGGGAACCTACGGCCACTACATCTGGAGAGCGGCTACGTTCGACGGAACGGCTTACTTGTGCGGCCGTCGCAAACGGGAATTTGCCGAGACACATCGCAACATTCGGTCTGACTGTGAATCGGCCATGCTAGAGAGTGACGATGGACTGATCTGGCGCACAAGAGCTCTGTTTCAAACAACGCATGGAAATGAAACCGCTTTTCTGTTCGAGCCCGACGGAAGTGTGTTCGCAGTGGCCAGGAATACCCTCGACAACTCACAGCTTTGTCGCTCGAAGCCTCCGTATACAACATGGGAGCGCACCGACCTACACTGTTTCATTGGTGGGCCATTGGTCGTCAAATGGAACGAACGTTATCTGGTCGGTGGACGCAAAAACATCAAAGATCATCCTGTGACAACGCTTTACTGGCTTGTAGACGGGAAGCTGCACGAATGTGCTGCGTTGCCGAGCGGCGGTGACAATTCGTATCCAGGATTTGTCGAACTTAGTCCAACGCGTGGCCTGCTCTCCTGGTATTCCAGTCACGAAACCGACGATTCGGGAAAAAACATCACGGCGATCTATCTAGCCGACCTGGAGCTTAAGGATTGAGGAGTGAAGGGGGAAATTCATGCCGATCGAAAATGAGAAACGCGAACCACCAAATCCACGACCGGCTTGTCCGGTTTGTGGTGGCGAGCTTATTGAGATTCGTGCCAAGTTACAATGTTCTCGTTGTCACACGATTTGTGAGACCTGCTGCGAAGGCGGACCGGGATAACTTTTCCAAGCATTGATCTCGGAAATGGTTCCTTGCATCTGGAGCCGACATGAAATCGCTTCCTGAAATCCTCTTACCAGAAACCACACGGTTCGTGTCTTCTGAAGAATTCCAGGTTAAGTTGGTTCATCGCAGCTGAACCGTCCTGAGAACACGGCGAAAGTACGTTCTCTTCAGGGCTCCCCCCGCGGATTGTGTTCCCCGATCGGTTGCCTTACAACATGAATAGTCGGTCGTGCAGTTCGGCCTGTGTTGTCATTCGTTCATGGGAGGTCTTTCGTTGTGTCTATCGATTTAGAAGGCAAAATCGCACTCGTTACCGGTGCGGCTCGAGGCATCGGCCAAGGTTGTGCAGTTGAATTAGCGCGATGTGGTGCGGATGTCGTTGTGAACGGTCGCCCTGGTGGAACCAATCTGCAGGAAACATGTCAACAAATCGAAGCGTTGGGCAGAAAGGCCATTCCTGTGGAGGCCAATACATTCGAACGGGCCGATTGTGAAAGTTTGGTATCAGGTGCGCTGGACGCTACCGGTCGGCTGGACATCCTGGTAAGCAATCCGGCCAATGGACATCGTTGTCCATTCCTCGATTTTGATCCCGATGAATTCGAACGAAACATCAAAGGCACGCTGACCGCCGGATTTCACATGTCCCAATTAGTGGCACGTCATATGGTCGAACGCGGTGGTGGCGGCAAGATCGTCTTCATTTCTAGCGTACATGCCGAAATGCCTTATCTACCAGCCATCTCTTATAATGCGGCCAAAGCTGGATTGAATCACATGACTGCCTCGATCGCTGTCGAATTGTTCGAGCATCGTATCAATGTCAACGTCATCAATCCCGGCTGGATCGACACTCCGGGTGAACGCCGTGACTTTACTGAAGAACAGATTCAATCAGAAGGCCGCAAATTACCGTGGGGTCGGATCGGGACGTCGGCCGACATTGGCCAAGCGGCCGCGTTCTTAAGCTCCGATGCAGCCGACTACATTACTGGCTCGGTGTTACGAGTCGATGGTGGGTTCGTCTACAAAGACTGTAACCCAGCTGCCAAACTTACCAAGATGTAATCTCGGGCAAGATCCAACACTGTCCTTATTGTCATGAGCAGATCAGCTTACATGCGCGTAAGTGCTGGCGTTGCCACGAGTACTTTGACCCAACCGTCGTCAACCGCCATAGGTCGGGGCAATTCGTTGACATTCTCAACACGCGTTACTTGTCTTTTTCCCACGTTCGTTGGTAAGATAGAGGATTCCGAACACGCCCCCTCCCAACGACGCTCATGCAGTGTCTCGTTCATGGGTCCACTCTTAAATTGAAAAGTAAGCCGCTGTTGAACTAGTATTCTAGTCATCACCATCAGCTTGCTTGTGGACCCACCCTAAGTTGACCGGGTCAATTTCGCTACGGCGAATAAGCGAAGCTGGAATCTTGCCGCTACGAATGCACGCCACCGCAGGGGTTTTAGACACTACTAACAAACTAATCTTAAACGCTTCATCAACTCTTATCGAACACAAATCATGCGCAAACTCGTACTACACTGCCTGACCTTGGCCACCTTGGGAACTCAAGTTTACGCCCAAGATCACTACACCATCGGCGTGACGGATCGCATGGTCTATCTGCCCGCCGTAGTTGCTCGTGAAATGGATTTCTGGAGCAATCAAGGCATCCACATCAACGTAAATTTTGTGGCCGACGAAGACGACCTGTTTTACAAGATCCGCGAGAATTTCAAACGCCATGGACGACGCGCAACTGATTTTGGAGCGTGCCGGATGGATGAATTTGTCTTCGAGCGCGCCCGAGGATTGGCAGTCGAAGCGATCGCTCAAGTCGCCGAAGAGCTTACACCACAACCCATCGTCACGAACACTCCATGGCGGGACTTGCAGCTTCCGCACAAACTGCGACACGTACTCTTCGTAAAACAGCGTCTGATCCGCGAAAATCCCGAACTGATCGAAAAATTCCTGTCTGGATACCAACAGGCACAAACGTGGATGCGTGATCCAGCCAACGCAGACGCCCTGGCGGAAATCGTCGCGAAAGAATTCTACTGGATATCTGGCCAGCCCAAATCGGTACCACCGGACGTTGCCTTCATCACCGAGAGACTTGCGCCATACAGCTTCCTGGACGAGATCGACTTCGATGAAGCATACCGAAAGCAATGGGACGCTGTGGCTGCGCAAATTGGCTCACGAGCGATGGACATTCACGATGGTCGTTATCACGTCGACAAAATGACGACGTCCGATACTAAATCAAGGACAGGTACCGCTTTTGACGAAGCGGTGGCTTGGTGGCGTTTCGCAAAGATCAATGACTATCGCAACTACGGCACTGCCGGCAGTTCGCTCGATCTGACCGCCCAAGGTCCCGAGGTCAGACCTCATGTGTACGGCATTTCGACACATGACTACTATCATCGAGAACAAGTCTGGGAGTTTGGTGGTTTTCACAACGATGGACGTGGCTGGGCCAGCGACGGGGTCAAAAAATTTGTCAGCACCGACCCGGATCGCGATGATGATCTGGATTTCGAGGGTGACTTTAGTATCTGGCTGCGGTGTTCAAATCGAAACACGCGCAACACGGTTCTTGTCGGTAAAGGTGCTTATGATTCTCAACAAGGCTTCACCGTGACCTATCGAGCAGGAGAACCTGCGGCCAGCATTTCGTTCGCCGCACACCCGACCAAAGACGATCTGCTGACATTGAACGATATCCCACTGGGAACTTTTCTGGATGTCTGCTTTAGCTACCAAGCGGACACTGGTGAAATCCATGGCTGGGCACATCACACAACGACTGGCGAACTGGTTGTCCAACAGTCCACTCGAATTGCTCCCGGATCCGTGAAGCCGACGATGGCGCCACTGACAATTGGGGGTAATCGCGAACACGACACGAACATGCCGTTACACGGTAACATCGAATGCGTCGCTATGTGGAACCGAACGCTTTCTGAAAAGGAAGTCATAACGTTAACTCGAGGTACAAAGTCAACGCCAGTTAAGTCTCAATCGAATCAGCAAACACCTCTGGGCACGTGGAACAACGTACGTGATTGGGGTGCTGTCGGAGACGGTAAGCACGACGACACCGATGCCATTCAGGCTGCCATCGACGCTTGTGTGTTTCCAGTAACCGTCAAATATCGCGGTCGCTGGTTTGGTAAGCCCGACGTGCCTCCCAAACCGGGACACGGTTACGGTGGGGGCGTTTTTATTCCCAGCGGATTCTATCGCACAACGAGACCCATCGTATTGCGTCCCAGTGTAACTGTGGTGGGTGACGAGGCGATGCGACCGATGATTGCCAGCGAGGCAGATTCGGCCTTCGTCTGGTGGAACGGACCGTGGCTCGAGCGTTCCATCGATTTCAAGGTCCGGAACGGCCTGCGACGGCGGTGTACTGGTGTCACATTACGAAACCTCACAGCGCGTGGCAAACGATTCGGGGCTCACACGATGGGCGTGGATGCCAATCAGATGTCGATTCGGAATTGTCGTTTCGAAGGCGATGAATGCGGCTTTGTGAATACGGGCTTCATGATGTTTTCAGAAATTCGCAACACAAAATTTCATCCAAGTCTCTGGATATTGACTCGCCAAGGGACGCGGTTCAATACAAGCACGATTGAGAATATCGTCGTAGGCCTACACGGCACGCCTTTCGACGACTGGGCCGTGCGGCTGGAAGGTTGCATTCAATGTGTGCGGCTTTCGGAAATTACTCTGGAAGTTCGCAGTAAAGGAATCTATCTGGACTCTTACGCGGCTGGCGTGACCATCGACATCCACAATCTGTGGAACTACGACACTGGCCGACACAGTCATGAGACGCCGGAGGCAATTCGAGTCATCAACGGATCAGGAATCCGCATTAGCAATGTCATGGGGCTGGATTACCCAGCAAATCTATTCATCGGAAAAGATGTCCGCAACATCGAGTTGTCGAATGTGCTGGCCAAACAGGTCATCGTCGAGGACGCTGCAGCCACTCGGCCCATTTTTTCCAACGTGCCCGCCATCAAAGTCGACACCGAGGGCAGCATGATTGAAGCCGAAGGTGGTGCGCCTAAGGACATTCGAAAATAGCAACGGGTCATGGCACGTAGAAACATGCTGACTTCTGCCACTACATGTGTGGATGGCACTTGCAGCTGAGGCTTCTTCGGCTGAGAATCCGGTATTGGCGTTCCAACCATACTGCCTTGATAAGTTTCAAGACCACGTACGATGGCCTACCCAGAGCGTTGTATCTCCTGGGAAGCGACATGCAATGCCTTCCAACCGTTGAAGATTAGTAGCTGTTCTTGACTCCTGCAGCTCCACCATCCATGCCCAATCCGCTTCAGCAACGGGTATCCTTAAGAGCCCGGTTTGTCATCCCTGTCGAACAGTCACCGATTGCGGGTGGTACGTTGACGGTTCGCGGAGAGCAAATTCTCGAGGTGGGTCAGGCAGCACCCGACGATGATGTGCTTGATCTAGGCTCAATGGCAATTCTGCCGGCTTTTATTAACACCCACACACATCTCGAATTCAGCCAACTTGATCAACCGCTTGGCTATCCAGGGATGCCGTTTAGCGATTGGATTCGCGCCGTGCTGAAGTACCGCGAACAGCAAACGGAAACCTCGGAGATCGCGGTGAGTCAAGGCTTGGCAGAGAGTGCTGCAGTGGGCACCGCTGCGCTGGGTGAGATTGTGACCTATCCATTGAATCGGAGACATGCCGAGAACTCGCACGTGCACACCGTGTGTTTTCATGAATTGATCGGTTTGTCGACAGAGCGGGTCCAGCAACAATGCGAACGGGCTCATCAAATGGCAACAGAGCTGAATGCCACCACGGACGTACCTTCGGGCCTCAGTCCGCATGCCCCCTACACGGCTCATCGACATTTGGTGTCAACAGTGACACAACTTTCGGCAGATCATGGAGTTCCGGTTGCCATGCATCTGGCAGAAACTCGAGAAGAAATACAATTGTTAATGAGTCAATCGGGACCGCTGCACGAGTTACTCGTCGAGCGAAACGTATGGCAGCCCCAGGCCTTCACGCCAGGAATTCGCCCCCTTGATTATTTGCACTTATTGGCTCAAGCAAATCATACATTGATCATTCATGGAAATTTCCTCGATGAGGAAGAAATGCGTTTCATTGGGACTCAGCGCAATCGCATGACGGTCGTGTACTGCCCACGGACTCACGCCTATTTCCAACACCCGGAGTATCCTCTGCGTACGCTGCTCGACGCCAAGATTCGCGTTGTTCTCGGTACGGATTCGCGCGCCTCGAACCCTGATTTGCAAATGCTGTCCGAAATGCGATGCGTGGCCAAGCGCCATTCCCAGGTATCAGCCAAGGAAATCCTTCGCATGGGAACAATGGATGGCGCCATGGCACTGGGTGTGGAAAACAGCTTAGGTTCCTTGGCACCCGGCAAACAAGCATCGTTTGTCGCCGTGCAGTTACCGACATCAACAGAGTCTGCTCCAGAACACCTAGTCTTGGATCACGAACTGCCCATCGAATTGGTAGTCTTGAAAGGTCAAATTATTTTTGCCTCTGATTCCACACGTGCCATCATCGGGAAAGTTTTCCCAGTACCTAGTTAATGGAATGCGTCCTTGTGGGCCAAACGAAGCACACGTTTGTAGCGGATGCGTGGTGCTCGATTGTCGATACTGGATGCAGAGTGCTGGATGGAAAAGTCACGATATCGGTGGCGATTTTGGGTCAAGAATATGAATAATACTGATTACTAGGTTCGGTTGGCGCTCATCACGAAAATGACAACTCGCAGCTTCTTTTTGGTGGTCGTCATTGATCTTTCCGGGGACTGTAAGTCACAACAAAGAAGGTTGTAGACGCCATCTTCGGGCCAGCCACCCCGCCTAGAACTGCCCTTAGCGGATCGTGGCTAGCGCATGGGGATCATGATTAGGAACAAGCCTTGTACGTGCGGACAATCCATAAGCCATCCCTTGCGTCTGCCTTTTGCGGGCACTACATTTCGTGAAATAGAAAATTTTTGTCTTTGCAACAAATCGTGAAGTGAATCATTATGTCGCGAGTCGTTTTGGCTATGTCGGGAGGTGTCGATAGCAGTGTCGCCGCGCATCTTCTGCGTGAGCAAGGACATGAAGTGGTGGGGGTTTTCATGAGGCACGGCACGGAATCGCCAGTGGCATGCTCGACTCATTCCCCTGCCAACGAACAACTTTCTATCCTCAACCAGCGACTCGATCACAAACAAGGCTGCTGCAGTGCGACAGATGCACACGACGCTCGACGCGTCGCCGATCGATTGGAAATTCCATTTTACGCGTTGAACCTAAATCAGGAATTCGGCCGCATCATGGATTATTTTGTCGACGAATACTCGGCAGGTCGAACCCCTAATCCGTGCGTGATGTGCAACCATTGGATTAAGTTCGGTAAATTGTTCGACTATGCCGATTCGATCGGTGCCGAGTTTGTGGCGACAGGTCACTATGCACGACTGGTGACAGAATCGAACCATGGTACGACGACGATATGTCGTGGTGTCGATCATGCCAAAGACCAGTCGTATGTCCTATTCGGTATTGCACGATCGCTGCTGTCCCGCATGTTGCTACCTGTCGGTAGTTATACCAAGCCTCAGATTCGCGAGCTGGCAACCGAACTCAGTTTAGGTGTCGCCGACAAGCGGGATAGCCAAGAAATCTGTTTTGTAGTCACAGGAAAGCACGACGAATTCATAAGAGAGCGTCGAGGTCATTCGGATATGTCCGGTGAAATCGTGACTACGGACGGCACGCTCGTTGGCACACATCCGGGTATCGAAGGATTTACCGTGGGCCAACGGAAGGGACTTGGAGTAGCCATGGGGGAACCCCACTTCGTTATTCGTATTGAAGCCGAATCGCGACGTGTGGTGATCGGCACACGTAACGAGTTGGCTCGGCGAGAACTAACTGCAAAAAACAGTAATTGGCTCATCGAACCACCCGACTGTAGCTTTCCATGTCTGGCCCAAATTCGCTACAACAGCAAAGCCGAACCGGCAACAGTCCATCTAGTTGACAACAACAGTTTCCAAGTTGAGTTTGACTCCGCACAACACGGAGTGGCACCGGGTCAGGCCGTCGTTTGTTACCAGAACGACCATGTATTGGGTGGAGGCTGGATCGAGTAAAGCCCCCAGTTTCGCAACCTCAATTAGCTTTTTACTTGTTCATTTAGTCATTCCATTGATGGTGGGATCGGCTACACAGCCACTTCCTGATGAACCCTACAGAACTCGTGTCACGGGGATATTCCAAAAAAAGTTCGCAGTTATTGAAAGAGATTTTTGATTGCCAAATTAGGATCTATTTGATGAAGTGTCTTCCGGCCATCACGTAAGAGAAATCTCAAGAAAAACACTTACTATCGTTATTTCAGCTAGAACTGGAGTGGGGATGGCGGCAACCAGGGGCCAAATTACATACTAAAAAAAGGCGCAAAATGTTTTCAACCAGCAATTTGACAAGACAAATCCTGCTGGCGTGATGGGGGTTTGACCTATCGCAGAAGTCCAAGTTATGTAAAAATGCTCGGCATGCCCGGTTGATCGGATCGCTGACATTGCAAACCAGGAAGGCGCAAGGAAACGATGCATGGACGAGTTGCGAATTGATATATGGGACTACATTTTTCGGAGTGTGGGCCCCAAGTCACTCGACGAAATCGCTGGGTATGCCGGCTGTGACCGGGCCACAGTGATGACCGCAGTTAACCACGAATGGTTTTGCCTTATTGGTAATGATGTGGCCATCGCCTATGGGCCCAATAGCAGCCCCACCGATTCTAATAGTTCGTTTTTTTGATGTAGGGGATGGTTGCGATGCCACAGGGTACGATTAAAAAGCTGATCACGGACAAAGGTTTTGGATTCATCGAGGGTGATCAAGGTGATATTTTCTTTCACCACTCTTCACTCGTCGAAGTTGCCATCGAGAGTCTCCAAGAGGGTCAGTTGGTCGAATATGAAGTAGGAAGTGGCCCCAAGGGTCCGCGTGCCGAAAACGTCAAGGTTGCTTGACGGATCTTCTTCGGGGTTCTGCAGCAGTCACTGATTACAGAGCTCTTTCCGATCGTTTACTGAGATACTCTCACGACCTTGATGTTGCGCATGTCCCGCTCGGCATTATGCTAAAGTTGGGGTTGGTAGTGAGCAATCTCATGCCAGCTGCATATTGCTCTTGTTGTTGTGGGCTTCGCT
>MDTE01113503.1_pt1 | contig 10171 bp, 8 predicted proteins | sample 811231 | NCBI WGS metagenome assembly MDTE01 (sample SAMN05326651, study PRJNA326480) | marine metagenome | isolation source: seawater | place: Indian Ocean: Red Sea | collected 2010 | reverse complement strand
TTTGCGTTTTTTGTCTCTCGATGAGAAAAGCGCTCTGAGTACACGCAAAGCGCGCGAAAGACTTCTTTTGAACGAAAATTACAACACCACCACATACTACAACAATGATGGGGAAAGACGCTCTCGAAAGACCGGGCGCGCGCACGACGACGACGACGACGACGACGACGACGACGACGAGAAGAAGAAGAAGAGGAAGAGAAAAAAAGAGGAGAGTTACCCTGTCGACGATGACAACTTTTATGTGTGTGGTCTCGTCGTGCGTGCTACTGAACGTACGCTTCGCCTGGGCGAGAATTTTCCGCGGCGAGACTTTGTCCTCGGGCCCGGGGGCGCTTGGAGACGGGGAAGACGTCCAAGCCTCCTCTTCTCTCCCCGGCACGACGACGACGACGACGACGCGACACTTGCTGTTTCACGAAGAGGGTATCGTAACGCCCAAAAGGGAAAGACGGAAGTCGGCTCCGGCCGTACTCAGGCGTAGCGGAAGCGTTGCCTTCTTGGGAAAAGCAAAAGCGGCAGAGGCGAGAACGGAGCTTATGACGAAAGACCCGGACGCGTCCAAAGAGGCTCGTAAAAAAGAGGTACCGAAAAGACGCAACACGATCAGCGGTCCCGTGGAGCGCAAGGAAGAGAAGACGAGACGGAAAAGACGCAACGCGATCACAAATAAGGACAAGGAGGTGATCGAGAAAGTTCGTAAGGAGCTCGAAAAGGAGAAAAACGAAGCACCAGACGGATGCTGCGGTAAGTGAGATACACCTCCTACTCGCGCATGTTAATCTGCATACTTTCTGCACACTTTAGGCGTTGTATATTTATATACGTGGTCATACATGGCCATCTTTAATCAAAAGAAATTGTCTACTCTCTCTCTCTCTCGTGCGCGCGCGCATTTCTTCGTATTATGAAATAGTAATGTATAAAGTCCTGGTATGGTACCACGTACCAGGTAGGTACCAAAACCCCGGTACCAATGGTACCACGTACCTTAATAGTAACATGTAATTTACAGAATGACATTCTCGTAGCCTTTTTCGGCCACGAGATTGTCTAAATATCGCAACAAATCGTTGCGTCTGGATAAAAGTCTGCGGCATTCAGACGTCGTCAAAATACCGTCAAACTCTTTCGCAATCGCTCGAGCGTCCAGTAATCGCAGTCGAAAGTACGTCTTTGCGGAAACGCACATCGTTGGCCCGGATTGAAACGCGTTCTCGTGCGTCATGTCGACCCAGGCGCCATCTCTAAATGCCGCCGCGTGGTCAATCAAAATCGGATAATGGTTCGGTTGCATGTCTTCTACGTTGTTGTTGCTGTTGTTGCTGTTGTTGTTGTGTTGTCGATTGCCGTTGTCGTCGCTGATTTCGTTTCTAAACAGCTCTGGAACTGGTTTCGCATCTACCCAGTGTTCGGCAAAAAGAAAATGGCCGTGATGTCGATCGGAGTTTCCGAGCAAGACGTCCATGACTCTCGTGTCCGACAAGACTTGCTTCTGCGAAGTCTTCCAGCGTTCCGGATGGACCTCTTTCAATGTTTGCGAATCTTGCGCCCAATAGATAAACGCGCCTTCGTCAAACTTTTTGTAATCGCACTGAATCGGATTGTTGCCCATCTGCGTATCTTTTTTTGAACACGCTGGTCCTTTTCGATTCATTCTGTATGCCGTCGGCGGGACGTAATCCATTCCTAAAACGCGATTAAGTTTGTACGCAACCAGTTCCATCAAAACTTGGTGCCACCCGTCGCCATCGCCGGCAATTTTCGGTTTAAACATGCAATCAATTTCTTTACCAGTGTCTCGGCATCGCAAGCGCAACTTATACGTTGGGTGTCCAAACGAATTCAATTTTGCGAGCGAGACGCAGTTGACAATGTCGCCATGCTGCAAAATGTTGGTAATACCCGCATGAATGTTCTCTCTTTCTCTGGCTAACTCGCTCGCCTCTTTAGTCGTTTCGTCCACGGCTTCATTTCTGCACTTGTCGAAAAACTGCTTGGCTTCTTCCTCCAACGCTTTCGCACCGATGGCGATTAAGCCTCTCTTTGAAACTGATTCATAAATGGAAGGATCGGAATCTACCGCTTGAAACGCTTTCGTTTTAATCCACAACTCGAACGACCCGTCGTCGTTCTCTTTGACTAACTTTTTTGAGCACGAGATAACCCCGGGGTGTTCTACGAAACACTGCGGCGTGGCATCTGGAATGGAGTCTCCGAAAAAGGATTGTTCCGAGACGTACCCTTGTTCGCCGTCCCCGCTTGCGAGGTGTTGTTCGGCAGAAGATGCAGCCATCGCTTCCTCGATTACCGTGACTGCCGCGGGTGAATCAAAAGCCGCGTATCCCAAGTTTCGTTGGTGAGTTTCTAAAATCTTGTCGCGGTTAGCTTCCTCGTCATTCGATTCTTCCTCTTCCTCAAAAACGTGATTATATATGTCATCGCACTCTGGCCCATCCAGCAAATCAGACGTTCGATAACACGATATCTTCACCTCATCCCCTGGTTCCAGCTTTCGAAACTGTTCCATCGCCGCGCTCTTATCGTGCACGATGACGTTGCCCGTAACGACCCCTTCGTCCGTCGCCTCTTCAAACTTTTCGCTCAGGATAACTTTAAACCTCCCGAACACTTTAAACGTTTGTCCGACGTCTCGATCAAAATCTGAAGGGAACTGGAACGTCACTCGACATTGGCCTTCCATTTTCATGATCATTTGTACCGTGGCGAATTGATTTTGGGCGCGCGCGTGTTTCCTTTGTTTCTCCTCCATGCTTTCCAAATTTAAGGTTTCACTCTTCGGCATGTTTTGCCCTCTTTTGTGTCCTCTGGATCGCATCTGCAATCTCGCTCTGCCGCCACCGGTGGTGGTGGTGGTGGTGGTGTCGTACGCATTCTCCTCTGAGCTGGCGTGCATCCCCGACGACGGGTCCGCGATTGCTTGGTTCGTTATCGTTACGTGTTTCGTCGCCGTCTTCCTTCGACTCTTTGCGAAGACGACCAAGGATGATGATGATTCATTGCCCCCCCCGATTTTGATCGAGAGAGAATTATTTTTCGTCAACTGTAACGCGCGATTTTTCCGCGATTTCGCGTCGCGACAGCGTCGTCCAACGAGGGAGGAGAACACACCTCCCCCACCGAGAAAAGATGATGATGATGATGATGACGTCATCATCACCATTTGTGTCGTCGTCGTCGTCGTCGAGGTCGTGTACTGTTGTTGTCGTATCGACTCGCGCAGAGCGTTCGCGTGTCTTCACTACCTCAATAGACTAGTACGTAATAAAAGGGAAAAGTTGGGTTGGTGCGGGGTAAAAGTGAAGACACAAAGGGCTACGAGGGCACTTTTTTCCCATTTTTCCCCTTGTTTGTCTCTTTTTTTCTCTTCTTCTTCGACATTTTTTCTTTTTCTTTCTTTCTCAGCTTTTCCTTCGCAAAAGAGAAAGAAAATTTGAGATATTTTCAAAGACCCTAAACTCTCACACAGCGCTTTTTTTGGGAAAACATTTTTTGAAACGTTTTTGACACGAGAAGAAGAAGAAGAAGAAGAAGAAGAAGAAGCGCACCTCTTTTTTTTTTGAAAAGTTGGGTGGCGTAAACCCACAGAAAAAAATCTTTTGTAGAAACGACGACAAGAAGAAGAAGAAGGGCGGTTTTTGAAAAACGATGGTGGAGGAAAAGCTCGAATACGCCGCCGTCGATGTGATCACGAACGGACCGAGAGTTCGGGGGTCGTGCGTGATGGATTCGTCTGGGGTCACGTGGACGTCGAGCGAAGAATCGCAACAAAATCCTCGGAAAGAAAACGACGACGACGACGACGACGATGGAGATCGATCTTCCACGAGCAAGATATTCGCGGCGGCTGGAGACATCAAGGAGATAAACTACTCGCAGGTTCCCGGCGGCGTTCAGGTTCTTTTGAGAGTCAAGCCGGAAAAAGGGTCGGCGAAAACGATATGTTTACAAGGGTTTAGAGGTGCGGACGTGAAACCTTTGAAAGAGTTTGTCTCGTCGCAGTTTGAAAATGTTCGCGTGAGACAGAGAGAATGTCAACCGAACGGCAGAAACTGGGGCGACGTCGTCGTCTCCTCGAGCAATTTTAAATTCGAAGTGAACGATAAGTGTTCGTTCGAAGTGAACGCGAGCGCGATAGCCGGAGTGAATCCCATCGGTAAGAACGATTTGATCGTCGAGATGCAACAAGGGAAAGAGAGCGAAAAACAAAGTAAAGACGCTTTAGTCGAGATGGCGTTTCATGTTCCCTTAACCGCGGAGACTTGGGCTGGAGAAGACGTGGACGATGCGGACGATTTGGCGGTGCAACGATTGGCGATGGCGATTGATGCGATTGCGGCGACTGGTCCGGCGTTGGGCGAACCGGTGTGCGCGTTTGAGGACGCCAACTTGGTCGTGCCGAGAGGGAAGGTTATGTTTGCGTTGCATCCGAACTTTGTCAGAGTGACTGGTTCTGCAGCAGATTTTAAGATTAATTACACGAGCGTGGTGAGAGTATATGCGTTGCCGAAACCAAACGCGAATCAAACGCACGTGGTTGTAGCTTTAGATCCGCCGATTAGGAAAGGGCAAACGTTTTATTCGTTCATCGTGACTGTGTTTAACGACGACGATATCATCACCGTCGCTCCAAGGAAACCGAATAAGGATACGGACGATATTGAAATCACTGGAGAGATGGAAGAGAGGTTTAAGAATGTGGAGGAAGAGTACACCGGGGCGGCTGGTGAGGTCTTTGCGAGAGTTTTGAAAGCTGTCGCGGGCGTGAAATTGACGAGACAAGGGACGTTTGTATCCCCAGCCGGTGGGTCGGCTATTCGAGTCTCTCACAAAGCTGACGTTGGTTTGTTGTATTTACTCGAGAGAGGATTCTTTTACTTGCCAAAACCACCGATTTTGGTTCGATACGAGGACGTTTCCGAGTGCGAATTTGAACGCCACGGCGCCGGCGCCGGCGCGAGTAGGACGTTCGATTTGTCGTTGACGACGAAGAAAGGCATGAGTTACCAGTTCCATGGCATCTCGCGAACAGAGTTTCAGAATTTGGTCAACTTTTTAACCGCGAAAGGATTGCCCATGGGTGAAGTCGACGCCAACGCCTTGGCGGATCGCTTGATTGACGAAGATGACATGGCCGGCATAGACGACGGTGGCCCCGCCCTCGAAAGAGGTTCGGACGAAGACGAAGACTCCGAGGAAGACGAAGATTTTAAAGGCGCCTCGGACTCGGACGGTGGTGAACCAACCGATTCGAGTTCCTCGGAAGACGACTCGGACTCGTCGGATTCAGAGGATGGTGGTAAAAAGAAAAAACCGGCAAAGAAGAAAGCGAAAACAAACTCGGGCTCTCCAGCCGCGAAGAAAAAAGAGAAAGACCCAAACGCGCCGAAACGGCCGTTGTCGACGTACATGATTTTTTCCGCGGAAATGCGAGCGAAAGTAAAAGAAGAAAATCCAGACTTTTCGATCACGGACGTCGCCAAAGAACTCGGCGTTCGATGGAAATCCATCGCGGACGACGAAAAAGTCAAATACGAGGAGCTCGCCAAAAAGGACAAAGAGCGCTACGAAAAAGAGATGGAAGAATATAAGAAAACCGGCGCGGTTAAGAAAAACGAGGACGAGGAGATGCCGGATGCGGTGCAACCGAAGGAAGAGGAGGCGGGGGACTTTGCCGAAGTCGATTGATTCAGCAAAACGACGCGTCGTCGTCAAAACGTAGTAGTTTCGTTGTGACCGAATATTTTACTAGAAAGAAGAAAGACCATACTCATAGTACGTACGTAATAGTTATATTCGTTCTTAGACATTTTCTCGCCAAAAGAGTAAAAAAAATGACTCTTCCATCTTCTTCCAAAAAAAAAAGTCCTCAAAAGTATTGACTCAAAACACCGCCCCCAACAACACACAAGGAGACGAGAGACTTCTCTATGATCGCGATCGGCCGCGTTGCGATTTCCTCGACATCGAATCGACGGTTGGCGTCTCCGACGACGCGTCGCGAAAGGTAGTCTCGTTTTTGCCGCGAAAAAATACGACGACGACGTCGGTCGCTTTTTGTCGTCGTCGTCGTCGTTCTGCGCGCGAAGCAACGATTTTTGTGCATTTGTCCAACGGAATTTGTGTCGTTGCGGTCGCTTTTTTGTGTGTGTGTTCTCGAGAATGCGTTTTGGACTCACGAGGTCTTCTCCCTCTCTCTCACACCTTCTTTCTCTCTCTAGACGACGACGAACTTTTGCGGTAACGAACCCTTCGGGGGTGAGTGCTCGCGTTCGTAGCTCCTCGACGCGCAACGATGGCATCGACACGCCGCGATCGAAAGGAGGAAAAAGTACAATCACAAAAAGAATTGTGTTGATGATGAGACCAAAGGCTGCCTCGATGCCTCCTCCTGCCCCTTTAGAAGACGCCGCGCCGCCGCCACCTCCAGGGAATAAACCACCCACCGGTAATTGGGGGAGCGGCGGAGGTGACGGAGGCGGTGACTACGGTAATGGTGGGAACAATAACGACGATAACTTTTCTGGTTCTCTGTTTGTGCCCTTCGCCTCGCTGGGCGTCGCGGCTATAGTAGCTTCTTTTCTCGCAAAGTTCGTTCGAAGCGAAAGCGAGAAAAAAGTGAAGGAGGAGGAAGAAAGGGTGAGACGGAACGCGAATTTGCCGACGAGTGCGATGAGGCCGCCGGGTGGGAAGAATGTCGTGTACGTTGGGCAAAAGCAAGACGAGGAGAGAAGACGAGTGACGGAGAATGTGATGAGAAGAGAGAGGGAAGAAGAATTGAAGAGGAGGAAAGCGGCGATGGACGCCCCGGCGGAGAAGGCGGAGAAATCGACGACGACAACGACGTCGACGACGAAGGGTAGCGTCAGAACAGAGACGACTAATAATAGTAGTAAAGTGAGTAGCAATAGTAATAGCACGAAAGCGCCGAAGCAATCGGCGGAAGAATTGATGGCGGAAGCGATGCGACACTACGTAGATTTGGAAACCGAAAAGAAGAAGGGACGAGAAGAGCTCGAGGAACAGCTCGCGGAGAAGCAACAACAACAACAACAAATATTGCCACCACGAAAGCCTGCACCACCACCACAACAACAACAACAACAAAACGAGACGTTTGAAATCCCTGCGCCGATGCGAGGCCAATCACACGAGAGCAACAGCACAAACACAAGAAATCCACGCTTAATGCGCGCATTATCGCTTGCGGCCGACGCGCGTGCGGCAGCGGACCAAGCAACAGAGGCTGCAGAAGCTGCGGCGTACGCCGCCGCGGAACTCCAAGCAACACTCGTCGATCGAGACGGTCCTCCATTGAACCGCGAAAATTTTCGAAGGGAGTTTCGACAGCGATTGGCGGCACAGTACGACGATGACGATGAGAAGCAGCAGCAACGCTACAGAAGCGGTCGGTATGGCAGTAGCAATGACAATGGTTCAAACGCCTACGGTGATGGTCCATCATCTTCTATTGGTATGCCGAATGGACGCCGATCCATGCACAAGCAACATCGACAGCGACACAAGCAACAACAAAGACAAAACCAAACCAGATCGCAAAAACTCCTCGAATCCACAGAAATGTGGTTCAGAAATACCTTCGTCCCAACTGCGAAAGTTGCAACCGTTAAAACCGTCGATTTTGCTCGTGAAAATTACCCGCACGTGAAAGAAGCGACGTTGAGGGGGGTCTCCGCTGCTAAGCAAGAAGCTGTCAAAGTACGCTCGACTGAAAAGTTTAAGAAGTTCGAGTCTTTTCTCAAAGAGAAAACTAAAGATATCACGCAAGAGTTTGGAAAAATTGCTAAGAAAACCGAGGAAATGATTGAAGAACCGACGGTAATCGTGGACGAGTTGCAGAAGGGTGCGAAAGATATGGCTCGAGAGAGCGTACATCTGTGGGATAAACACGTCGCGCCGATTGTCGTCAATCCAGAGTTGGTGGAAGATGACAAGATGAAGAACGACATGAAGAACAACAAAAAAGATAGCAAAAAGCAGCAGCACGAACACGAGAAGAAACGACGATGAATCGATAAAAGAGCTTGACGTCATTGTAACATACCACCTACATAATTTTATAAGAAAATTCTATCAAGGAGAGTGAAAAAACACGCCTAAATTGCTCTTCACATTAATTATTCTACAGGTCACACGGTGTGCGCACCCATCAAAAGCCATATACATATATATATATATATACTCTTCGTCTATGTGGTGTGTGCCATGTTCTTGTATTCAACCGTTTGCTGTCCAATCATTATCCGTGCAAAAGAAGAAGACGAATATCGAATTATCCAATTTCGTTACAAGAAAAATGCATCAACAAAGAACAACAACAACAACGACGACGACGCGCGCGACTGACTCTCCTTCCTCCTCTTCCTCTCCAAACGATACCAATCACCAACAACAAAAACAACTAGATTTGATCATTTGGGACGTCGACGGCACTCTCGCAAACACCACAACCTTAGCGTTTGAAGCGACGAACGAAGTGCTAAAAAAGCACAACTTTGATGAGATATCTCTAGAACAGTACGAATACGGTAGCCGATACACAACGCCGAAGAGGTTTTCATATCACGCGTGTGGAGATAGTGAAAGACATAAAGAGATAGGGGAGAAGTTAGGGGCGAGTTTTGACCGGTATTACGTGGAATTAGTGACTCGTGAAACGGCTGGATTGTTTAGCGGTATTCGGAACATCGTGGAGAGAACCAAGAGTGTGAAACACGCGGCGTTATCGAACGCGTGCGGTGAGTACGCGAGGAGAGTCGTCAAGGTGAACAAATTAGATTCGATTTTTGAAATGAGTTTAGGCGCGGATGACGTTTCAAAAGCGAAACCAGAACCGGATGGAATTCGAGAGCTTTGCCAGAAATTGAACGTAGATGTGTCCAACGCCTGTTACGTCGGCGACGCGCCGAGCGATGGGAGAGCTGCAAAAGCCGCTGGATGCATGTTCTCTATAGGTGTGAATTGGGGTTCTCACGATTTAAGCGATCCAACAAACGAAGAGCATTTCGATATCGTCTGCGAAACGAGAGAGGAATTGGAACGATTCTTTATGAAGGCTCTGTCTGACAATTAATGAAGTAATGCCTTAATTACGTATAAAATGCTGCTAGTGTCTCTATTACTGTACTAAATCTATTGAAAAACTATGTACCATTACTGTTTACGTGTTAAAAATTACGCTTTCTTATACGCCACATCCTCCACTCCTACGCGATGATTTGCCACTCTCGCTGCAACGAACAAATAATCCGACAACCGATTCAAATATCTCGCGACGCTCTTCTCCACGTCGCCCAACTTTACCATTGGTTGCACTTTCCTCTCGCATCTCCGACATATTGCCCTCGCTTGGTGTAGAAAAGCCGCGAATTTCGTCCCGCCTGGACATAAAAAGTTCGTCAATGGTGGTAACTCTTCCTCGTATCGGTCGATCCAGGATTCGATTAATTCTACGTGAGATTTGTCAAATCGACACCTGACTTTCATTCCATCTTTCGTTTTCTCGCTCGTGATGGGTGTGGCCACTGCCGACCCGACATCTAGAAGCCGACTCTGGATTATCTCTAGGTGCGGCAAAACATCCCCATCAAAGCATCCATCTTTACCATCTCCTTCGCAACAGTCATCGTAAGCGTGCACTCTCGCGATGCCAACAGAAACGTTCGTCTCGTCGCAATCTCCGAGCGCGTCAAAAACGGCATCCGATTTCGCTCGTCTCTCTAAATTATACAAAGACGAGGTCCCGTCGTCCCCGGCCTTCGTGTACACTTTGAACTTCTCCTCTTGCTCTTCCTCCTCTCGATCCTCCTGTTCTCCATTCATCGTCTTTTTCGTCGTCTTTCTCTCCGGGCGCGCGCACCCTTTCTTTCCAAAAGTTGCTTTCCCAAGTCTTGGGAGAAAAAAGGGTATGAGTTTAGGGTTTTTGATGGAGCAAAAAAAAAGAGCAGCCACACGAAAGTAGATAAAAGGAGAGTGTCTGTCACCATACAACGACGCACCGCATTTTGCAAAACACGAGTTCACGTTTTTCTATCCTTTGCGACGCTAAAAAAGACACGCAGGTGCGCAAAGTTCATCGCGACGATCGTTGTGCACGCGTTTCCTTCGCGCTTTTGTGGTTCGGAGGAAC
>MDTE01054988.1_pt1 | contig 10171 bp, 7 predicted proteins | sample 811231 | NCBI WGS metagenome assembly MDTE01 (sample SAMN05326651, study PRJNA326480) | marine metagenome | isolation source: seawater | place: Indian Ocean: Red Sea | collected 2010 | reverse complement strand
CGAAAAACTGGATCCGCGAATACCCATGTTGGGAGTGTGTCTGGGTCATCAAGCGCTCGTCCTCGCCTACGGTGGCGAACTCGAAGTCGATCACGCAGAATCGTCCCAACCGGGGGTGGTAGGTCACGTTGCGGATCGCTGCATCGTCGTGCTGCACTCCGTAGCTCTCCAGTTCCGCGAAGAGCTTCTTCTGTTTCTCGGTGCTCATGCGCTCCACGATGGTGCCGACGTTGGTGGTCACGATCTCCAGCGCCTCCGAGTCCGTTTCCAGAAGCCTGGGCACGAACTCGCATCCTTTCTCCTCGAGGAACTTCAGCACCCGCACCTCGTTCTCGAAGCGTTCCCGCCGCATGGGTCCGCGGAAGGTCTTGTGGACGCTCCCATCGAAGGTGATGTGCACCTTGGCGTAGAGGGTGTCCTTGGCGTCCTGCATGTTTTCAGTGGATGCTGCTGCTCCGGCGTCCCATTGCAAGCCTGCCCCTGATTTCTCACGAACTCTCTGCTGCGACCGCCTACAGGGCTTTGTTGCGCCATGGGTCGTATCGCTCGTGTAAGTCCCATAGAGGTAGTATCGGTCCTGGGGTGTGCGTACTCACCCCGACCTCCTCCGCTGCGCACGGTTTGGCAGTAAACCGCTCCCTGGTTCTTGCGACGAAATTCCGTCCGGAACTCGGGCTGTCGAGATGCGTGGGGTGGCCGATTTCGGACAGATGCAAGCACTCGCACTTTGGGTCTGGCAAGAAATTGACGAAAAAGGCTTGCCCGTGCTCGGTGGCATGCATTTTGCTTTCTGGCCCAGTTTCAAATTTTGGCATTTTCGCGAACCGCTTCTGGCAAACGAAACGCCGACAAGCTAACCCTCAAAAACTCAGAACGATTCAGCACAATGGCTAAGATCAAACTCGAATACATCTGGCTCGACGGCTACACACCGGTCGCCAACTTGCGTGGCAAGACCAAGATCGTGGACGGTGATGTCGATAATTTCACGCTCGCCGACTGCCCGGAATGGGGCTTCGACGGCAGTTCCACTGAACAGGCCGACGGCAGCGATTCGGACTGCATGCTCAAGCCCGTGGCCCTGCACCCGGACATCACCCGCAAGAACGCGTTCCTGGTGATGACCGAGGTCATGCTCCCCAACGGTGACCCGCACCCCTCCAACGCCCGCGCCACCATTCCGGATGACGAGGGCCTCTGGTTCGGCTTCGAGCAGGAGTACTTCCTCACCCAGGACGGACGTCCCCTGGGTTGGCCCGAGACCGGCTTCCCCAACCCCCAGGGCGAGTACTACACCGGCGTCGGCTTCAAGAACGTGGGCGATGTGGCCCGCCAAATCGTCGAGGAGCACCTAGAAATCTGCCTCGCCGCCGGTATCAACCACGAAGGCATCAACGCCGAAGTGGCCAAGGGCCAGTGGGAGTTCCAAGTCTTCGGCAAGGGTTCCAAGAACGCCGCCGACCAAATGCACATCGCCCGCTACATCCTCCTGCGCGTCGGTGAGACCTACGGCGTCGACGTGGACTGGCACTGCAAGCCCTTCGCGGGCGACTGGAACGGCTCCGGCATGCACGCCAACTTTTCCTCCACCTACATGCGTGAGACCGGGGGCAAGGAGTACTTCGAAAAGCTCATGGCCAAGTTCGACGAGTACCGCGACGAGCACATCGCCGCCTACGGCCCGGACAACGATCAACGCCTCACCGGCACGCACGAGACGCAGTCCATCGACAAGTTCTCCTACGGCATCGCTGACCGCGGCGCATCCATCCGTGTCCCGCACGCCTTCGCGAACAACGGCTACAAGGGCTACCTCGAAGACCGCCGCCCCAACTCCCAGGGCGACCCGTACAAGATCGCGGCCCGCATCGCCAAGACCGTCTTCGAAGTCGAAGCCCAGTACCAGTAGGCTTCGTTTCTCCGAACGACCGGAAAGTTTTCTTTCCCATGGCGCCATCCCGGAATCCCGGGGTGGCGTCTTTTTTATAGTTTACGGGAAGGTCGAAGTTGGGCAGCCAAATTACAGAGGGGGGCTTTCGGCCGCCCCTTCCGCATTTCTCGCGGACGGTTTATTCAGCCGCCTGCACGCCTGCCTGTCTGCCCCACCGTAGCCGCGTCAGTAACAACGCGGACGGAGTGTGGAGCCGGCGTTGCGCTTGCCTCGTCCTTGCAGGAAGTTGTGCACTGGGTCTCGCGACGAAATCCGTGAGGAGTGCGGGCTACTTGAGGACTCGGTTGAGGAATTCGGTGACGAGCTTCTGCCGGTGGGCGTCGTGGAAGAGTTCGCCGCCGTGCCTGCCTCCGTGGATGACTTCGAGGTGTACGTCCAGACCGAGCTGCTTGTAACGGTGGTGGAGTTCGTGGGATTGGTTGATGGGCACCTGCGGGTCCTGGTCTCCGTGGAGCATGAGCAGGGGCGGGTCCTTCTTGTCTACATGGAAGACGGGGCTGGCGAGGCGGGCGAGTTCGGGATGGTCCTCGGGGCGTCCGCCTAGGAGGAGCTTAAGGGCGGGGACGCGCACGCCAAGGCCTTGCGGGGTGGACTGCTGGAGGATGGTGAGAAAGTTCGTGGGGCCGTAGTAGTCGACGATGGCGTGGACCTTGGAGGATTGCCGGAGGTGGCCGCCTACCTTGCCTTCGTGGGGTGCGCTTCCGTTGGTGACGCCGAGGAGTGCCACCATGTGCCCGCCCGCCGAACTGCCGAGCAGGGCGATCCTGCGCGAGTCGTAGCCGTACTTGGCCCGGTTGGCACGGAGCCACCGGATGGCGCCTTTGCAGTCGTGGACGAGCGCGGGGTACTTGGCCACGGGGGAGAGCCGGTAGTCGATGCTGGCGATGGCGTAGCCCTGTTCAAGCAGGTAGAGGATGGGCGGGTTGTCCTTGGAGCCGGAGCGCCATGCGCCGCCGTGGATCCAGACCACGAGCGGTGGACTGGCCGCGGCTTCCGGCAGGTGGAGGTCGAGCTTGAGGGCATGCCCATCGACCTCTGCGTAGACGATATCCTTGAGGAATGTGTCAGGGCCGCAGGGGAAGAGGGGTGTCGCTAGGAGCAGTAGGAGGAACAGGCGCATGGGGTTAATATTGCTTCCTGTCCAAAGTTCTCAGCAATCGGGAAGGTATGCGTCAGAGTGATCCCACCTGCCGACGGCGAGCAGTTGGACACTGTTGGGCTTGCGCGCCTTGACGTGGATGCAGAGGCCGGAAATCAGAATTACAGAAAGTATTGTGCCTGTCACTCGCGATGCTTGCTGGATGCCTTGCGGTTGAAGAGCATGTTGTAGACTTCTCGTGTGGAGCGGCGCTTGCCCGTGCGTTCGTTGAACCATGGAGAACCACCGGTAAAAACACGTCCGGACGGGATCTTCTTCCCGCCTGCGACCCATTCTTCAAAGGTGGGAATACTTGGGGCCTTGCCCGGAAGACCAAGTTCAATTTTGGAGATATTGACACCATGGGTGGGCGCGTCGTCGGCGATGCGGGAGTCTTGGAGATAGCAGGCGAGGAGGAGTCCCTGTTTGTCGAAACGCAGTCCAAGCCGTTGGAAGGCGGGGCGGGGTTGTGCAAGGAGGGCGGTGGCCTCGGCGTAGAGTTGGTCGAGGGTTTTTGGGGGATGGCCTTGCTTGTGGGAACCAAGGTCTTGCACTGTTTCCTTCCAGCTTTTACCACTAGGAAGGGCGGCGGGCTTGCTAGGGGTCGTAGGTCGAGGAGGCTGGGTCGGGTGTCCAGGGAATCCTTGGTAGTGGCGTTCAACTACTTTGTTGTCCCGGATCACGATGGTGGTGCGGTGTCCGAAGCCGGTAAAACTACTCCAGTGTTTTGTGTAGCTATAGTTGCCGCCGCAGGCCTCTCTGAGTTTCTGCCAGGTCTTGAGGCTGGTTTCTACACGTATGGAGTTGGGTTCCGCTTTGTCCGCTTCGGTGGAAAGGAGGGGCAGGGTTAATGCGAGCAGGAAGGCAAGGATGGATGTCCTTTTCATGGGGTGCTTGTCGCGATTCAAGGTTTGAGGGGTTTGGAAAGGTGGTACTCGAGATGAACTTGCTGTGAATGCTCTCCCATTTGTGCGCCTCAACAATGACCCGAACCATTTAGCTGACAAGGTTAGAATACCTGACCAATGGGCAACTTGCTTACTAACAAACTTATCCCCTTAGTCCAAATCCCTTAATTTTGGACAACGGTGGCAAGGAAGTACATTTCCCAAAGTCATTGGACCTCGCAACCTCTGTATGAAACCCGCAACTGTGCGTGCTTATCACTTGCGGGTAGTCCGTCACTGAGTTCATTTATCCAGCGTTAGGGGTTTCTAAATCCCAATCGGCCTCTATTTCGCCATACCGAGGTGACATGAGAAGCCTTCCGTAATGCATTGTCTATCCGCACTGGCATAGGTCGGGCGGGCATTCTAGTTGACGGTGAATCCTAACCGAGCAGATTCAAGCGTCCCCTGTGAGATTCTTCATGAAAAAGATAATTCTCATTCTGACCACCTGTTTCGTGTGGCAATCCTTCTGCTCAGCGACTGAAGCCTTGTTTCACCGATGGGATCGCAATAGCGATGGCGTTCTTGTCATCGATGAAGTGCCGTTGTCCTTGCGTAAGTTTTTCCCTAGCAAGGATGCCGACGGAGACGGAAAGGTAACTCTTCAAGAGCATCTGGGCAGCGCGAAACACAATTCAAAACCCAAACCCCAGGACGCAGGAGAGCCCAATCCCGCCTTGCGTATCCGACAGGATTGGCACCAGGAACCCGACGGCTTTGACCGGGAAGTTTTTGTGCGCACACCAGAGAAGGCAGGCGGCAAGGTGCCGGTTGTCATCTACTTTCATGGCAATGGCGGTCTGGCCTCCAAGTCGGTGAGGCGGTTCAGTTACTTGAAAGATGTGCTCTTCCTAGCACCTCAGGGCTACGAGCGTTCCTGGAACATCTTTGGCGAACGTTCAGAAGCACCCGACGTGGAGTTCCTCAAGCAACTCCTTCGGCGCATTCCGCTGAATTTTCCCCAGGCTGACATGCAGAACCTCGTGCTGATAGGTTCCTCCAATGGCGCGGGCATCATTAACCGCATCATGATTGAAATGGATGAGCATCCATACCGGCTCGTCATCCAGCTTGTGGCCAGCCTTATAGAAGAGCAGTACCACGATGGTAGTTTCTGGGCCTCCTCCAAGTCCACCAACCGGTACGACATTCTCAGGAAACCGGTTACCCCTGGCCCTGAAGTGCTCTATTTTCATGGTACTGAAGACAAGGTTGTGCCCTACGCAGGGGGACTGCGCAGCCGTAAGTACCCCCATGTGTCGGCTCAGGACACGGCTTACGCCTGGGCTAAGGCGTTTGGGCACGAGGGACCAAAAATTCCAGATACCAAGGGCAGGGAAGTGGCTAAAGGCCTTATTCTGTACGCCTATCCGGATGCCAGCGTCCGCCACTACAAGCTCACCGGTTCTGGGCATAACATCCGGCCTTACGAAAGACTCGTGGAAGAACTCATCCGCAAAGCCGTCCTTCGGAAATGAAAACCATACCAACCCTTCTACTCTTCTTCGTGGTCGGCCTACTACAGGCGGCGGACAAGCCCAACGTGCTCCTCATTTGTGTCGATGACCTGCGGCCGGAACTGAAATCCTTCGGCATGGACTACATCCATTCGCCCCACATCGACAAGCTCGCAGCCTCGGGCCGCCCCTTCTTCAACCACTACGTGCAGGCGCCCACCTGCGGGGCCTCCCGATTCACCCTCCTCACGGGCCGGTACGGTTCTTCGGGGAACGGCGCTCTGTTCGGGCGTTCCAAATCCATCCGTCATCCCAGCTTCCCAGCATGGTTCAGCAAGCACGGCTACACCACCGTTTCCGTGGGCAAGGTCTCGCACCATCCCGGCGGCCGCGGTGGCGGGAACTGGGACGACGACAACCACCCCGAGATGCCCGACTCCTGGGATCAACACCTCCTGCCCTCCGGCGCATGGCAACATCCACGAGGAGCCATGCACGGGCTGGCCAACGGAGAAATCCGCCGCAACGCCAAGGACATGGACGTGTACCAGGCCTTCGACGGCCCGGACTCCGCCTATCCGGACGGGCTCATCATCGACGAGGCAATCAAGCAACTCGACGAACTTGGCGGCAACGCCGCCGAAAACCCCTTCTTCCTCGCGGTGGGCATCATCCGACCCCACCTGCCCTTTGGCGCCCCGGCCAAGTACCTCCAGCCCTACATGGATGCCCAGTTGCCGCCCGTGGCTCACCCCGGCAAACCCACGGGGCGGACGACCTGGCACGGCTCCGGGGAATTCATGAAATACAACCGTTGGAAACGCAACCCCAACACCGACGCGGACTTCGCCATCGAGTGCCGCAAGCACTACGCAGCCTGCGTGACTTACGCGGACGCGCTCGTGGGGCAACTGCTCGGCCGCCTCGACGCACTGGGCCTGCGTGAGGACACCCTCGTCGTGCTCTGGGGCGACCACGGTTGGCACCTAGGGGAACACGCCATCTGGGGCAAGCACGCCCTCTTCGAGGAGTCCTTGCGCTCCCCGCTGATCATCTCCCATCCCGGAATCAAGAACCCCGGCCAGCCCAGCCGTTCCATCGTGGAGACCCTCGACATCTTCCCCACGCTCTGCGAACTCGCCGGCCTGGACATGCCCGACTACCTCCACGGCGTCTCCCTCAAGCCCATCCTCGAGAATCCGGACGCACCCGGCCACACCGCCATCTCCTACCACGGCGCAGCCCGGACGCTCCGCACGAAAACCCACCGCCTCATCGCCCACCGCAATGGCTACCTCGAACTCTACGACCACACCTCCTCGGAAGGTGAAACCCGAAACCTCGCCGAAACACGGAAGGACAAGGCTGAAGAGCTGCTTAAAAAGCTTGATGCCCGGCTGAAGCGATGATGCCCCTGGCTCGCATTTCTCACGGAATTTCGTAGCGAGACCCCAGGAACGGGAGATCTTGCGAAGGGCGACACGAGGACAACGCATGCAGGGAGCCGTATGGGCGTGTCCATCCTGTCGACTCTGGCCAATCGCAGCAGGCAGCCCATGGGAAACTCGGGCAACTGGCTGGACAGTCAACGCCTGCTCCAGGCTCGGGTCCGCGTTGTCACCAACGCGGTTACGCGAAATGACCATCTGCGCAGTCTGTAGCCGCATTTGTAAAAATGCGGACCGGGCACAGGCAAGGGTGAGCAACTCGCGGATGTGTAGGATAGAAGCCGCTTGCCGCAGGCAGCCCGTGAGAAATCCGGGTTAGTTGCCGGGGAGCAACTTGTTCCCTGAAACGTTAGTCTTGTCGCCGATGATCTGGACAACGGAGGCGTTCGGCTCACTGGACCAGGCTGTGTTGCCCGTCACGGTCGCGGCCGTGCTGGAGTTGTGTATGACAATTGCCGTGCCGTGGAAGTTGGTGATTTGGTTTTGGCGTGCAGTGATCGCTTCCGGCTTTTCGGCGTGCACGGCGTGGCGCCAGCCGGATACCTTGTTGCTGTTGAACTCAAGGGTGGAGCCTGCCTTCACCCAAGCCGAGAAATTGGGTGGACCACCTTTGCGGAGAGCATTTCCAAGGAGGGTGTTGCCGGTCAGGGTCGCCTGGCCTTGGAGAAGTAGGGCCGCCACGCCGCCGCCTTCGAGCTGATTGTCGGTAAGAGCGAGGGTGGACTTTTCCAGCACGGCCACCAACGGGGGCATGCCGCCCTTGCGCGAAATCTGGTTCCCGGTGGCGGTCAACTTGGATCCGTTCCGTACGCCGATGGCGACGACTGTCTTGGCGATGAAATTGTTTTCCGTAGCCGTGGCGGTGGCGCCATCCTGGAGGCCCAGTGCAGCAGTTCCATTGCCTTCGCAGCGGTTCTTGGTGAGGGTGGCGTGGGCGCCGTCCAGGCCGATGCCGGCGAGGGCGTTGTCCTTGCAGGTGTTGGCGGTTATGGTGGCGTTGGCGTCTTCCTTGCAGCCGATGCCCGCGAGTTTGTTTCGAAGGCAGGTGTTGCCGATGAGCAGGGGACGCGCCTTTTGCTTGGCGCCGATGCCGGCCATGTCGTTGTCTGTGCAGAGGTTGTTGATCACTTTTGGGCGTGTGCCAGCTCCTGTACGGATTCCAATGCCTGCGCGGCGGTTGTGGTGGCAGTGGTTTTGCTCCAGGGTGGGGGAGCTGTTTTCGCTGATGCCGATGCCCGCGCGGATGTTCCGGTAGCAATGGTTGTGTTTCAAGGTGCCGCGGGCGCCGCTGAAGCCGATGCCTGCATGGAAGTTCTCGTAGCAGGTGTTTTGGGTGAGGATGGGGTTGGCCCCGCCCATGATGCCGATGCCGCCGCCCATGTTGCGGTAGCAGGTGTTGTGCGCGACAAGGGGTTCCACCTCCCGTCCTTCTGCGCCGGTGATGGCGATGCCGGTGTAGCCGATGTGGTGGACGATGTTGTGGACAACTTCGCAGGTGTGAGCCACGGCAACGCCAGGAGTTCCTGCTGCGCCGATGTGCCGTGACTCCTGTTGTTCGCCCTGGGTGGCGTGGTGTTTTGTCCAAAGTACTTCATCGTACTGGCCGACCCCGGTGATGGTGAAGCCGTCGAGGCGGCTTCCTTCGGCCATGGTGACGCCCGGGCCTGTGCCGTCTGGATGGGCAAGGATGGTGGTTTCTGCCCGGCGCAGGCCTTGGCGGCCCTTGGTGTTCTCGCCGACGCTTCGGAGGGTGATGCCTGGCTTGAGGGTGAGTCGTTCTGGATAGGTCCCCGGGGTGACGAGGATGGTGTCGCCGGTCTTGGAGGCTTCGATGGCGGCCTGGATGCGGGTGAAGTCGCCAGGGACTGTGATGTCCCTGGCCCAGGCAGATATGGCCGTGGTGGTCAGTGCCGCTGCCAGCAGGAGGGCGGGACCTCTGGGATGGGTTGTTATCATGCTTGTGCTCTTAAGAGTGGAGGGAGGTTGATTCATGACAGGACATCTTGTCCTCTGCAAGTCACCAGCAGGTGTGGTAAGTTCTTGGTGGAGGGTTTACCTTGACCCGGATGCCTCACGCAAAAAAATTCGCGCGCCCATGGCCAACCTATCGACAAAAGAAAAGAAGAGACTCAAGTCCCTGAAGGAGAAGGAGCAACCCGTTCCCATACCCGAGCAGTTCAGCAAGAGTTCGGTGATCACGCCCCGGATGATGGCGAGCTTTCTGCAGATTGGTCTGCGGGAGACCTTGCACGCGCTCATCGAGATCCAAGGGCCGACCGAAGCGGAGCAAATCCTTCACAGGACGGCCATCCGCGGCCTCTGTAAGCGCTACGGGACGCACCTGCCCTGGGGGGAGCCCGTGCATGCGGAGTCCACGGGGGTTGAGGACCGGGACTCCTACGAGGTCATCGAGAAGCCGGAGTTGAACTTGGAGCGTTTCGCTGAATTTCTGGAAATGACCGTCCCCCGCCTTACACTACTCATCAAGAACCAGTGCAAGCAGAGCTTTTCCGACACGGAAACCTTGCCAGACGGAGTGGTGAAACGGATCTGCGCCCACCAAGGTCGCAGGTTGCCGAAGGGGATGTAACGCTGGCCCGTATTTCCCACGGGTTAGTCTGTTGCAACTGTCTCACGGCTCCTCGCCTGTGTTGCGCTTGACTTGTCCTTGGGCAGGGTGTGCGTACGCAGCCCGGCGTACTCATCTGCGCGCACCATGGGAGGAAGTCCTTCGCGGGGTCTCGTGGCGAATTCCTGAGGGTAATACGCGCTAGGAAACCAGGTGTGGCTACATCACCACTGGTAGCGGAGGACGAGTTGGGGCCGGAAGGTGTCCTGCTTGTGGAAGGTCTTGATGGGTTGCTGGTTGGCATCCATGCCTGCCTGTTCCACCCAGTGGGCGCGGTAGAGGACGGAGAGGTAGAGCAGTTGTGTCATCCGCCAGTCCACGATGGCGCGGACGACCGCATGCTCGTCCACGTCTGCAAAGTCACCGAACCCGTCCATGTGCGTCTTGGTGTAGCTCAGGGAGAGTTCGACGGGGTCGAGCAGCTGGGGCAGCCCCACTTCTGCGGTGAACATGCCCAGTGGCTGGTCGTCCGCCGGGGAGGAGTAGTTGGTCCAGATGTGGAGGTGCTCGAAGAGGGTCTTGGCGCGACCGGTGCGGACATCGAGGCGCACGAGTGTTCTTGGGCGCGGATGGAGGCGATGGTCGATAGACTCCATCT
>MDTE01009148.1_pt1 | contig 10171 bp, 11 predicted proteins | sample 811231 | NCBI WGS metagenome assembly MDTE01 (sample SAMN05326651, study PRJNA326480) | marine metagenome | isolation source: seawater | place: Indian Ocean: Red Sea | collected 2010 | reverse complement strand
CATCATGCTTATCTTCATCACCATGTTCGTCATGATCATCATGGCCTTCTTCATCACCATGTTCGTCATGATCATCATGGCCTTCTTCATCACCATGTTCGTCATGATCATCATGCTTATCTTCATCACCATGTTCGTCATGATCATTGTGGCCTTCTTCATCAAATCTTATAGGATTTATTCTGGACCCTAATTCAACAAGTAATTCCTCTGATGTTACTGAATTCTGAAGTAATTTAAGAAGATTAACGGACTCATATTTCAAACCCGTATAAAAAACCAAATCTGCACCGTCAATTTTCTTTACGTCTTTGGGTGATGGCTCAAAAGAATGAGGATCGGCTGAATAAGGCATCAATATTGTTAGTTCAATATTGTCGCCAGCAACCTTGTTAACAAATTCCCCAATCATTGGTGTCGTCGCAAGGACAGTCAATTTGGCACTAAGTTCTTCAGTTGATGATTCCTCTGCTGTCGTCGTTGAAGTAGTTTCTTCGACGGACGAATCCTCGACTGTCGTGGTCGACGAATCGTCGCCATTTCCACATGCCACTATCAACAGCAACATAGTGATTACAGCAAATTTAAGTATATATTCAAAGCGCATTACGTAACTCCTCTAACTTGAGAATGATTCTCATTCCCAGTATCATATGTTTTTGCTAATATGTCAACCGCTTGCTAATATTGCTATTAAATATAAATGTAATAAACACATGACTACAGAAACAGATTTAACAAAAAAATGTCGCCAGTTGTTGGTTGATCATAATATTCCTGTAACACGCCCAAGGATTATATTGCTCGAAATTTTGCTAAAAAATAAGGGGCCTTTAAAAGTGGAGGATGTAATCAGACTTTCCGAGGGAAAACTAGCAGTATCCTCTTTATATAGGATTATAAATATGCTTAAAAACCTCAAATTAATTAGTGAATTTCAAACTCCTGACAAGACCAAAGTCATAGAGTTATATAACATACAAGATGATCATCACCATCACATTTTTTGTCAATCTTGCGGTTCAGTTCAAGACGTCGAGTTAAATAGCGCTTTAGAAAAAGATCTTGAAAAAGAAATTAAAATGATCGAATGCTCATATAACATTTCAGTTTTTTCACACTCATTGGAACTTTTCAGCATTTGTAATCCATGCAAAAGTAAAGGGCTAGAAAAATAAAACAATCCAATCAAGATCACATTAGCCCTACCACATCAATAATAGATGCAGCAATTCTCAGGTGTTGGGAATTTGAAGCTACTCGGTGGCAAGAGCAAAAAGCTTACTTTAGAGGCAATTATGCAATAGCTAGTTCAATAAATAAAACCCGAGCTCAAGTAATCGATCATGTTAAAGAATCAATGGAAAGAAAGCACGCGGATGGATCCACATGGAAAGGCCTTTACCTTTATTGGTTTGAACAAAGTCTGGAAACTTGTGTTGATAACCGCTTACAGGCGCTAAAAGGAGAAGGGTTTATTTGTAACTCTAAAGCAGATATTTGGACAATGATTTCAAATACTATAGAAGAAAATGAATGGGATTTACTAAAGTTAGTCGGTGACCAAATGTTACCGCATAAACAATTAAACATACCAAACCTACTGAAAACTAGAATCCAAAAGTAGACAGATCAAATCAACTGAATCAAAATTAAATTTTATGATAAGGAGAATTATAATGAAAATGTTACTGAAAGCTACGATTCCAACTGAAAAAGGTAATGCCAGCTTGGTAGATGGAAGCATGATGACTAGTTTTGAATCGATTTTGAGTGATTTAAAACCCGAAGCAGTTTACTTAACAATAGAAAATGGCGCACGAACTATGTTACTCATTGTAAATATGGAAGAATCTTCAGAAATGATGGGTATAGTTGAGCCCCTATTCCTTTCTATGGGAGCTCACCTCAGCCTCACACCCGTAGCCACCTTAGAAGATTTTGAAAAGGCGGGGCCTGGCTTGGGAGAAGTGATACAAAAATACGCATCATAGGTAGCTGTGAATAATTATCCACAACGTTTAATTATTAAAAAGCTATAGTAGGATATTAGTTTGAGACAATGGTTTTAAAACTAATAATTCTAGTCGGCATAGTTCTCCTAATGATTCTGGCACTCAGATTACTAAGGCGTTGAAGCAAAAAATGAATAAACATCAAATCGAAAAAGTGGCTGTGATCGGAGCTGGCTTAATGGGGCACGGTATTGCTCTGGAAATTGCTGCCGCTGGTTATCATGTAAATTTATATGACGTTACAGAAGACATTCTGGATACAGCCAGAAAGAATATTGATTATGGTCTACAAAAACTAGTAGATTCCGGGAAAATTAAAGTTGACCAAGTTTCCAAAACTAAATCATTAATCAAAACAAGTGATGATTTAGTAAATCAGCTTCGTGATGTTGACCTAGTTATAGAAGCTGCTCCCGAAAACGTATCAATCAAACAAGATTTATTCAAAAAGTTTGGTGAACTATGCCCCAGCCACACTATATTGGCCAGTAATACCAGTAGCTTAAAGCCTAGCTTATATGCAGAACACTCAAACCGTCCGGATAAAGTACTAGTAATGCACTATGCTAACCCTCCGCATTTAGTTCCATTAGTTGAGATAGTTCGTAGCGACAAAACATCTGACGCAACACTGAATATCGCCAAGGCATTTATTGAGGATATTGGAAAGAATGTTATCGTTGTTAATAAAGAAGTTGAGGGATTTATACTGAACAGGTTACAGATTGCTTTGTTAAGAGAATCACTATGGTTAGTCGAAAATGGAATTACAGATATTGAAGGCGTAGATAAAGCAATCAAATATTGCACAGGACGGAGGTGGGCTTTTGCCGGCATATTTGAAGTTTGGGAACTAGCCGGCTGGGATACAATTGGAAATATATATCGAGAAGTTGCCCCTACACTAGCTTCTAAACCTGACATTCCGAAACCTCTTAAAAACTTGCTTGATCAGGGATTTTTCGGCTCAAAATCCGGAAGAGGCTTTTACAAAAGTGATGAAAATTGGACTGATTCAGTGAAGACAAGAATAGCTAAAGGGCTTGCAAGCTTTAAATAGCGCGATTAGACTCAAATCATCACCAACAAGGATTTCTAGGATTTTTTACTATGGATGAAACCACATTACCTTTATTGCCCACGTCAGTGGTGGGTAGCCATGCACTACCAAGCTGGTTACATACTATGAATGGGGAAATTGACTCCGGTAAATATGGTGAAACGGATATAAAGGAAACTTATGATGATGCTGTAGATCTGGCCATATTGGATCAGGATCGAGCTGGCATCGACGTCATTACTGATGGAGAAATGAGGCGTTCCTTTTTTGTTCAAGGTTTTTACAAACGGATCAGCGGCATAGAGCCTGACCCATTATTAAGAACTGTTGGGCCAACTGGTTATGATTCTCCAAGAAGATTTCATACAGTTAGCAAGATCGATGTTCCTGACGGGTTAGGTATCGTTGAAGAATTTACGCATGCACAGAAAATAACCACTAAACCGATTAAAGCTACGTGCCCAGGTCCACTTACTATTTCTATGCATATTAGACCTCAAACTGCATATAAGAGTCGTCTTGATATGGCTTGGGGATTCTCAAACATTATTAATAGTGAACTAAAAACCCTTGTAAATGCTGGCGCGGATTTTATTCAAATTGACGAACCTTCTTTCGCGATAGTTCCGGGAGAATTAAATGAATGGGTATCTCTCTACAACGCATGTGTAAAAGACGTAGACGCAAAACTTGCACTACATATATGTTTTGGAAATCTAGATTCACGCCCTCGCGGTAAGCGGGAATATGCTTGGATGTGGCCTTTATTAAACGATATGAGAGCAGATCAACTAGTACTAGAATTTGCTAACAGAGAATTTGTAGACGTAGATCTATGGAAATTGGTATCTGAATCCAGAGAGCTCGGATCTGGAGTCATAGATGTTAAGTCGTTTTATGTAGAAAGCCCTGAGGATGTTGCTAACCGGATAAGAAGACTATTGGAATTTGTTCCTGCAGAAAAATTATGGGTCAACCCAGATTGTGGATTTTTCGCCGTTCCCAGATGGTTAGCCATTAAAAAATTAAATTCAATGACAGCAGGCACGCAGCTGGTAAGAAAAGAACTTACCGAGGAAAAATAATGGTCTCAGACCTGGAGCTCCAAAGCATTGTTGGAAACAAAACCATTCCAAAATTACTCGATCATAGAGCTGAATCAAATCCAGACCGAACTTTCCTAATATTCGAAGATACTAATAAACAATCTAGCACATGGTCTTACAAAGATTTTAATGAAAAAGTAAATCAAGTAGCTAACGCCTTATCGAAACTTAACGTAACGAAGGGAGATAAGGTCAATATCCATCTCAATAATTCCCCCGAGTTTTTATTTGGATGGTTTGCTTTGTCTAAGATAGGGGCGATTATGGTTCCAACTAACCCTGTATCTCCTCCAGATGAATTAATATACCCAATAAGTCATTCAGAAGCCGTCCTGACCATTACTCAAACCGACCTAGTAAAAACTATAAAAAGTGTTAGATCTAAATGCAAGTTGCTAAAAACAATATTAGTAACTGGAGATTTTAAAAGCGAAGACGAAGATACTTTAAGTTTTGAACAAATTACAAAAACTGAACCTAAAACGTATAATTCGTATCATATAACCTCCGCTGACGAAGCGGCGATTTTATTCACTTCAGGAACAACCTCTCTTCCAAAAGGAGTAATAGTTACTCATGCAAATTACATATTTCTGGGTGAACAGATATCTAAAAATGTAGGTTTAAATAGTGATGATAGATGGCACCTGCATTTGCAGATGTTCCACGGTAATGCCCAATATTACTCTACTATGACCGCTCTAACTGCTGGTGCAAGCATTGCACTTATGTCTAAATTTTCAGCTTCACGGTTTGTTGAACAATTGAACAGATATAAATGTACCGTCTCGAGCAGTCTTTCGACTCCTATGCGAATGATTCTAGCTCAAAAGCCTAAACATTCCGATAAGTCGCATAATCTAAGGCTAATGATATTTGCTCAAAACTTGACTGAAGAGCAATATAAGGAATGGGAAAATAGATTCAAGATACCGTTGCTTCAAATTTTCGGCATGACGGAAACTATGGGCCAACCGTTGGTCAATCCGATAGATGGTTTGCGAAAAAATTCCAGTATTGGATTTCCTGCATTTGGTTACCAATGTAAAATTGTCGATGACTATGGAAACGAAGTTCCTCAAGGCCAACCAGGTCAGTTAATTGTTAAAGGTATACCCGGAGTAACTATACTTAAAAGCTATTATAAAAATGACGAGGCTACTGAAAAAGCTTTGAAGAATGGATGGCTATACACCGGAGACATAGTCAAAGTTGATTCCGACGGGTATTACTATTTTGTTGACCGGGCAAATGATTTGATAAGACGATCCGGTGAAAACATCTCTGCTGGAGAAATTGAATCAGTAATAAAATTACATGAGGCAATTGCCGATGCCGCTGTGGTTGGCATATCAGACAATATGTATGACGAAGCAATAATAGGCTTCGTAACACTTAAACCACATCAATCCGTAACAGAAGAAATTTTAAAAGAATACTGTTCTAAGAAAATGTCGAAATCAAAAATTCCACAAAAAATTGAGATACTGAGTGATTTCCCTAGAACAAACACTGGGAAAACTCAAAAAAATAAACTGCGCGAAATGTTTAGTAAAAGCTAGGAGCAATTATGAATGAAACAACAATAAAACCGGGGGACTCTCAGGATGTGATTTATCAAGTTACAAAAGATATGACTGTTAATCGAACCGGGAAAACCGGAGGCGACGTACTATCGACTCCATCCCTATTACACATTATGGAACTTGCATGCATTGAAATCACTGACTCTAGATTACCTGAAGGCTGTGCCACGGTAGGATATGCAGTAGATAAGTTGAGACATTTAGCTCCTACTAAAATAGATCAGACGGTTACAATATCAGTAACAATAACCGAAGTGGATGGCAAAAAGTATACATATTCTATTCAAGCTCATGAGGGAGACAAAATGATCGGTAAAGCTGAACATAAAAGAGCCTCGATAAGTACGGAGTGATAGATGGATTTTAAATTTGGCATGCATGTTGGAGTCCAATATGTTTCTTATCAGGACTTAAAGCGCCTTTGGCAAATGGCCGACAAGCAAGGATTTGCATTTGTATCCACTTGGGACCATTTCTATGCTGATCCAGCACCAGATGAAGGAGGTCCATGTTTTGAAGCCATTTCAATGCTTGCTTCTCTTGCAAATGTCACAAAAAATGTCCGTATTGGGGCTCTAGCACTTTGCGTTGGATATCGGCATCCAGCAGTTATAGCAAATGCAGCCGCATCTATCGATCATATTTCTAATGGGAGATTCGAGCTCGGACTAGGAGCTGGCTGGCTAGAAACTGAATATAACGATTATGGGATAGAGTTTCCTTCGATAGGCACGCGACTCGATATGCTTGAAGAATCTGTACAAATAATTGAGTCAATGCTCACCAATAAAACTACATCTTTCTTAGGGCAACATTTTAAGGTTAATAATGCCAAATGTGATCCTAAACCGTTACAAGATCATTTACCTATATGGATCTGTGGTGGCGGGGAAAAACGCACTTTAAAACTTACTGCAAAATATGCCGATGTATGGAATGTACCATATATTTCTCCAGACGATTACAGGCATAAAATCAAGGTTTTAAACCAATGGTGTGAAAAAGAGCAAAGAAATCCTCAAGAGATTTCCCGCACCGTCAATTTAGGGTTTTATATGGGTGTATCAAGTCAGGATGCTCTGGTCAAGCAAAAAGAGTTTGAGACACTGTATGGAGAACGAGTTAAAACTCAAGGTCCAGGAATGTTACTGGGCACTAAAGACAAAGCCATAGATCGTATAAGTGAATACATAGAAGCAGGTGCTGAAGGTTTAAATATAGTAGTCAGAGCTCCTTTCGATTGGGAATCAATCCAAGTTTTTCAAGAAGATGTCATACCTGCATTCAAATAGCAACAAAAGGGTTGCTTATGTAGATATAAAAATGCCAATTACTGAAGAGCTGATCGAGCTGAGTGGAGGACAAGTTCGTTATTTCAAAATGGGGACGGGGCATCCTTTGATACTCATCCATGGGCTGGGATCAGCCTCAGTAAACTGGTACAAAAATATCGCTGGTTTATCTAAATCCAATACGGTATATGCTGTCGACCTGCCTGGACATGGAAAAACCTATAAATCAATATCTAAAACCCCTTTAGACCAAGCTGTAGCATTCATGATCGAATTCATGGATATTATAAACGTTAATAAAGCTAGCTTGGTAGGAAATTCTATGGGCGGGTTATTAGCTTTAGCTTTAGCTCACAAGCATCCAGACCGTGTCAGCAAATTAGTATTAGAAGGTAGTGCAGGGTTACGAAACGACATAGCTTGGTTTCTTAGATTTATGACTTTACCAATCATCGGAGAAATCATTACAACACCCACTCGTTCAACTACCAGAAGTCTGTTGAAGCAGATCTTATATGACACTAGTTTAATTAAACCAAACCTAATAGAAATGATTTACCAATTCAGAAAAGAGCCCGGTAACAGAAAGGCAATGCTTGCAATAATTCGAACAGGAGTTTCTTTAAAAGGGCTGGACCCAAAATTAATATTCACAGATCGGTTAAAAGAGATAAAGGCTCCTATACTTTTATTATGGGGGCGTGACGATAAAATCGTTCCGGTTCATCATACAGAATATGCTACAAAGCATGTTGAAAATGTTAAATCACATATATTTGAAAGATGTGGCCATTGGCCCCACATGGAATTTCCTACAGAATTTAATAGCTTAGTAGAAGATTTCTGTTATGAAATTTAATATCGTAAAGTTTATTAAGCTATTATCTCAGCCAATCTAGTAATTTCATCTAATTCAGGAACACATGGATGTAAAATCAATTCATCCATTCCTATAGATTCGAAATCCGATATCAAATTTTTTATTGAATTTGCATCCTGAACCATCATGCTTTCAACACTCCAATCGGTCTCATCTAATACAAAATCATAGTAATGGCGCATATATTCCTTCCCACGTTCTACGTCACCGAGGGCGTAATAAACGCCTCCTACAAGCTTAGGTCTACCTTTCTTACCGCTTGCTTCCCAAGAAGAAGTGACTAAGGAAAACTTGCGTTCAACTTCAGTTGGACCATCCGGACCTGCAAGGTAGCCATCTGCTATTCTTCCAACCCTAAGCAATGCTTTGTCAACGAATGCACCCATGATGATGCTTGGCGCCTTTTGTATAGGTGGGCCTACTTCTCTATGACCCAAACTACTGGCATCACCAGACCAGATTGACCTCATTGTATTAATCTGACCCTCAAGCCTTCTGCCTCGACCTGAATACTCTACCCCAGCAGCATCAAAATCATCCTTGCGAATACCTATCCCAAGCCCTAAATCGAACCTGCCGTTGGAGATTGACTGTAAAGTGGCAGCTTGTTTCGCTAAAACCACATGATTCCTCAAGGGTGCCAACAATACTGTAGTCATCAACGATATACGTTCGGTAACTGCAGCCGCAGCTGCGAGAGATATCATTGGCTCATGATTTGGGTAGACAATTCTATCCACAATACCCAGGGCTGAAAATGGTCCGCTTTCTGCTGCAACAGCCCACTTTTTTATTAGATCGCCTTTTATACCTGGAATTGTTGCAGGTAATCCTATCCCTATATCCATAGTTTTTTCCTTAGTGAATCTTAGTAATCGTTAACTACTAAATTGGTTAACAGTTAGTCGCTTGATCTAGTTAAACAACGTTAAATTAAATTTAACACAAAAATCCGGAATTCGTAGTACAATTCATTATTAATGTGTTTGATAATCAAAAAGCCCAAGTTTAGGGGATTTGAAAGGGGTAACATCTCATTTTTAAATTTATATCGACGATCATAATTTTGACTATTTCGTTAGCTATTGTAGGTTGTGGTGGTGGATCAGCTTCAGTAGAGGTCGAATGGGAAGGGGAAGAAGAAGTAGCAGCGACAGAGGTTGCTCCAACAGTAGCCCCTGATCCAACGGCCACTAATGTACCTGAGCCAACCCAAGATACTCAGGATACTTCAGAGCCAGCGGCTCCTGAGCCAACGGCTACAAGCATGCCTGAACCTACTGCTACAAGTATGCCTGAACCTACTGCTACTCCAGTACCAACAGCCACACCTGTACCTACAGCAACACCGACGCCAGTACCTACTGCAACGCCATTAGGTGAATTCACAGTATTAAATTCCTATGGATTCTCATTAGGAATTGATGGAACAGTCGATGTAAATTCATTGGCATGGTTAGGCGGAGGGCCAAACACAGGTCAAGGCCTAGCTAACTTCAGCTCAGCTGGAACAGCGGTAATACTTATATGGCAACCAGCTCAAGGCCAGCCTTTAACAGCGCTAACCGGACTTGGATTAGGAGTGCTTCAGGCTTCTCAACCACAAACCACATTTACGGGAATTGCTGAAGGTACAATAAATCCAAAAAACCGAGAGACTGCTTTTGGTGGTTTTGCTGGTTCTGATGCAACCGGACAGGCAGTGGGTGGAGGACTGATTGGAGCATGGACGTGTGATACCAATGACTTCATCATGATAGTGACCGGAGCTGACTCAACTCTGGTTCAAATTCGCTTCGATCGTTTATTAGATAATTTCGATTGTGTAGCCAGATAAATATGAACATTAAACCCAGGAGACTTCTAAAAATGAAATTAACAATTAAAAGCAAATTATTAACTTCATCTTTATTAACTTTTTCTTTAATCTTTATGACTGGACTCGCACCAGTGATGTTAGCCCAAGAATACGATGACTACGGTGGAGACTTTGACTTTGTGGAACCTGTATTCGAAGAATTTGTATATGAAGAGCCCGTATATGAGGAACCTGTATATGAGGAACCTGTATATGAGGAACCTGTATATGAGGAACCTGTATTTGAGGAACCTGTATTTGAGGAACCTGTATTTGAGGAACCTGTATTTGAAGAATATGTAGAGTATGACGACATGGGTGACATGGGTGACATGGGTGACATGGGTGACATGGGTGACATGGGTGACATGGGT
>MDTE01203289.1_pt1 | contig 10172 bp, 5 predicted proteins | sample 811231 | NCBI WGS metagenome assembly MDTE01 (sample SAMN05326651, study PRJNA326480) | marine metagenome | isolation source: seawater | place: Indian Ocean: Red Sea | collected 2010 | reverse complement strand
GGATGTGATTGGGGCAGAAAAAGTATCAGAGGATTATTCTAAAGTTATGACTTCAGATTTCGTAATGAGTATGAGTAGAAAAGTAGAAGATAAAATAGCCAATACAGGTCGATTCCATGTGATTAAGAATCGATTTGGTCCAGATGGAATCACATTCCCAGCAACCATAAATACTAATACAGGATACATTCAGATTTATGAAAGTGGCACACAAGGTGGTAAGGAAGTTCAAGGTAAAATGAATAATGCTGATGAATACATTCGTAAAACATTAGCACAAAAGAAAAAAGATTTTGATGGTGAGGGGTTTGAATAAAACTTCAAAGAAAATCTTTTAAAAATTCTAAGGAAAATAAAAAAACCTGTTTTATATCTTGTATATATGATAATTAATTATGGATTAAGATTATAATGATTTACAAAGTATAGGAGTTACGATGGAAAAATTTAAGTTGTCGGAAAATTTTATAAATAAATATAAAAGAAAAAAGCCACCATTTGGCTTTAACGGATTAGGTGAATTAGTTTATATGAGAACATATTCTCGTATAAAAGAAAATGGAAAGAATGAAAGATGGTGGGAGACCGTACAACGAGTTGTAGAGGGAACATATTCAATGCAAATGACTTGGATAAATTCTCATCAATTAGGTTGGAATCCTTGGCAAGCCCAAAAATCAGCCCAAGATATGTATGATAGAATTTTTACAATGAAATTCTTACCACCAGGTCGTGGATTATGGGCTATGGGAACACCAATAACAGAAGAAAAAGGTTTGTATGCTGCTCTAAATAATTGTGCATTTGTATCTACAAAAACATTAAAAGAGGATTATTCAAAACCTTTTTGTTTTTTAATGGATGCCTCAATGTTAGGTGTTGGTGTAGGATTTGATACAAAAGGAGCGGGGGAAATAATTGTTAAAGGTATTCAAAAAGATAGAGATGAAATAGTTTATCAGATACCAGATACTCGTGAGGGTTGGGTAGAATCAGTTCGTTTATTATTAGAAAGTTATTTTCATGGTCAAGCTCCCGTAGAATTTGATTACAATTTAATTAGACCAGCGGGTGAGCCAATCAAAGGTTTTGGTGGTGTTGCTAGTGGTTATGAACCATTAGAAGAGGTTCATGAAGATATTAGAAAAGTATTGGATATAAATACAGGAAAACCAATCACAATCACAACAATCGTAGATATTATGAATCTAATTGGTAAATGTGTTGTAGCAGGTAATGTTAGAAGAACTGCTGAGATTGTTTTTGGAGACCCACACAACGAAGAATATTTAGATTTAAAAAACTATAAAGTAAATCCACATAGAGACCAATATGGTTGGACATCAAATAATTCAGTATTTGCAGAGTTGGGTATGGATTATACCGATATCTGTAAAAGAATTGTAGATAATGGTGAACCAGGTTTGGCTTGGTTAGATAATATGAGACATTTTTCTCGAATGAAAAATGGTGGAGATGATAAAGACCATAGAGTTGCAGGTGGAAATCCTTGTTTAGAACAATCATTAGAATCATATGAGTTATGTTGTTTAGTGGAAACATTTCCTAATAATCACGATTCGTTTGAAGACTATGCTCGAACATTGAAATATGCCTATTTGTATGCAAAGACAGTTACATTAGGTAGAACACATTGGAGTGATACAAATCGTGTGATGTTAAGAAATCGTAGAATAGGTTGTAGTGTAAGTGGTGTTGCTCAGTTTATTACTAATCGTGGATTGGATAATTTAAGATTATGGTTAGAAGATGGATATGATGTTATACAAGATTGGGATGGAGTTTATAGTGATTGGTTCGCTGTTCCTAAGTCTATTAAGACTACAAGTGTAAAACCAAGTGGGACTGTTTCTTTACTGGCTGGTGCAACACCAGGGTTACATTATCCAGAATCAAGATTTTATATTAGAAGAATTAGATTATCAGTTAATTCGGATTTAATAGAACCATTGAAAAAAGCAGGATATAAAATAGAAAAGGCCTTTGGTTCAGAAGATACCACATTAGTTGTAGAAGTGCCAGTTGATGTAGGAGAGGGAATAAGAACTGTCAAAGAATTGTCCATTTGGGAACAATTTAGTTTGGCATCATTTATGCAAAGACATTGGGCTGATAACCAAGTAAGTTGCACAGCAACCTTTGACCCTAAAACTGAAGCAGACCAACTTCCAAATGTATTGAATTATTTTCAGTATAGATTAAAAGGTATTAGTTTATTACCAAGACATGATTTAGGTGCTTACAAACAAATGCCATATGAAGCAATCGATGAAAAAGAATACAATAGACAAGTTAAAAAACTTTCAAATCTTTCTTTCGGAGTTATTAAAAACGAAGAAGCCGAAATAGATAAATTTTGTAATAATGATAGTTGTGAAATTACACCAATAACAGGTGATAATGACGACCAAGATTATGCAAATTAGATTTCACATACCCGAACTGGCAGGCGACACACCAGTATAAAAATGTGTCATAATCAAATAACAATAAGGAGATGATTATGAAATTGAAATATCGTAATCTATTAGTATCAGTTATGATGATGACTGGATTGTTTGCTCAATCTATAGTTGGAGTTGTAGGTGATTCTAACTCAGAACCGCTTGAAGGAGCTAATGTTGTAGTTGAAGGCACTGATTTAGGTGGAATGACCAATTCTGATGGTACATTTTCCATTGATGTCGATGCAGGACAGTACAAAGTAACAGCATCTTTCATAGGTTACAAATCTTTTACTCAATTAGTTGATGTAAAGGATGTTGCAGTAAGTGTTGATTTCTTACTTGAAATTGATGCGGTTGCATTATCAGATGTTGAGGTTTTGGCCTCAAGAGCTGATGAGAATACACCTGTTGCTTATACAAATGTAGGAAAAGAAGAAATGGAATTTCGTCTTGGTTCTCAAGATGTTCCGATGGCACTTAATACTACACCAAGTGTATATGCAACTCAACAAGGTGGTGGTGCGGGTGATGCTCGTATCAATGTAAGAGGTTTTAATCAACGAAATGTTGCTGTTATGATTAACGGAGTTCCCCAGAATGATATGGAGAACGGATGGGTTTATTGGTCTAATTGGGATGGTGTTGCAGATGCAGCCCAATCAATTCAGATGCAAAGAGGTTTATCCGCCGTTAATTTAGCTACCCCTTCCATTGGTGGAACAATGAACATCATAACCGACCCTGCTCAGTATGAAAAGGGTGGAAAGTTCAAACAAGAAGCTGGTGATGGTGGTTTTCTAAAAACAACCATTAACTATAATACTGGTCTAATTAATGACAAGTTAGCTTTAAGTGGAACTATTGTTCGTAAAACAGGTGATGGAATAATCGATGCTACTTGGACAGATGCATGGGCATATTATTTAGGTTCAAGTTATCAACTAAATGAAGATAACAGATTTGAATTATATGCAATCGGTGCTCCACAACGACATGGACAAAATCTATACAAACAGAATATTGCTACATACTCACAAGAGTTAGCTGGTAGTATTGATGGATATGATACTGAAGCATTTGCTGAAGGTAACAAATTCGAAACTGAAGCTGGTAGATTGTTCAATCAGAATTGGGGAGCTGTAGACCCATCATATAAAGGCCAACAATATTGGTATATGTATGGTGCAAGAACAACCGATAGGTATAGTCCTAACTTTCTTAATGAAAGGGAAAACTTCTTCCACAAACCATTAGTTAACTTAAATCATTTTATGACAATAAATGACCAAACTCGTTTGAGTTCTGTTCTTTATTGGAGTGGTGGTTCAGGTGGTGGTACTGGTACATATGGTAGTGTATCAAGAACACCAGCAGTTGATGGTAATTCATGGTGGGCAAGTTCACCCTGGCAATGGGATTGGAATGCTGAGATTGAACAAAATCGTACTAACATAGATGCAGACTGGTCAGAAACAGAACATCGTTCAACAGGTATACTTCGTAACTCAATTAATCGTCAAAACACTTATGGTTTGATTTCTAAATTAAACTATGATGTTTCAGATGAACTTGAAGTTCAAGTTGGTGTTGATTGGAGAACTGCTGGTATAGAACACGCTCGTGAAGTTCGTGATTTATTAGGTGGTGATTATTATGTTGATTTTGCTGACGATAATGCACCTGATGGTAAGAAAGTTGGTTTAGGTGATATAATTGCTTATCATAATTCAACGACTGTAGATTGGTTAGGTGGGTTCATACAAGGTAAGTATGAAACTGAAAAACTAAATGTATATGGTATGGGTGGAGTTTCAAGTATTGAATACTCTTATCAAGACCATTTCACAGTCGAGAATGAAGTGATTAAGGCTGACCCAATTACTACTTATCAAGTTAAAGGTGGTGGATTATATAGATTAAATGATGGTTTGAGTGTATTTGGTAATGCTGGATATGTTCAGAAACCACCAATTATGGATAATGTAATTTACTATGATGGTACAGTCTCAACAGACCCTGCTAATGAGAAATTTATTTCTACAGAAGCTGGTTTAAACTATTCTGCAGAAAAATTTGCAGTTAAAGTTAGTGGGTATAACACAGATTGGCAAGATAGAAACTTGACTAAAGCAGTATCTACTGGTCAAGGTTCATCAGGTGATACTGATGTTATCTTTTTAAGAGGTGTTAACCAAAATCATCAAGGTATAGAAGTTGAAACTAAAGTTCATCCACATGATTTGGTAGAACTTGATTTTATTGCTTCATTTGGTAAATGGAAATTCGATGGTGATGCTGATGGAACTTATCAAGAACAAGAGTTCAATGAGAATGGTGAAGTCACAGGATTGACAACTACTGAATATTCTTATGCACTTGATGGATTGTTTGTAGGTGACCAACCACAAACATCTTATATCTTAGGTTTAACACTTAAACCAGTTAAGGGATTAAGATTACAGGCACTTTACAAAACATATGATAAAAACTACTCTGATTGGAGCCCTTCGGCTCGTGAAATTGAAGAGGGAGTTGCTGATAGAGCTCAAGTTTGGGAAGCCCCAGGTTACTCAAAACTTGATTTACACGCATCATATAAACTTCCAAGTGTTGCTGGTTTAGATTTGACATTAACAGGTCATATCTTCAATGCACTTGATGAAGTATTTGTTCAAGATGCCGTAGATAATAGCCAATATAATGCTTGGGGTGATAAAGTACACGCGGCACACAACGCTGAAGTATTTTTAGGAACACCACGATATGCAAATATTGGATTGACTGTTAATTTCTAAAATGTAATGTTGGGCGGTTGAAATATACCGCCCATATTTGCAAATATTGAGGAACATTAAAAATGCATAAATTAGAATATCTTTGGTTGGATGGTTGTACACCAACGCAAATAAGGTACAAAACAAAAGTTGTGAAAGATTTTGGCAAATCAGTAGAAGGTGTGCCAGTTTGGGGATTCGATGGAAGTTCTACTCAACAAGCAGAAGGTAACAATTCTGATTGTGTTTTAAAACCTGTAAGAGTTTATGAGAATCCATTAGAAAAAGAAAGTTCAATAGTTTTATGTGAAGTATGGAATGTAAATGATACACCACATGAAACAAATACAAGAAGAAAGTTAGAGGAAACCATTTTAGATATAGAAGATGATATTGACGAATGGGTAGGATTTGAACAAGAATATACATTCTATGAAAATGGATGGCCATATGGTTGGCCACCACTTGATGAACCAGCACCACAAGGGGATTATTATTGTGGTAGAAACATTGGTGATAGAATTTCAAGACAACATTTAAATGCATGTATTAAAGCAGGTATTAGTATTTGTGGAACAAACGCAGAAGTTATGTTAGGACAATGGGAATATCAGATTGGTGCAGGTGGTTCAATCCATATGAGTGATGATTTATGGGTAGCAAGATGGTTGATGGAAAGAATTTGTGAAAAATGGGGATTAGAAGTTTCATTACATCCAAAGCCAATTCAAGGTGATTGGAATGGTGCTGGTTGTCATACTAATTTCTCTACAAAATGGATGAGAGAAGAGGGTGGATGGGATAAGATAATTGAAGCTTGTGAAAAGTTATCAGAAAATCCACAAGAACATATTGAAGTTTATGGTGAAGATAACGAACAAAGATTAACAGGTGAACACGAAACTTGTTCTATTAATGAATTTCGTTATGGTGTTTCAGATAGAGGAGCATCTATTCGTATTCCATGGCAAGTAGAAGTAGATGGTTGTGGTTATTTAGAAGATAGAAGACCATCATCTAACTGCGACCCATATATTGTTGCAGAAAAGTTGGTATCTACGATTTGTAAATGATATTTATGTTAAAGAGGTTATAATTGTATCAAGCTATACATTACGAAAAACGAAAAAATAAAATACACTTATGGGATGACCGAAAAGGACATTTAGTCATCCCATATAAAAAATACGCCTATATTAAAAATTCCACAGGACAACATTATTCTCTTGATGGTGATAAGGTAAAAAAGATTTATAAATGGGAAGATGAAGATTATCCAAATCTATTTGAGAGTGATGTTCCTATCACTACAAGATTTTTAGTTGACCAATATACAGATAGTGATGAACCGAGTGAAGGTATAAGAACTTTATTTTTTGATATTGAGGTAGAAGTAGTTGATGGTTTTCCTGATGTAACTAAAGCGAATGAACAAATAACTTCAATCGCTATGTATGATGAAGTTGCAAAACAATATTTGTGTTACACTTTAGATACTAAAGATAGAGTTCAGAATTATGAACATGGTGATACAAAGGTTAAATTATTTAAAACAGAATATGAATTGTTAACACAATTTTATAGAAAGTATGCTGAGATACAACCACATATATTAAGTGGTTGGAATTGTGAATTTTTTGATGTTCCATATCTTTATAATAGAACAGTCAAAGTTTTGGGTGTAGAGGTTGCAAATATGTTATCACCAATTCGTGATGTTTATTATAATGAATATAAAAAGAAACATAATATTGCTGGTGTAAGTGTTTTAGATTATCTCACATTATATAGAAAGTTTTCTTTCATTCAACAATCAAGTTATCGTTTAGATTACATTGGAGAAGTTGAAGTTGGTATGAAAAAAATTGAGTATGAGGGAACACTTAATGATTTATATGAAAATGATTTAGATAAGTTTATTGAATATAATATTCGAGATGTAAGAATATTGATTGAATTAGATGAAAAGTTAGATTTTATTGAAATTGCTCGTGGTATTGCTCACTTAGGTCATATACCATATGAAGATGTGCATATGAGTTCAAGATATCTTGAGGGAGCTATTTTGGTTTACTTGAAAAAAATTGGAGTTGTTGCACCAAACAAACCACCACGACCTAAAAAAATAAATGAAGAACAATTTGCTGGAGCTTATGTTCAAGACCCACAACGAGGCAAACACGATTGGGTTTACGATTTAGATATCACAAGTATGTATCCGAGTGTTATTCGTTCTTTAAATATATCACCAGAAACTAAGGTTGGTAAAGTTGATGGTTGGAATGCAGAAGAGTTCTTGAAAAAAGATTTAGTAAAAACCTATACCTTAAAAAATAGACATGGTAAAACTATTGATACCATTAGTAATACAGATTTTGGAAAGTATTTAGAAACTTCAGGTTTGAGTATTGCAAGTAATGGTGTAATGTATAGAACTGATAAACAAGGGTTGATTCCTGCTCTACTTACAAAATGGTTTAATGAAAGAGTTGAGATGAGAAAACTCGTGAAGAAATTCCACGAACAAGGTGATAAAGTTAAAGAAGATTATTTTGATAGAAGACAATATTTACAGAAGATTTTGTTAAACTCATTATATGGTGTATTAGGTTTACCAGTATTTAGATTTTATGATTTGGATAATGCTGAGGCAACCACATTAACAGGTCAATCATTAATTAAATTTAGTAAGAAAATTACTAATCATTTTTATAATAAAGAATTGAATAACAATGAAGATTATGTTATATACATCGATACGGATAGTATTTTCGCATCGGCAGTTCCATTAATTGAAAAAAGATTTCCAAATCAAAAATTATCAGATACAATGATGACACAAAGAATTATGGAAGTGTGTGGTGAGGTTCAAGATTTTTTAAATATAAGTTATAATTATTTCGCAAAGAAGTTTTTGAATATCAATGACCATGTATTTGATATTAAACAAGAGGTGGTTGCTAAGACTGGATTGTTTGTTACTAAGAAAAGATATGGGTTAAAAATTATTAATGATGCTGGTAGAAAAGTAAATAAAATTCATGTTAAGGGATTAGATACTGTCCGAAGTAATTTTGCAAAGGCAATGAAAGGATTATTAACTAATGTATTAGAGGATATTTTGGCTGATGTTCCAAAGGAACAGATAGATGAGAGAATTAGTAAATTTAAAAGAAATATGCATAATTTACATTATGATGTAATGGCAAATCCTATCGGTGTAAAAGGTATAGGAAAATATGAAGTAAAGGATACAGATACACCATTCTCATCATACAAAAAAGGATGTCCTGTTCATGTAAAATCTGCAATCAATTATAATTCATTATTAGACTATTGGTATGAGGGTAGAAAATATGAAAAGATTACTAATGGTAATAAAATTAAGTGGGTTTACTTAAAGAACAATGAGTTTGGATTTGATACAATAGGTTATAAAGGTTATGAAGACCCACCACAAATATTAGAATTAATCAAAAATTATATAGACCATGATAGAATGTTTGAACAAGCAATGAGTAAAAAGATAGGAATGTTCTATGAAAGTATGAATTGGGAAGCTGTAGTTGATAAACAGCAAAGTATTGAAAGATTTTTTTGATTTTGAGAATTCTCGTATATATGTATATATAGAGATAATTAACAATTAACAAATAGAGGAAATGGTTATGAATAAACAAGCACTTCTTAGGTATATTAACAAATACACATTAGGTGGAGAAATTAAATCAGTAAAATGGGTTAGTAATGGTAAATCACTTGCAACTCGTTTTATTAGTGGAGATAAATCACTTGTTGGTTCTGTTAAACTAAATAATTTTACAGATGTAGAACCATCTGAAATTGGAGTTTACAATACAACACAATTTATTTCACTTTTATCTATCTTAGGTGAAGATGTAGATTTTAATTTACAACAGATTGGTGATAAATTTGTTAGTGTGGATATGTCAGATACACAAGGAACTAAAACTAAATATATGTTGAGTGACTTATCTGTTATACCTACACCACCTGAATTAAAAAACTTACCAAGTGATTTTGAATTGGAACTACAAGTTGATTCTTATTTTATTAACACTTTCATTAGTGGTAAATCTGCATTACCAGATACCGATACTTTTACTATTCTTACAGAGAATGATAAGGTTAGTTTAGTAATTGGATATAGTAATGTGGCTACTAATAGAGTTACACTTCCAGTTGAACATACTGAATATAAGGATATTGAACCAATATCTTTTAATGCAACAATGTTTTCAAATGCATTACAGGCAAACAAAGAATGTCAGAAGGCTACTTTGAAAGTTAGTTCACAAGGAATAGCAACTATTAGTTTTAATATAGATGATTATGAATCAGAATATTATTTTGTAGCGACACAACAAGTAAATTAGATGTATTTAGATTACTTTGATAAATTCTTAGATATGAAACCATATCTTGAAATCAAAGAAGATGAATGGGATTATATAAAGAATACTTTTGACAAAGAAGATGTCAAAGAAAGTTTAGCCCAAGTGGCTATGACTTATGAGATTCCTTACGCCGAAATTTCGGAAAATGATGCTTATAAAGCTTTAATGAAGTTAAAGGGTATGAGACATAATGAAATTTTAGTTGATGGTGAATGGTTTGCTCGAGAGGGTTCTGAATATAGATATGATTTATCTTTTCAAGGTAAACAACAATACTTCCGAAGAATAAATACAGGTAATTCCGCAAGTAATTACTTTCAACAAAAGAATAGGTGGAGTGTTGATGGAACTATTGCACCTGGACCTGAAAGAACTTGGAGTAATAAAAAGTTTATGACAAGTTTGATGGGTGCCGCTTACACATTGAAGTTACCTAAAATTGATAGAAAGTATTTTAGAACAATGATTGGATTGAGAAAGTATATTTGTTCTCAGTTTAAACCAAATGTGGC
>MDTE01151642.1_pt1 | contig 10172 bp, 8 predicted proteins | sample 811231 | NCBI WGS metagenome assembly MDTE01 (sample SAMN05326651, study PRJNA326480) | marine metagenome | isolation source: seawater | place: Indian Ocean: Red Sea | collected 2010 | reverse complement strand
GGTTGCGTCATCGTCACCGGCAGAGCTAAAGACCTAATAATCCGTGGAGGTGTTAATATTTCTCCAGCAGAGGTCGACAACATACTATTACAAATACCGTCGCTCGGCGAAGCAGCGACCATTGGTGTTCCAGATCAAATTTATGGTGAAGAGGTTGTTTGCTATGTCGCCCCGAAGCCAAAGAGCAAACTCACTCCTGAAGACGTTTTGGAACACTGTGCGGAAAGATTGCCTAATTTTAGGGCGCCCAAACAGGTTATTATACGCCCTAAATTACCCAAAACTGAGCGGGGTAAGATGAACCGTTTGTTACTTCAAAAGGAATGGCAGGAAGAATTCGGCACAAAATAAATTTTAAGAATTCAGCGTTTGTTTGTGCCCCTGCCTGCTACCGTGATAAAATACAATTATGAAGAGTGCCCAAGCAACAGAATACAAATCTGTTAGAACCTTAATTGCTGAACAGTCAGAAAAGTACGGCAATAAGCCGTATATGGTGTCAATAGACCAGGCAGATAAAACTCTGAGCTTTAAAGCTCTTTTTAGGCTTGGCAACAGCATGGCTCAATTCTTTGCCGAGCGGGGCCTTAAGGCTAACGACCGTATACTTTTACTAGCAGAAAATTCTATAGAATTTATTGCCGTTTTTCTTGGGGTTCAACGGTGTGGTGGTACAATCGCCACAGCCAATGTAGAGATGAACAGATCCCACATCAGTGAAATTTTACATGCGGTAAAACCAAGTCTGGTATTGGCGCAAGATGGACTTGGCCTAGAAGAATTGCAAGATCCTAATATGTCTACAGAATGGATGTCGCTCGGTGAATGGCATCAAGAGGCCACCTCATCTGGCTTTTTCCAAAAAATTTCAAATTATCCTGATGACAAAGACCTAGACGAAGTTTGCTCAGCCGACGACATCGCTGTCATTTTTTATACCTCCGGGACAGAGGCCAAGCCCAAGGGAGTAATGCAGGCACATTCAGCTGTCTGGCCCAACTACGATGCGACAGCGGAATGCGTTCAATTGGACCAGAATGGCCGGATCGTGGATTGCCGTTCCTATACGTGGCTATCATCACAGAACATGAGCCTTGGCGGACCGTTAGCACGCGGTGCTACAGTTTACATGGCGAAAAAATTTTCACGTAGTCGCTATTTTGACTGGATTAAAAAATATAAAGCTACGATGGGAGTTTCTGTACCAACAATCTTAAATATGTTTCTCAACGAACCAGTTGAAATTCATGGGAGAGAAATTCCTCACCTGCGCTTTATTATGACCTCTTCAGCACCGATGCTTCCCGAAAATTGGATCCAATTTGAAAAACGTTACGGAATAACAATCAGCCAGTCTGCCGGTTGCTCTGAGGGGGGGCTAATGTGCAGCCACGTGGGTACAGATCGAAAAATTGGCACTATCGGATTTCCACTTAAATATCAAAACATTCGGCTTCTCAACGAGACCGACGATGAGGTTCCGCGGGGTGAACCCGGCGAAATAGTTGTATCTGGTCTACAAAAAAGTTGGGGTTATTTGCACCCAGATGGAAGAGTAGAAAAACTACCAAAAGAGCATCGAACTGGTGACCTTGGACAAATTGATGGAGATGGCCACTTGACGGTAGTTGGACGTCTCAAGGATTTAATAATTCGGGGTGGTGGCAATATTTCTCCTGTCGAGATTGACAACATCTTGTCGCAGCACCCAGGTATCGTAGATGCGGCAGCTTGCGGCATTCCAAACCAAATTTATGGTGAAGAAGTAATATGCTATGTCGTGGCTCAAAAGGATACCGAACTTAAAGCGGAGACGGTTATTTCTCATTGCCGCAAATCTTTGGCACTCTTTAAAACACCTAAAGAGGTAATTTTTGTTGACCAATTACCGAAAAATGAACGGGGCAAACTGGATCGGAAAGCTCTCGCTAAGTTTTGGGAAAGAGATAACTTAAAAGCAAAGTGAAAGCCCGTTCATTATAAAAATTAATTTTCTTTTTGCATAAGTTTGGAAAGTAAATTTCTCGCCTGAATAGTAGGATGGTCCATCGCAACGTCAATTTGATGGGCCTCGGGAAACTGGTCTATCCTGCGTTGTTGAGCCTCACAGATTGCCACATCCTCTTGGAACACTTTGCGAATAATGCTCAGATCTTTCTGTATTGCCAAATCATCAAGTCCAAAATCACGTGCATTTGACCAAAAATGATGAGTTGTCGTAGGTGTCTCCGGAGTAATGGCATGAGCATTATGAACGGTTATACCAAATTCCCGATTGCCCTCGAGCGCACCAGTACCCACCTGTGCTGCCCCCACATCAAACATAATGGTTGCCGGCGGAGTATAAATCCAACGGTTCCAGCTATCGCCTTTACCCCTAATATTTGCCGCCTTCGCCCATAAGGGGGGAGGATCATCATTAGGAAATAAGCGCTCACATTTTAAAACATTATCTTCGCGGGTAACAGTTGGTTTAACACGTAATTTAGCAGAGTTGCCTAGCGTGTCAGGATGAACATAAGGGGAGTGGGTTTGGTCCAACTGGATATCGATATAGGCCTGATAGTTACATTCTACATAGAAGTAATCATCTATATTAGCCCATTCATTACTATCCAGAAAAAAGTAGTCTGGAATCAAACTCTCGTCAGCTTGACTAGCATCACCCATCCATATCCAGATCCAGCGATTCTTAACTAAAACAGGGTAAGACCTTACGGAGGCTCCAGGAGGTACCAATTCTTGAGTTGGGATTGAGATACATTGACCAGTTTTATCGAAACGAAGCCCGTGATAACCACATTCCACTTCGTTACCCTTAAGCCTTCCAACCGACAGTGGCGTACTTCGATGACAACAACGATCTTCAAGAGCCCCCACTTCGCCATTTTCGCCCCTGAAAAATACGATTGGCTCATCACAAATTGTCCGGGGCAGAAGTCCATTATTAAGATGGTGATCCCAACCCGCGACATACCAGGCATTTTTTAAGTACATTTTGGACCTTACGTTAATTATTTCACCAACAAATTTAGCCAACCGAAATAGTGATCTTCAGCCGAGTTTAAGGAAGCTGTCCAACTGATAATACACAATCAAAAAGAGCGGCTCAATGAGCCGCTCTAATCTTACAACTCTCGGTACTCTATCTCCCAGTGCGCGCAAGCGAATGCACCCACCCCTTATTGGTCATATAGGATTTTGCATGCTCAATTTGTTCATCGGAGAAAAACTTATCCGGAAAAACTTGATCTACCGGGTAAACAGGGCGAAGAAAATCACTCTCGTAACCATAGGGAACGGTTGCATCAATACCCATACCACCTTCAAATTGAGTGTTTGACGCCGTCCATTCACGCTCACCAGCTGTCATACGCTCAGCCGGCATAAAGGTTTGGCCACGACCTCCCGGTATCGGATTAAGAATATCTGTCTGCGGGTTAACGCGTGTTGTCAAATTCCAGATCACGTCATCCATATCATAAATATCAGTATCTTCCGACATCGCGATTACCAAGCGCGACCCTTGTGAACAACTCAAGATAGCTGAAAGGAAATTACGTTGCCACCCCTCATCTATCTGGCTACGTTTTTTCACTTGAATAATGGCACCACCCCAATCCGTCATCGGGTATGGAATATTACAATCCTGGATTATTCCCGGCTGCATGCGTTCACAAAGCTCATACATAGCGGCCTCACGGACTGTCGTATCTATATTTTGACAATCCATCGTATTGACGCCTAAAGGAAAAATGATTGGTTTAGATTCCTTTGCTCGCATTGTAACCGCAGTTACATGAAAGGTAGGTGCTTTATAGGCCTTACCCATATAGCCAGCCCATTCTGGGTGAAAATGAAATCGTCCCTGAACTCCAGCTTCTTCTGACTCGGCTGTCTCATATCGTCGATCCCGCGGATGCAAATAGCCTTCGAGAGTAATTTCAGCATCTGCCAATGCATATGCTCCCGGTATTGTTTTTGCCTCCACCATTCGAACGGGTTCACCAATCAAACGACCAGCCACGCCCAATTCATCACACCCTGTAGGCAAAATCACATAGTCGAACCCTGCTCCTGCCAAAAGATTTGGGCCATAGGGTATGCCAAAATTCATTGTAAGAGGGATGGGTGCCTCATCGCGATAATGCTTGGCCATAACCTGCCAACCATGGGAGCCTGGTGAAATTTGAAACGTGCCGACATTTCCCCATCTGAAATTCATCCGGTTATAAGCCATGTCGGTGCCGCCTTCGAAGTACTCTCCGGCAAAAAGACGTTGGCCCGAACCTACCGTAAGCTCTGATTCATACGTCGTGTGCCTGATAGGCATCATATACTCATTAACTTCAGTTGGATTCATAACCACTTCTTCATGGCTTGGTGCATCTTTTGAATCAACGACAACGGGCGGCAGGGGATTGCGAATAGCGTTGGCAATCGCAAGTGTCATTTCTCGCATATCTTTGACGCCGAATAACTTACACATGACACCATGATCAGCGAAAAGATTTGTCACCGCACGATGATTGGGTTTCCCTTTGACGTTGTTAAATAGTAACGGGCAACTACCATCGAGGTGTTTTTGAACACCGGTTATTTCCAAATCAGGGTCAACCTCCGTATCGGTTTCTATGATGTCGCCTTCCTGTTTCAAAAAATCTATAGTGCTGCGCAAATCACGAAGTGAGTCAGTTATAGGTGTTGGTTCAAGCTCTTCTCTGGCAGTGGCCATTTCTATCTCCTAATAGATCCTTTAAACGTCAAATCCCGCTAAAACTCTTTTGGTAATGTGAGCACTTCACCTAATGAAGTGTCCTTCGCGGAACTTGTATTTACGTGGCTTATTAAAGAAATGCAAGTACACAAAATACATAACTAATTGCCGAAAAAAACATATGAAAAGATCAAAAATAAGTATATAAATAAATTAAATTTAGTCTTAAAATCGAAAGATTCTAATCCCAAAGTATTTTAAGAAATAAGGGGGTTAGTGGTTAGATGTGCCTTAGTTGATTGATCACGGACACTGCTACATAACAGTAGTTGAATAAATTTAAGCAAGAAAAATTCATGACCCAAGAGTTTCTCCCCGGCTCCCTTCAAAATTTTGTTGATACCGTTCGCTCCTATTTTTCAAGCGGGATGGACGAAGAGACACTATGGCCTGTCGTAGCAAAGGATTTGAAAGAGTTGTTGGCTGAAGAAAGTCTAATTCAACAATCTAAAAGCTGGCCAGAGACCAAAACAGGAGACGGACCACCCTCTAATCTGCTTTTTTACGAAGATCCTGACTACGGTTTTGTCTTAAACGCCCTCGTTAAAGGACCAAAATCTGTAACCAATATTCATGATCACGGACCAAGTTGGACGCTTTATGGCGTTCTTGACGGGGGTGAACATATTAAGCGCTTTCGTCGAGTGGATGATAACCCACAGGGAGCAGGCCCGGCGGTATTAGAATCAAATGGGGAGTTTGATGTGGTTCCGGGATATATCGATATTGTTCCCCCCTGGGAAATTCACCAGGAGGCTAATGGGGATCATCGAACCATCGGGTTCATAGTCCGCAGCCAGCGATCCGGAACGTTTGAACAATATCGCTACAACACAGAAAATGGAGCCATTGCCTCCTACAATGGACCCAACCAAATTCCTTATGCCCTCGCTTAAATTCCACTTTAAATAAAAAATGAACAGTGTGATAGAAAGCTTAACGATTTGGTTATTCGGTAGAAATATCAAATAAGCAAAGCCGCTTAATAGCAAAAAAAACAGAAAAATTTCAAATATTCAAAAATTTAAGAAGAATTAACTTTTTAAATTAGAGTTAATATTCGATTGTACCCTATATGAATTAGATGCTAGCATTTTATTAAGACCTTAGAGGATAAAGTCTATCGTCTTTAAATTTTACTTTAATTTCAGTCCAAATCAGGGAGAACTGATAGTGATTAAAACTTTTAAATTAACCCTAGCGGCAACAGCGGCATTAACTTTGATGGCTACGCCTACTGTTGCTGCCGATTATTTTGCTGGTAAGCAAATTACCGTTCAGGTTCCTTCAGGTTCTGGCGGGACCTACCACGTTTATTGTCAGCTAGTACAAAGAAATATTGCACGCTACATTTCAGGTAACCCAAAAACAGTTATCCAAAATATGCCTGGAGGAGGAGGAGCTAAATCCGCAGCCTATATGATGAATGTTGCCCCTAAAGATGGTAGCTTCATTGCGATGGCGGCCCCTGGTGTTATTACGACACCAATGGTTCGGAAAGTTCGTTATGATGCCCGAAAGTTCAATTGGTTAGGTGCTCCTGCAGCCCGTGCCGCAGGCGTATTCTTTTGGCACACTCATAACGTCAAAAATTGGCAAGAACTCAAGACGAGACCAACCACGATTGCGACGAGTGGTTTTGCTTCTTCGGGTTCAATATTTCCTCGCCTAGTCAATGCTGTCCTTGGAACTAAGATGCAGTTGATCTATGGATACAAGGGGGGCGGACGCATGAACGTCTCTGTTGAAAAAGGTGAGACTATGGGTCGCAATAACTTCTTGTCCGGCTTTACAGGGGTACGGCCTACATGGTTGCCGAAAGGTTTGGTCAAGCCTGTAATTATGTATGGTCCAAAATCACCGAGCAAATTTGCTAAAGGTGTGCCACGTCTTGATGACCTGCTTAAGCCAGGCACTATGGAAGCAAAGATGTATGAAGTGCTCGGCATGAACCTTAAAGTCGGCCAAGCGTTTTATGTCCCACCGGGAACGCCACAAAAGGTAGTAAAGATTTTAAGAAAATCGTTCACGGAAATGATGTATCATCCTAGCTTTATCGAAGACATCAAGAAACGTCGTGTAGAGCATTCACCAGTAACAGCTAAACAAATCAACAAGCTGATCAAAGCTGGTTTTGATGCCGCTACACCAGACGTGATAAAAGCCATTAAAACTCGTGTATTTACGAAGAAAAAGAAATCTTAAACTGATTATATCAACTTAATTTAAGGCCCCTCGTTTGAGGGGCCTTTTTTTTATTTGTCGATTGAAACATTTGATGTGCCTGATAAAGCAATCCAAAATCCACCGCCCGCATCAGAAATGGGACGACATTTTGTCACCGTCCCGACTTTGATAGCCTCTAATAAATAACGCCCAATAGGTTGAAATTGGGTTTCACCGCTATTTTCTGTAGCTTTATCAATTCGGATAATTACGGACTTAGGCGGCAAAAAACGGCTACGCTCAATCATCCTTTTAATATTTGCTATGGAATGTGACAAATCCAAACCACACAAATTAAGCTCAAATTCAGCATTATCATGCAGTTGGGTGAGCCGCCGGATATCCTCATCTTCTAAATAGGGCATGTTTTGCTACAAAACCGCCTTTTTGTAAAAATCTTGAAAACTCTAAAAGAGGTTTCAAGTTTTGTTATCGCAGGTACCCCAACCACCTTAGTCAAGAAATGATGTAAATGGCAATTATCCTTTCACCATATAACAATTTCGACCAACAGGTCTTTCGAAGTCTAAGCAATAGCAAAATATCATGGATGCTATTGCAGTAGTTTTAGCCGTAAAATACCTTATGGAGGTTTGGTTTACGAAAGGAAGTTTAGATGTCGAGGGTGACGCCAAAAGCAAGGTCAGAATTACCAGAATTAGAAGACGTATTTGAAAGAGTAGAAAAAGCATTGGGTTTTATTCCAAATAGTTTTTTTATCATGGGTCGACGACCAGAAATGCTACGTGCATTTTCTCGCCTATCACGGGAAGTTGTTGGTGTCCCCGGCCGTATATCACAAGAACTCAAATGGTTAATTGCGCATATCGCAAGTCGATCCTCGGGCTGCCAATATTGTATGGCACATTCAGCCAAATCAGCAAATGGAGCAGACCAAGGAAACATAGAAAAAATTAAAGCATTATTTGAATTTGAAAGAAGCGAACTTTTTTCTGATGCCGAAAAAGCGGCACTCGTCATTGCCCAAGCAGCAGGCACCACACCAAGCATGGTATCAGACGCCGATATGGAAAATTTAAAAAAGTACTTTGATGAAGATCAAATTGTTGAAATTGTGGGGGTAATTTGCCTTTTTGGTTGGTTAAACAGGTTTAATGATACAATGGCAACTGATCTAGAAAATGGCCCAATGGACTTTGCTGTCAATCACCTTGCTCCTGCCGGCTGGAAAGTAGGCAAACACCGCGCATTAGGAAAGTGAGACTAGCCCTTTTGCGTTTCCTCCGTTAAAACGCATTAAATTCAATTCGAAATTAAGGGGAATTAAATGGCAGACATAAAACTGACCATGGCGATCAATGAATACGATCATGTTCAGGACATGGCTACCGGTCGCGTAAAACCAGAAGGCATTGACCTTACCGTTATCAACCATGGACCAGAAGAAATTTTTCATCGTTTTCTTTTTAGTCAGGAGTGGGAAATATCCGAAATTTCAATGGGTATGAGCACCTCATGGATTTCTCGTGGAGATGCCCCCTTTATCCTGATTCCAATTTTTCCGTCGCGTGTTTTTAGGCATTCCTCTATTTATATACTTAAGGATGGTCCGATTAAATCTGCTGCAGACCTCAAGGGTAAGCGTATTGGTATTCCAGAATGGGGCCAAACAGCGGGGATTTATACTCGAGGGTGGATGGAACATACTGCCAAGGTTCCGCTAAGTAGCGCCAACTGGTATCAATCAGGTATCAATGATCCCGGTCGTCAGGAAGCATCTCAACTTAACCTGCCCGAAGATATCAACCTAAAAATTGTCACTGACCGTTCGCTTATGCAGATGATGTTTGACGGAGACCTCGATTGTGCATTCTCTGCGCGTCCTCCTAAAGAATTTCTTGCGAGGGACCCAAGAGTGACACAGCTCTACCCTAATTACCGAGAAGAGGAAGAAAATTACTTCAACGAAACGGGTATTTTTCCAATTATGCATACTATCGCCGTTCGTCGCGATGTCTTTGAAAACAACCCATGGGTCGCTCAAAATTTGATGACCGCCTTTGAAGAGGCCAAGTTACGCAGCTTCCAACGGATTTCTAATTTTACTGTTTCGCAACTTCCTGTTGCCTGGGCTTATTATGACGGGTTGGAAAACAACCGAAAAATGTTTGGGAATGAACAATGGCCATACGGGATAGAAGCAAATCGTAGAACTCTCGAAGCTTTTCTGCAGTTTGGATTCGAACAAGGAACGTTACACAAAAAGCTAGACGTTGAGGCCCTATTTCCCGAAGAAGTCCGGCACCACTTTAAACTATAATTTTGTTTATTCCCCAAATTCGTGTTGGAAAACCAAAACCTCGATGAATTTGTTGAGTGGGTAGGGCCTGTGCACTTGGGGTAATTAATCATGTTTGTTATCGTCTTTTAGTAAACAAGGAGGGGCTCATGATCATAATAAATAATGACATCGTCGCGGAAGTTCTTGAAATGAAAGACTGCATTCGTGTTCAAGAAGAGGCATTTAAAAAAATTCCAAGTGGTGGGGCAATTCACCGACCTCGAATTGACATGTATATGCCTGCAGAACGCGAAGATGGCTACTTTCGCTGGGGTACCATGGAGGGTGCAAACGATGGATTTTTTGCAATTAGAATGAAGTCAGACGTGATGTATTGGCCAGAGGATGAGAGTGGAAACTGGACAGAAGAAAAATATTGCCGTGAACCGGGAACCTATTGTGGCATAGTCTTACTGGTCAATACCAACAATGGCGAACCGTTAGCCTTTATCAATGATGGGCACATCCAGCACATGAGAGTGGGGGGCGGTGCCGGGATTGGCGTTAAATATCTATCACGTGAAAACTCTCATGTTGTTGGCATGCTTGGTTCAGGGGGCATGGCCAGGACATTCCTTGAGGCATTTTCGTGTGTCCGGGATATTCAGTATTGCAAAGTTTATAGTCCAACGCCAGAACATCGTGAGGAATATGCCGAAGAACTGACCAGAAAGATGGGCTTTGAGGTAATTGCCGTAGACAGTCCTCAAGAGGCGGTTAATGGCTGTGATATACTGTCAACTTGTACCGATTCGATGGTACCCGTTTACGACCCTGAGTGGATTGAGCCGGGAATGCACGTCACTAATCTGGGACGCCGCGAAATAAGCGATAACGTAATGAGTAAATTCGATATTGTTATTCTTT
>MDTE01026350.1_pt1 | contig 10172 bp, 9 predicted proteins | sample 811231 | NCBI WGS metagenome assembly MDTE01 (sample SAMN05326651, study PRJNA326480) | marine metagenome | isolation source: seawater | place: Indian Ocean: Red Sea | collected 2010 | reverse complement strand
TGGGGCCAAATTCAAAAACTAAAATCTAATTAAAATTGTTCAGACTCTGTTGAGCCATCCATGGCAGTTGTAGAACTTTTGCCTGAACTAATGGTATTTGATACTGCATCGAAATAAGAAGTTCCAACTTCTCTTTGATGCTTAACACTTGTGTAACCGTCTTTTTCACGAGCGAATTCTTGTTGTTGAATTCTTGAGTATGCAGTCATACCTTCTTTTTTATATTTTTCTGCGAGTTCAAAAATTGCAATATTTTGTGTGTGAAATCCAGCAAGAGTAATAAATTGAAATTTATAACCCATTTTACTTATTTCTACTTGGAATGAGGCAATCTGCGCATCGGATAAATGTTTTTTCCAATTAAACGAGGGTGAACAATTATATGCAAGAAGTTTTCCAGGAAACTTTTCGTGAATTGCATCAGCAAATTTTTTAGCTTCTTCAAGATTTGGTGTTGCCGTTTCACACCAAATTAAATCAGAATATGGAGCATAAGCTAAGCCTCTTGAAATTGCTTGCTCAATTCCTGCTTTAACATAATAAAAACCTTCTGGTGATCTTTCGCCAGTTAAAAAGGACTTATCATTTTCATCATGATCATTTGTAATTAACTTTGCTGCATTTGCATCAGTCCTAGCTAAAATTATTAATGGAACGTCTGCGATATCTGCTGCAAGTCTAGCAGCTTTTAAATTTTTTACCATTGTGCCCGTTGGAACTAAAACTTTTCCCCCCATATGACCACATTTTTTTTCACTAGCTAATTGATCTTCAAAATGTACACCTGCAGCACCAGCTTTAATAAATTTTTTTGCAAGTTCAAAAACATTTAATGGTCCACCAAAACCTGCTTCACCATCTGCAATTATAGGAAGCATATAATCCGTTTTATCTTTTTCTTTCATATCACCATCATTAATTTCCATATGCTGAATTTGGTCAGCTCTAATCAGTGCATTATTCATAGACTCTACTAATTTTGGTGCACTATCATATGGATATAATGATTGATCAGGATACATCTCTCCTGCACTGTTAGCGTCAGCTGCAACTTGCCAGCCACTTAAATATATTGCTTTTAATCCTGCTTTAGCATGCTGAACCGCATGGTTTCCTGACAAAGATCCTAAAGTATTAACATATGCCTCTGTATTAAGCAATTTCCACAATTTTTCTGATTGAAGTTTACAAAGAGAATATTCAATTTTAATCGATCCTCTTAATCTTTCCACTTGTTCTGGGGTGTAATCTCTTTTAATACCTGCAAATCTTTTTAAGTCATAAGAAACTTTTGCTTCCGAACTCATGGTTAAACCCTTTGTCTAGATTAAAAAAAATTAGAACTAGGTACTAATTATTTTCACTATACTCATTAGTGAACTCATTCATACCACTTGAACCCCAATCACAATGATCATCTCTCAAGTAGATGCCAGACTTTGAACTTTGTCCATTAGCCTCGTGCTTAGTAGCTTGAGACTGATTCTCTTGGTTTTTATTACTGTTTTTGTTGTTCATAAGATATTTATAATTTACAAAATTTACTTTTTCCATAAAAATATTAAAAAAGCTTGTAAAATAAGATAATTTATTGTAAATTTAAATTTACAAAATTTACAAATAGTAAAAATGAGTCAAATTGATTTAAGAATTGGTCCAAAAATAAAGGCTTTTAGAAGAAAACTTGGAATCCAGGCAAACAAACTAGCTGACCAACTAGGTATATCACCTAGCTATTTAAATCTCATTGAAGGAGGAAAAAGAAAGATTGATGGAGATTTGTTGCTTAAAGTTTGCCAAGAATTAAAGATTGAACTTTCGGATTTAACAGTAAAATCTGATCTTAACTTAGTAAATAATATATCTGAGCTGTTAGACGACCAATTATTTGAAGATTTAGATATTTTAGGACCAGAAATAAAGGATCTTGTAAATACAAACCCTAAAATTGCAAGGGCATTAATAAAACTAGGAGACAATTTTAAACAAAAAGATCACGACATAGTAAATAGAGTTGAAAACTTATCTGGCAAAATAATTGACAGCAGGAAAGCTGCTTTTCCAGGGGAAGTTGTTTCAGATTTTTTACAAGAAAATAAAAATTATTTTCCAAAACTAGAAGATTTTGCAAACTCAGTTTTTGAAAAGATACAGGTTAACAATAGAGCAACTTATATGGCTCTTTGCGATTTTTTAAAGAAAGAATTTGGAATATTAGTAAAAGATGTACTTCCCGAAGAAGGCAAACCTTTTTCAAAAATTTATAACAGAAAAAAAAAAGAATTATTGCTTAGTGACTACGTCGCTTTAGAAACAAAAAAATTGTACGTTTCATCACAGATTGCACATGAAGGAGCAATTAAAGATATAAATGAATACCTTTCAAAATTTTCTTTTCCAAGCGAAGAATCTAAAAAACTTACGAAAGTTGCTTTATTAAATTATTGTGGTGCAGCAATTTTGATGCCTTACAAATTATTTCATGCAGAATGCATGAAAAATAAATATGATTTAGAACTTCTGCAAAATACTTTTGCAACAACATTTGAGCAAATCGCTCATAGAGTAACTTGCTTGCAAGATCCGAAATTGTTAGGAATTCCATTCCACTTTTTAAGAGTAGATATAGCTGGAAATATCTCCAAAAGATTCTCTTTATCAGGAATTGAAATTCCAAGATATGGAGGCGCATGCCCTAGATGGAACGTTTACTCTGCATTTACAAGACCTGGTATTATTCAAGCTGCTGTGAGTAAAATGAGCAACGGAGAAAAGTATGTTTGTATTGCTAAAACAGTAGAAAAAGGAGTTGGAAGATTTGGCGAGGCTAAAAGTATTTTATCTATAGGACTTGGTTGTGAAGCTAAGTATGCAAAAGATTTTGTTTACACTGAAAATTTAAATATTAATGAAAAAAAAACTGAAATACCAATTGGTGTTTCTTGCAGAACATGTGATAGGCTTGATTGTTCTCAACGTGCATTTCCTCCTTTGCATAAAAAATTTGATGTAGACATAAATTCTAGAGGTATTTCTGTATACGTAAGTGATTAGGTTTTTTTAGTAATTAACTTGTTTTTTTAGATCTTTCTTTTGAAATAAGCTGAGTTAATGAATCAACCATCATATCAGAGGCTTTAAATATTTCGTTCGATTTATATTCGTGTGATAAATTTTTTTCAGGATTTGATTTATCTTCAATAATAATTCCCTCATCTGGTGAGTTATTTTTAATATAAATTAAAATTAACCACTCATCATCTTGGGATTCATCCCATTTTATAAAAATTTCTCCTGTTTCAAATCTTCTGTCAATACATCTTAAGATAGACATGTTTCTTGTTATATGCCTTTTGTTTAATTGAAAAACTAAACTGTTTGCACTTCTATAAAAACTTTCTAGACAAAGTTCTATTTTTTGCCTCGCTATTGTGTATTCTTTTTCTTTTAAAAGAAGTGTTTCTCTATCTTCATCTCCTTGTATTTGAATGCCTAGAGCTTCTACCCTTTCTCTTATTTTTTGATCTCTAATAATACGATATTTTTCTTTTAGTTTTTCTATTCTCTCTTGAAGCCCAGCATAATCTTCCCTTTGCTCTCTTAGTGATATTCTTTCTAATTTTTCAAGTTCTTTTACTTCTCTTATTCTAAATTTTTCAATTTGTTTTTCTAATTTTATTTGTTGAAGAAATTGCCTTTGTTTTTCGGCTTGTTCTTTTCTTACAATTGCTTGCTCCTGACGTAAAAATAATTTTATATCTTTCACTCTTTCTTTTTCGAGTCTCATTTCATCTTTTAAAGATTGCTCTTTAAGTTTTAGTTTTAATTTTTTTTCTTCTTCGATGGCTTTTATATTCTCTATTCTCTCTTTCTCTTTGGTCTCAATTTCTTCTAATTTTTGTCTTCTTTTTTCCTCCTCTTTAATAATTTTATATTCTTTGATATTTCTCTCGATGCTTTCAAAGAAACTTTGAATTGATTTTTCTAATTTAGAAAATAATCCAAAATTGAATTTAAAATTGAATTTTAGCTTATTTTGAAACCTAGCTACTTTTAGTAAAAAACTATTTGGATGTACATTAAACTTTTTTATTTTATTTTTTTTTCTAATAAAAAAGTTTTTTTTAATTTTATATTTTTTTATTCTCTTTCTAGACTTATTTTTTTTTTTCGATTTAAATCTTTTAATAATTTTTTTTTTTACTTTTTTTTTAACTATTTTCTTTTTTACTTTTTTTTTCATAAATTTTGACTAATTAAGACTTATCAAGAAAATTTTAATAAATATAGTCTCTTGTCGTAGGTGCAGTTGTTAAATCTTTTGTTAGTTGAAATTGAAATACAACCTGGTCTCCCCACTTAAATGTCATTTCACAAGAAGCTAAATAAAATTCCCACATTCTAAAAAATTTTTCATCAAACATTTCAATTATCTTAGATTTATTTTTTACACATCTTTCTTTCCAATTTCTTAATGTTTGAGCATAATGCATTCTTAAAACTTCTAAGTCAGATATAACCAAACCTGATTTTTCGATTGGACTTGTTACTTCACTCAAGCTTGGGGTATATCCTCCTGGAAAAATATATTTTGTAATCCAGGGTTGAGGGTCTCGTGGTTGATTTATTGAGCCTATTGTATGAATTAACGCTAACCCACGATCATTTAATAATTTGTTTACCTTTTTAAAGAAAGTTTTATAAAATTTTCTACCCACGTGCTCAAACATTCCAACACTTACAATCCTGTCAAATTTTTCATTTAAATTTCTATAATCAGCAAGTTTAAAACGAACTTGATTTTGTAAATTATATTCTTTAGCTTTTATGTTTGCGTACCTATATTGATTCTCTGATAAAGTAATACCAGTTACTTCACATTTAGATTGTTTTGCAATTTCAATTGCAAGATAACCCCAGCCAGATCCAATATCTAAAACTTTTTGATTGGGTTTAAGATTTAATTTTTTAATTATGTGATTAATTTTATTATTTTGTGCTGCTTCCAAAGTATCGTTTTCATTTTTAAAATAACCACATGAATATTGTTTTTTTGGGTCTAGAAATAATTCATAAAGATCGTCTGATATGTCATAGTGGTGAGCAACATTTTTTTTTGATCTTTTTACAAAATTAAAATTAGTTAAATATCTAATAGTTCCTTTTATTTTTTTCAAAATATATCCCGATGTATTTATCTCATTTCTGCCTATATTTTTATAAGCCAATTCTAAAAAGTCACCTATAGAGCCATTTTCTATTATTAGTGAACCGTCTGTGTAAGCTTCTCCAAAATATAAATCTGGATTAAGTAAAAGTTTATAGTGAAGATTTTTATTAAGGAGCTTTATAGTCAATGGTTTTGTTCTATCAGGAGTTCCGATTAAGTATTTCTTTGAATTTGCATCTATTAATACAAATCCGCCCTTTTTAAATAAATTATTTAAAAAATTAACTAATTGCATTTTTTAACCACTTATAATTTTTTAATTAAAATCTAGTTTTTTTAAATCTTCAAGCAATTTTTTTTCATCTTTTTCTGATAAAAGGCTAAGAGGTGGCAAAATATTTTTATATATTTTATCTTCTTTCGATAAAAAGGTGTGTAATCCTGAAATTAAATTAAATTGATCAAAAACTTTTCTCACATTGCATAATTTTTCATTTTCTGACTGTTCTTTTTTTTCAATAAAATCATTATATACTTTTCTAGACAACTTTGCGGTTACGTTGCAGGTTGCAGTTATAATTCCTGAACATCCTTGCTCTAACCCCTGTAATAATTTTAATTCTGATCCAGGTAAAATTGAAAAATCATCTATCTTTAGATTTTGATATAAATTATAAGAACTATCTTTTAATCCAACTATCTGTTCTGGAAATTTTTTAACCAAACTTTCAACGCATTCTATGCTAAATTTATATCCACATAGTTTTTCAAAATTATAAAGAATAATTTTACAATTTGAAATTTTATCGATTATTCTTGTGTAAAAATTAACAACTTCTTTATCTCCATATTTGTAGTAAGCAGGAGGCATAATTAAAAATTTACTAAATCCCAAGGAACAAGATATTTCCATAAAATTAATTGTTTCACTTAATGAATTTAAGCCTGTTCCTATCAAATAATTATTTTTATACTTGCTAACTGAAAGTTTATTTAATAAATCAATTTTTTCACTTATAGATATTAATTGTGCCTGACCAGTGCTACCAAAAACAGCAACACCATGACAACCCTTTTCAATCAAGCTTTCGGAGTGCACTACTGTCTTATCAACATTTAAACTTAAATTTTCGTCTAAAATGGACATTCCGGCAGCGTAAATTCCCTTTATTTGTGTCATGATGATATTATTATTTATTAAATAATACTTATAATAAATAAATTTTATAGAAAAATTTTATAAACTATGAAAACTGCAGTCTTATTAAGTTATACTGGATTAGGGGCAAATTTACTTCACTTATCTTATTGTCATCAAATTGCAAAAAAGTATGGTCCAGTAACAATCATAACACTCTGCAAAAATCTAAATCAGGTTTTACAAAAGGATCCTAAAATTGAAAAAGTCATCTACTTAAAAAAATATTATAAAAAATTGACTGATATTTTCAATTTAAGTCACTTTTTAGCAGAACTAAATATTGATAACATTTTTATCTTTTATCCAAGTGTAAGATTTTATGTAGCAAGCAAAATTGCCAAAATAAAAAATATAAAGTGCTATCCATTATTTAAAAAAAAAAAATTACATTTGGTAAATGCTGCAAAAAAATTCACTGAAGAAGTTTTGGATATTGAAAATTGTCCAACTGAAACAAAAATTTATATTGATAAATCTGAAAAAGATATTGCTTCCAAAAAAATAGCAAATAATAAAAAAAATGTAATACTTGGTATAGGATCATCGGGCCCTACAACGAGATGGGGATCCAAAAATTATATTAATTTGATTAAAAAATTAATTGAGAAAAATGATTTTTTCTTTTTTCTTCTTTGCGGTCCAAATGAAAAAGATATTGCGGATACTATACTAAAAGAAGTTGATAAAAATTATTGTGTATCTTTAGATAACAAGCAAATCTCAGAAATCACTCCACTTATTTCATTGGCAGACATTTACGTGGGAAATGATTCTTTCGGTCAGCACATAGCATCACAATGCAATATTCCCAGCATAGTAATTATGCTTGATACACCAAAGGCATACAGTGATTATAGTGTTAATCAATTTAGAATTTTACCTGAAGGTATAAACGATAATGATATATCTCATGATTCAAATTTTCCACCGGATAAAATAAAAGTAGAAAAAGTTTTAGAAAAAATATTTTATATTCTAAAATTATAATGCATCTTTTAAAACTATTTCTTTTGCCTCGTTTACAATTGATGCCAATCTAGTTAATTCTGGGCTAATATCGGGGTGTATTTTTTTCATTATTTTTTTATAAGATTTTAATATTTCTTCCTTTGTATACTTTTTACCTGAGTCTAAATTAAGAATCTTATAAGCCTCCTCTAAGGACATGTTTTGAATATTTGTATTTCTATTAACTCCGTTAAAGTTAAATCTTCCTGAATTCTTAAGAAATCTTAGTAGTCCCCATATTCTAATAATTTGCATTAAAGTTAGCCCTGCTTTAGTTTTAATCATAGGCAAGATCATCAGAACAAAAGGTAAAGAAAATATAAACCTACCAGCATAAACCATCACAACTGCCAAAATTACAGATAAAATTATAGTAAAAGATCTTATGCCTTTTGAAATTTTCTTACTGGATGTTTTTGCAAACCAATTAAGTATTAAATAGACTAGGACAAAAATAATAAGTGTTAAGAAAAAAATATTCATGTATTAATTTGTTTCTAAATGAAAATACCACAATTAACTAAAAAACCTGAAAATAAATCTTGTCACAATGTTCAATGGACAGATAACTATAGTTGGATCCATCAAAAAAACATCCTGGAAGTATTAAAAAATAGCCAAAAACTTGATCCTGAGGTCAGAAAGTATTTAGAGGAAGAGAATGCATTTACCGAACATAACATGTCAGATACCAAAAAAATTCAGAAAGATTTATTTAAAGAGATAAAAGGTAGAATAAAATTAGATGATGAGAGTTTACCTTACAAAGATCATACTTACGAGTATTGGACAAAAACAACTACTAAAGGAAATTACTCAATTAAATTGAGAAAAAAAATTGGCTCTAATGAAGTGGAAGAAATATGGAATGGAGACAAAGAAAAAGAAAAATTAAAAACTGAATACTTTGGAGTTGGAGATTTAGAGGTAAGTTATAATGATAAATATCTTGGTTACTCTTTAGATTTAAAGGGATCAGAATATTATACAATTTATGTTCGTAATATAAAATCTGGTGAACTTGTTACAGAAAAAATTGAAGAAACTAGCGGAAGCATTCTTTTTAGCTTAGATGATAAGTTTGTTTATTACTCAAAACTTGATAAATATCATAGACCAAGAAAAGTATTCAGACATAAACTAGGAACATCTACTAAAAAAGATCAACTGATATTTGAAGAAAGTAGTGAAGCCTTTACTGTCAGCATTGGATTAAGTTCAGATGAAAAATATTATTTTATAAATACTTCTGATCACAATACAAGTGAGCAATACTACTTTCATAAAAATGAAGAAAATCCAAAGCCAAAAATTATAAAAAAGAGAGAAAAAGGAATAATCTATTCAGTAAATTCATGGAATGGTAATTTTTATAATCATACAAATAAAGAAGCAGAAGATTTCAAAATTGATATTTGTGATGATCTAAAAATTCAAAACTGGAAAGCATATATATCTGCGAAAGACGAAGTTTTGATCGGTGGACTTACTTTTTTAAATAATTGGATAATAAGAAGCGAAATATCAAATGCTCTAGGAAAAATTTATGTAAAAAATTTAGAAACAGGCATAGAAAAAGAAATAAAATTTACTGATGAAAAAGTAATTGATCCAGGAATTTCACTTAAACAGAAAGATAGAAATACTGATTTAGTCCGTTTAAATTATTCTTCGCCAAAAACTCAAAATAGAGTTTATTCGTTTAACTTAAGAACTGAGGAAAAAAAACTTATTAAAGAGCAAGAAATTCCGTCCGGGCATAACCCAAATAATTATATCGTTGAAAGACTCGAGTGTGCTTCACATGATGGAAGACTTGTTCCTATTACTATTACAAGACATAAAAAAACTAAAATTGATGGATCGGCAAACTTATTGCTCTATGGTTACGGATCATATGGAAACTCAATATCACCTGGGTTTTCATCTACTAGATTTTCTTTAATCGATAGAGATATAATCTGGGTCACTGCCCATATTAGAGGTGGAATGGAAAGAGGTATGAAATGGTGGAAAGAAGGGAAACTTTTAAATAAAAAAAATACATTCGTAGATTATTTAGCAGTAGCAAAATACTTGATAGATAAAAAATATACTTCAAAAAATAAAATTATTGGCATGGGTGGATCAGCTGGAGGTCTTTTAATGGGGGCAGTAGTTAATAAGGAACCTAGTTTATTTTTAGGAATAATTATGGCAGTTCCTTTTGTAGACTCTTTAACAACAAACCTTGATCATTCTCTCCCTTTAACTATTGGAGAGTTTGATGAATTTGGCAATGCTAAAGATATAAAAGAACATTTCGATTATATTTTTTCTTATGCACCCTATAATAATATTAAAAAAATGGATTATCCAAATATTTTGATTACTACGAGTTTAAGTGACAACAGAGTATTATTTGATGAGCCTACAAAATTTACTGCTAAACTTAGAGATTATAAGACGGATAATAATCTTTTGCTTTTAAAAACTGAGATGAAAGCCGGTCATGGTGGCAAATCTGGAAGAGATGGCGCAATCGAAGAAATAGCATTTGATTATGCATTTGCATTGAAAATTACAAATAAAATTTAATTTTTTAATATTGAAAAAATAAAAATAATACCCATTTTAACTCTATAAGTCGCCTAATGGGGCTTATAAATAACCTTGCTAACAAAGGAGGATAATATGACAAGTAAGGATCTATCTATATTTAACTCGCTAAGACCTTTTTCAATTGGTTTCGACGATATGTTTGACCAATTTGAAAATATGTTAGGCAATGGAGGTTTGAGCATGCAATCAAAC
>MDTE01092613.1_pt1 | contig 10173 bp, 2 predicted proteins | sample 811231 | NCBI WGS metagenome assembly MDTE01 (sample SAMN05326651, study PRJNA326480) | marine metagenome | isolation source: seawater | place: Indian Ocean: Red Sea | collected 2010 | reverse complement strand
GAACATTGTTCCATTTGACTTAATAGCCTTTGAGTAAACCCAACCTTTGGTGTTAGCCGTGCGTATGTCCTCCATTCAATCGTCAGCGCGTCCAAAATTACTCAGAGAAATTGATAATCACAAGGTAAAATCGATGGCCTTAGCGGCATTGATGCTATTTTCAACATTAGCAACAATCGAATTTGTATCTTATGCTGCCCTCGCATCAACAGACCAAGATGGAGATGGTCTGACATATGGGCTTGAATATTTGATAAATACACAACCGAATGATTGGGATTCAGATAACGACCAATTACCTGACGGATGGGAATGGCAATATGGATTAGACCCATTATCTTCTTCGAATAATGATGGAGCAATTGGTGATCCTGACGGAGATGGATTCTCAAATTTGCAGGAATATAACTACAATCAGCCTTCAAATTGGGATTTGTCATCTACTGCATCTGTTTTGGACAATGGAGTTTGGTGGAATGGAACAGTTCCTGTCAGCGATTGGGACGAAGAGAATGCAATGCAATACAATCAGTTAGCATGTGGTGATGCAGGTTCTGATGGAACTGGTAGCATCATCCTCTGCGACGAAGACCCCGTTGGTAACATCTGTACTGATGGATTTGACAATGACAAAGACGGCATGGTTGATTCAAATGACAATGACTTCGATGGAGATGCAGATTGTGCAACAAATGACGATGACGGAGACGGCGTTATGGATGAAGATCCAAACGGCTGGGATACCGATGGCGATGGAATGCCAGACGGTTGGGAAGCATCGAACGGACTAGATGCAACATCAGCATCAAACGCTGATGGAGCAAATGGTGACCCTGACGGAGATGGTTTGATCAACCTTTACGAATACGTAAACCCTTCATGGACAACAACATGTGGTGGACAGCCTTGTTACAGACCAGGCCCAAGTGGTTCGGTTACCGAGACAACAACTCCTTGTTCTCCTCACTTGGGAATAGGTCCAGGTGGTTGTGCCACGCTCACTGCAGAAACCGACGGAATTACATCGACTAATCCACTTGACCCAGATACTGATAACGATGGTTTGAACGACTCTCATGAAGCCTTGACACTGTTGACTGACCCGACAAATTCCGATACTGATGGAGACGGCATTAACGATGGAATCGAAATCAATGGGCAATACGGTACTCCTGCACAACCTAGCGATCCGAGGAATAACAACACAGATGGTGATGCTTTTGATGATGGTGAGGAAGATATCAACGGCAACGGTGTTGTAGATGCGAATGAAACAGACCCTACCCGTCGAGAGGATTCGGGCGACTTCGACAACGATGGACTCGAAAATTGGCAAGAAAACCTTTCTTGTACGCTTTGGAATGTTTCAGACACAGATTTCGGTGGAATCAACGATGGTGACGAATCTAATACCACTCACGGTACAGATCCCTGTGATTCTTTAATCAATTTCGCTACGACAATTCTATCTTACAATTCTAATACAAATCGACTGACCTTAACCGATGGTTCAGGGTTCAGTCCAGGCGGAGGAATAGGTTATTACAATAATTCGGGTACTCTTACCCAGTTTAGTTATGCTCGAGAAGTAAACAATGTTCTCGAAGGAGTTGCATTAGCACCGCCTACAGGAGCAGGAGTTGCAGAATCATGGAACAACTCTTGGTGTCACGATATTGTAAACGGCTCATTCCCAAGTTACTGTGATGATGATTATTCAGACTCCGACGGAGATGGACTAGCTGACTGGGAAGAGACTTTAGGTACCTTTGGGTATTTTTCAAATCCGACTTTAGCGGATTCAGATGGCGACGGAGTAAATGATTTGTCAGAGGTTTTGGATGGAACCGATCCTCTACAACCTTGTGACAATAGGTTAGATTCAGATTTCGATGGATTAAACAATTATTTCGAACGAACTACCGGTTGTGATAATTCGTGGATTGGAATTACAAACGGTAGCCAAGACATTTGGGTTACAGATGAAAATGAATCAGATACAGATGCTGGAGGAGTAACTGATATTCAAGAATACTTTGATTCAACTAATCCCGAAAACAATCCAACTGATGATCTTTTACCAGATGATTTCGATGGAGATTTCATACCAGATGCTGTGGAAAATCAGACTGGAACAGATTGGAGAAATCCAGATACTGACGGTGGAGGAATGATGGATGGACTCGAATGTGGGCCTCAATTTTGGTTCACGAATTGTCAGAGTTCTCCTTTCGATCCATTTGACCCAACTGATGATGTTGTAGAAAACGAAGTTATATTTTGGGCTAACAATTCTAGTGGAGTAGTCGATCTTAACAGAGTACATCGCTGGAGGCTGAACACTTACGATTACTATACAGGTGCAGCATATGGCTTAGAAACCGGAGTACACGAATCAACCGAAATTCAGATTCCATATACTAACAATACGCACCTAGCTTCGTCTAATTACGCAAATGATACAGTTGCATGGAATTTAGAGTTCCCTAATCCTGTAACGGGAGGAATGATTCCAATGTCTGCTTACCAGTTCAACATAACATTCTATTCAGATGCAACACTAGTGATGTCGCGTACTAATGATACTCACACATATTCTGTGTCATCAGGAATTCTTGATGCTGTTTGGATTGAAGAGTATGAATATTGGTACGATTGGCAAACTTTAGCGCCAAATACAGTTGCTGGTACAAATTCAGAATACGAAAAAATATTGCCAGAGGTGTTATCAAATCTATCTCTTCCAGAATCTTTTGTTCTCAACCTAACCAATGAGGTCGTGAACACTGCAGGGGCAACCGATGCTTACTCAACTGCAGATGCCATTGCGACATTCTTACGTGAGGGTAATGCTACCTATGATTTCAAGAGAAATTACAACGGTAGTGGTGCAGCACCTGAGGCTGATTTGACATTCGAATTCCTTAAATTAATTCGTGAAGGGACCTGTTCTGAGTTTACGACGGTATTCGTAACTATGGCGAGGTTAGCTGGCCTACCTGCAAGATTTGTATCGGGTTACTCCGGAGGTAGTTGGACCGGTAATGGTTACGCCGTATACGGTGCGGACCTCTCACAATGGGGCGAAGTAAGGCTGCAAATGAGTGCCGGAAGTGGCGGCGATGATTTGGGATGGATCCCATTCGATGCATGCCCTGACCCTGAGGAAATCGAGGTCGTAAACTTGACTTGGACTCCATCAATATTCGATAGAGAGGGATTGACAGAGGTTACAGTCAACGGTACTCTACAATATGTTGAGAACGGAACTGCAATTCCTGATATCGATTTATTTGGTTATGTTGTTAGCGTTCCTGACATCGTAAACGTTCCGGGTTCAGCAGCATCTCCATCCAACCTATTTGGTACAATCACCACGGATTCAAATGGTAATTTCTCGATCAATGGAACTATGGGAGATCCTGTTGCTCCGGGATATGCGAGTATTGTTCTCGAGACTTTGAGAAGTGGTTATGTTGGAAATGATGGTATTGATTTGGGTGTATTCATCAACATTACAGATGATTCTGTACTAACTCACAACTCACCATCTCAGGTTGATCAACCAATCCTTGGTGCTGGCGCAACCACGGTTCTGTCAGGGCAATTATTGTTTGAAAATAACAATACAAGTGGTTCATCAAGTATAGGAGATTTGGAGGTTTGGTTAGAATTCACCTCATCGGTAAATGGTCTTACAAATTTGACTGGAAGTGTAGGTCCTGGAGATATTTGGACAATAAGTGTCACATTAGATGAACTAGAAGCGAAGACAAATATTTCTGCGACATTAGGGTTCAGTGGTTGGCAAGATACTTCACAAGCAGTTGGTGGTCCAAACTTCCACCTGCGGCCGTCTACACATTCAATCACCATGGACATTAGGGATGCTCCAAATCTATCTGCGGTAATTGAAGGCCCTGGAGTAAATAATTCCATATTGCAATTAGATGAGTTAGTTTACATCAACGGAACCGCTCAATCTTTTGGTGCATCTCCTACAGCACTGTCGGGTAATCTGTCATTTGGAATGAGAGAACTTAATGGAGGCGGTACATTTGTCGAGTTATTCAATCAATCAGTCAATGGTGCATTTACAATTGCATATGTTCTTGACAAGAATACAACATATGTTAGAGCAGGCGATGTAGAATTAGAACTAGTATTCCATCCTGATAGTCTGGATGCTACAGATTCTCTAAACACATCTGGCACTCCTTGGTTCTTACAGGGCATATTGTTCTTTGATTTACAAGCAGTGCCTCAATTAAGAGGACTAGATGTGGGGATAATTGTTCAAATTTCGGACCATTTAGGTGGAGAATTAGATCTGAATCTAACTGGAACTTTTACCTTTGATCTTGATGGTTCAACTGTCAATACAACAACGGATCCAGGTTCGAGTACTCTGTCTCCTACTTTCTCTACTGCTCCTAATCTAGCGGCTGGAGATTATTCATTCGATATGTCATTTGCAGGAAATGAATTCTATCTTGCCTCATCCAATTCAACAACTCTGAGGATAATGGGTACAGTTGACATTACCGTTTCAGTAACTGATGATTGGACATATCTAGGCAATACTACTTGGCTAACCGGAGATATAACAGATGACGTCTTGGGGACTGCAGTACTAGGTAATGATTCACTTATCATCGCTCAATTGGTAACCTCTGATGGCCTTCTATTCGATCTTGGTACTGGTTTCCTAAACAACACAACAGGCTCTTACAATCTAACAATAACAGCGCCTACAGTACTTCCATCTGGAGTTTATGATATTGAGGTATTGACAGATTTCGATTCAGTGTCTCAAAGCGGTGGTCCATACTATACTTGGGTTGATACGTCAACTCCACCTTCACCTCCACAGATTCCGTCGACAACATGGGGTATAGAATCCGAAGTGAAGTTAGAAGGCCAACCAGCCACAGACGTAATTGCTGAGATTAATTCTAACATCGACCTAAACGTTCGTGTATCTGACATTGCTGACAATTCAAACCTAACTGGTTCAGTTGTGAATTACATTATGGATTATGGTGGCGCTAATATCTCAATAGGTAGTGCTACAACTGGTCCAGAAGGGGTTGCAACGTTAACTTGGACAGTTTCAGGAGTTGACCCAGGCCAGTATGTATTGCGCATGGAAGTTGCAGATGATGTCGGTTCTGCTAAGGTTGCTTCGGCAACACGCCATTACGGTAACTTCACCGACATCAATGTAACAATACAAGTTCCATCCAATATTCGAGTTGATTCAATACCAGCGACAATAACTGCTGGAGTTAATTTCCAAGTTATTGGGCAGGTTGAAGATGGAGATGATCCGACAAGGAACCTTACAACTGCGGTCGCAATCGAGATTTTCTGGTTGGACGAACCAGATGAGAAATTGATCAATGGCGTCTACACTACTACTAATGGGAGTTTCAATTTCTCAGTTCCAACAGATGTTCTGAATAATGGAACTCAAAGAGGTCAACGTGATTTGATTATATCCGTAGTCGAAGATTCTTCACCATTCTATCTAACCGATTCTAGCACTCACTCAATCTTAGTTCAAGGTGTAACCTTATTCGAGAATGTGCAGCCTTTGAATCCAATTATTGTAAACCGTGGACAAGATATTGACCTTACATCCCAGTTGGTTGAATCTTCGAATATGTTCCAACCGCTAGGTGGATTGACAGTGGATGTTTTGTTTGATGAAACGTGGCTTGTATCAAATACCACCGATCCACAAGGACGTGTTAACTTTACACACACAGTGCCATTTGACCAACCTTTAGGCTTGATTACCATTTCAATAATGTACAATGGAACTACAGATCTTCTTTCAACTCAGCGCAACCTGTCAACGGTAACAATAAGGTCAACCACAGTAATGGTTGTTGACCCAATTACTGACAACCCTGTTGCTGGAGAATCCTTCGTTGTAACAGGTTCGATATCCAGTGATAATGGTAGTGCGCTACAATTGAGAAATGGAAATCCGTTGATAGCTAACGTATTATTCAGAATAAATGGAGATGCTTCAGGCTTCACTCTGACCGATGGACAAATACAAGCCGATGGTTCATGGTCTGCAACGATTACATTGTCCTCAGCATTTGCGGCAGGAACGCACGTTGCACAGGCTGAGTATATACCATCAGTGAACTATTATTCAGGTTCTATTGCAAACCAGTCATTTGATAGTAGAGGTTACACAGTTCTTACATTCATTCAACCAACGTTGGATGGAGTTAACCAGCCGTCATTGAACGATAGGACAGATAGAGGAGATGATGTGAATGCAAGATTATTGTTGGTAGATAATACAGGAGCAGCGGTTGTAAATGCTCCAGTTACAGTAACTCTGAACGGAACACCAGTTTCGACTATTGGTACTACTGATTCCTTAGGAATTGTAGATGTTAATCTCACAGTTCCATCAGATGCCCCTGTTGGATTCCATGACTTGGATGCTGAGTTTACAGGCACAGGAGGCAATACAGGTTTGATCGGTGATAATGCGACTGTTAAATTCGTAGTCCTAGCTCAAACTGAAATTGTAATCACTGAAAGTTCAACAGCAATAACAGCGGGTGAACAACTCTACGTCAACGGTACTTTGCTTGATGATTTAGGATTGCCTCTGCAGATAAATGGTGTCGACTCAATTGCAGTTGTTTACTTGTTAGTGGATGGCGTTCCGGTGGCCAGTGTTCAATCTAATGCAGCAGATGGGATGTTCATGTTTGCTTGGGATTCGCCAGAAAATATTGTAGCTGGAACACATAATATCCAGGTAAGATTCACTGGTGGTAGAGATTGGGTCAATCCAATTGGTGAAGGAGATAGTGCAAACCCCGAGTTCTATCATCCAAGTTCAGCCTCTGAAAATTTCACAGTTGCAGTTCCTACAGAAATAGTGCTGATAACTCCTGGTGGGCAGGTTGATAGAGAAGATATCTTGACTGTTCAGGGTAGATTAATTGACATCGTAGATAACCCACTAGAAGGCCAAACAATTGGCATATGGCTTGGTGGAGATTTCCTTACAAATGTGGTTACAGATGCAACAGGCCAGTTCACAGCGGTTCATCCGGTTCCAGCAAACGCAACGCTTGGTCCGGTATTGCTTGAGGCAAGGTTTAATGCAACTACAGAATATTTGTCTTCACAAAATAGCGGCATTTGGACTGTGTTCTCAAACATTGTAGTGGAAATAAATGTTGAAACACCACTTGCAGTAGAGCAGGTGACTACCATTGATGGATTTGTTGGAGATAATCAAGGAATCCCGTTAAGTGGTATGCTGGTACTCGTATCTATCGAAGGAATACCGATTGGTAATGCTACTACAGATTCCAATGGCAACTTTAGTTTCACTTGGCAAGTTCCAACAAACATATTCGATGATGGTGAACACATCGTAGTTGCTGATGTTCCTGCTTTGGGTTGGTATCGTGCTGGTCAAGGAGATACTACTTTCTTCCTAGCCCACAGAACTGGAATAACGTTTGATATAGAAGACAATGATGCTACAAGAGATGATTTGTGGGAAATTTCAGGTGTACTGTACGACCTTGATACACCTCTCAACGACGGCCTTGGCGGAGAAACTATCCTGATTTTGATAGATGGAGTTCAAGTGGCTACGACAACGACTTCAATCAACGGAGAGTACTCTGCAAGTATTCGAGCAGAATCAGCCTACAGTCGAGGTGAACATGTAATGACTTTAACATTCGAAGGAAGTTCTGGTCACTTGCCGGTTTCCTCTAATGAATCAGTAATTGTTTGGGCCGATGTAACCGTTGCTATCAACTCGATCAACGACTACGTTGTAAGAGGCGATGGTGCTGAGCATAGAATCGAGATTACTGGAACAGTAACAGAGGTAGGAGGCCAAGGCGCATCGATCAATAATGCAGAACTAATTCTTTCAAATGTCGAGAATTGTGACGTTGATCCTAAAAATAAGTGTATTTCAATAGATAGCGTAATTTGGAATGGTCCAACATATACCATTTTAGCAACAGCTCCTAGTTGGGTTGAGCCTGGGTCAATTAGATTAAACGTTAAGGCATCCCAAAATTCTACAGAATTCTTGCGGTCTGGAAATGAGTGGAGTAATTTGATATCGGTGAGGGTTGACTTAGAGCAACCATTTGATGTTGATATCGAACCAGTTATCGAAAATGAGCAAGAAGTAATCTCTGGTGAGATAACACTCAGAGCACTTGATACCGGAGAGGGTGTTGATGGAATTAGCATCACGTTTTATATGGATTATGAAGATGAAAATGGAACTCTTAAGACTGAGACTACTGAGCGAGTAACAAAGGATGGAGGGTTTGCAGAATTTGACTTCAATTCAGATCCTCCGTATGGCGACGCCTCCGAATATGGAGAAGTCACAATCAGAATGTCAATTCAATATAACACAATTATTTCAAAAGAGTCAATGAGTGATTTCAGTGAAGAATTTAGCTCAGGAATCAAGCCAGATTATACCTACGAAGGTGACGATGATGGGGTTCCATGGTGGGTTTACCTAATCGCAATCTTGGTTGTAGGTGCTGTTGCAGCATTTGTGATCATGAAGAGACGTGCTGAAGATGCTGCCAAAGAATTAGCAGACATATTCTCTTACACCGCAGAATTACTTGCTGCTGGTGACTCGACTAGAGAAGCGATCTTCCAATGCTATGAAAGCATGGTCCACGTCTTGATGGGTCGCGGATTCTTGCGCCGAGACTTTGAAACAGTTCGTGAATTCGAAATGGCAATCAGAGCGGCATTACCTAACCTCTCCGAGGAATCACTTTCTGCATTAGACAACATTTTCGAAGAAGCAAGATATAGTAGACACGAAATGAGCGAGAGCCACAAAGCGAACGCTCAGGAATCCCTGACAAGAGTAGTTGCAGAAATTGGTCAGATAGGAAATATTCCTAACAGATGATTACCAACTTAGGTTTAGAATTCCATCAGACATAGTTGCCTTGATGGAATCAACTTCGGAAGGTAGAGGGAGTTTTCTCTCGAAGTTGCCGATTTTCAACCTGAGAATACTGTGTCCATCCAACTCGCCCTTTGAGATGTCTATGGATTCTAAGTCTGCTCCTAGCAATGGAATTGATAGGCCGTTTGAGTGCCTCTTTCCATTCAATTCCTCGACAATCCAGTTCAATCTTCTCTCAGGTGCAATATCGGCAATGTGAGATTCTGGCAATTCTCCAGATGTTACAAGCATCATAGTGTGCCTGTCTCTAACCTCTGATAGGTGGTCGCCAGACATCTCAAATGCGGCATGCAATTCACTTGGAGTAGCGTCTAATCCGCTGTTTACGACTTCAACATCGACGGCTTCCCACTCTTCCATGTATTAGACCTCCAAAGGTGGAGCATATTGAACCTTTCAGGTTTCGAGATCCCTGTGGACTTTTGCAAAGAACCGTTTAGCAAATCTTCCTGAACCTTCAGAGTTGCTTACTTGATTCATTCTAATATCAGGTGGATAACATATTGCGTAGGTTCTTTCGATGTTCCTTCTGTCCAAGAGGACGATTAGTGCTCTATCTCCCATCGCTCTAATCGGTCTTCCCATCGCTTGTAGTATTGTATTGATTGCGGGTTGTGAATTTGCATATCTCCAAAAATTGCTTTGACCAAATTTATCTTTGATGTAATTGGCATATGATTTCTGGAAAACGGATGGTGGTGCATTTTGGATTCCAACACAAATTACGGTGTCTAATATTCCTCCTGCGTAATCGACACCTTCAGATAATCTGCCATTGAATACACCGGCGATTACGATTTTTCTTCCTCTTCTTGGAGCCTCTTCCAATTCGATAAGTAGTGAATTGATATCTTGTTTAGTCCAGGTTTTTGATTCAATCATTTTCTTTGTGCCGGGAAGGTACATGGTTCCATCAAATATTTGCTCGAGAGCATTGTATGAAGGAACAAACACAGCAACATTTCCTGGTGTGTTTTGAACTACTGAGCAAATGTGATCTCGAATACGTTGAGTATTTTCCTGACTTCTTTCGCGATACAGGGTAGTCACGTCGGTTGCCACAACTATTGGTCTTCTCTCTTTTGCGAACGGAGAAGCCAACACCATTTGCCCTCGCATCTTTTCCGTAATTCCTAACAAATCTGCAAACATGTTGG
>MDTE01043686.1_pt1 | contig 10174 bp, 9 predicted proteins | sample 811231 | NCBI WGS metagenome assembly MDTE01 (sample SAMN05326651, study PRJNA326480) | marine metagenome | isolation source: seawater | place: Indian Ocean: Red Sea | collected 2010 | reverse complement strand
TTTCAGCTCCGAGAGGTTCGGCCCCGTTGCAACTAGGATGGTCGAGAAGCCACCAATGATTTCCGTAGTCCACAAAAGAAGAAACATCAGTACTGGCAAGGAGGTCTTCCCAGGAGGGAAGCCGGGACAATATGAGATAATGCTGATGTTCCACAATAGCTCTGATAGCGCACTTGACGATCTAGCACTTCACGACATCGTTCCTGGAACCTTCACAATCGAGGAATCAATTGTGAGATCCGACAACGAAGGGGAGAGAGATGCTTCTATGACAAAGGAATCCGCGCGAGATGGGACTCAGGTAACTTGGGCAATAGGCAGAATTATGCAAGGGGAGAGGATAGAGGTCCTTTACACAATTCAAGGAGACCCCGAAGCAGAGTACAAGGTTTCGGATGCACAGGACTTCCACGGAGCAACATTCGGTGACGAAGTAGATGAAGAGCCAAATGTACCGCAGTGGCTCGACGTACCTGAAGAGCCCACCCCTCTTCCTTCAAAAGAAACTCTGGATGTTCCAATAGAGGAAACGGAGAAATCCCCGGATGACCTTGACGAACCTGAGGATAATGAAGGCAGCGTCGAGGAAGACGAAGACGTCGAAGACACCCCAGAAACCGATAGTTCCGAAGAAGGGGGGGAAGAAAACTCACGACTTTGTCCTGCCTGCGGTTTCAAAGTTGACCAAGGCTCTTCGATTTGCATAGTATGCGGAAATACCCTTCCATGAGGTAGTTTTTTCACCATTGTCTACCGAAGTGTTATTCTCGTCCCTTTACGCCGAAGTGATATGGCTACAGGAGAGGCAGGAGGCGACGCCCAAGCCGATGCTATGGCTTCGATGATGCTCCCTATGATGCTACTACTTGGCATGATGGTGCTATTGATGTTCTACCCGGGCCTCAGGGTCGGCCTCTCGGATACGGCAGGATCGATACTAGAACCAATGTTGCCCTTCCACCAGACGTATTTCGTTCCAACCGTATTCATCGTTGGGTCCTCAATAATGGTAGTAAACACAATCATTCGCTCTTTCTTCATGGACCCTCTTCAACAGGCCCACTTCTCCCATCGAAGCAGGCAAATTGGAAAGCAACTGAGGGAGGCAAGAATGGCAAGAGATACTGCAATGGCAGATAAGATGCAGACCATACAGATGGAGATGATGCCAGAGCAGATGAAGATGCAATCCTCAATGATGAAACCAATGGTATTCACCATGGTTTTCATAATTGCAATATTTAGCTGGATGGCAAGCTCTGTTGAGTCTTTCAGAGTCGGATTCGTAAGCCTTCCATGGGACCCAATGTGGAACTTCAACGCGAGAGTGCTGTGGATTTTCCCTGCATGGATAGCGACTTACATAGCAATGAGCGCACCCCTTGGCAGAATAATAGATCGCCACATCAAGATAGTTCGTTACTCTAGACACCCTCTAGTTCTATCCGGAGACTCAATCCCCGAACCTCTTCTCTACATGCTAGATGACAAGAGTTCCTCGAACGCATCTTCTGCGGTGCGTAGGTCTCAGAGGAGAGCAGGGCCTAGGAAAACCGGCATTCCTTCGAAAAACTCTCCGCAGCGCAGGTCCGGGAACAAACATGCTGCGCCTCCTAGAGAGGGATTGACATGCAACATTTGCAAATCAGACATGATTTCTAGGACTCCCAAGGGCCTCCTTAGGTGCGATGTCTGCAGAAGCGAGTGGAGATGAGATTTTGCTCAGGGTCACGATTAGCGGACCTCCTGGTAGCGGTACTTCCACCCTGGTATCGAGGATTGCATCCTCAAGGGGGTGGTCTTCACTGAATGGTGGCGATGTTTTCAGAGAGGAAGCCAGAACTAGGGGAATCTCAGTGGAGCAATTGAGTTCCGAGGCAAAGGAAGATCTGGACGTGGACCGTTCATTAGACTCCTTACTCCAGGAGAGGATGTCGTCACCTGACTCTCCCGAGATAGTGGAGAGCAGACTTAGTGGCTGGTGGGCCCATAAGAACAATCTCAATTGCCTGAAGGTCTGGGTAAATGTCTCAGAGATTGAAAGAGCCAGAAGGATACAGAAGAGGGAGGGCGGGGAATTGGATGTGTGCTTACAGAAATCGCAAAGGAGACAGAATGACGACATGGAGCGCTACTCCATTCTTTATGACATCGACTTGGACGATATGTCTCCCTACAATCTGGTGATAGATGCTGATGAGAAGGATGAGTTGGAAGTCTTCCAGGCTGTGGATTCTGTACTCGGGAGATGATGGCATGCCAGGTAAAGAAGACTGGATTGTGGACGGCTCCGCAACAACAAACCAGTCATTTGGATGCCCTCCAAACGATAGGCCCATAGAAGAACTTCTGGAGTGCGGTGTAATTCTCATAGACAAGCCATCCGGGCCATCAAGTCACCAACTAGCAGCTTGGGCCCGCTCACTGCTGGGGATTAACCGGATTGGCCATGGAGGTACCTTGGACCCATTCGCAACTGGACTGCTGACACTTTTATGCGGAAGGTCAACAAAGATAACAGGGGAACTACTGAAGAAACCCAAGAGCTACGTCGCAGTAATACGATTCAAGCGACCCATTGAGGGAGGGGAATTACTCGGACTTGTTTCGCAGATGAAGGGGGAGATATACAATGTCCCGCCAAAGGAGTCCGCCGTCAAGATCCAAGTCAGGACAAGAGAATTGACAAAATCAGATTTACTTCAGACAGAAGAAGGTGACAGAGTCCACCTTCTGTCGATTGACTGCGAAGCAGGTACATACATCAGGACTTTGATCAGGGACCTTGGCCTTCTATCCGGAAATGAGTGCGAATTACTGGAACTCCATCGCTCTAGAAGTGGCTCTCTAACAGACCAAATGGCGTGTACCATGCAACAACTAGCAGATGCCGTCTTCCTCTGGAAGGAGCACGAAGACCCTCGAGCCCTAACTCGCCTTCTTGCCCCCGTCGAGACCATTCTCGATGATATCCCTAAGATCACCATCAAGGACGGTGCCGTAGCCGCACTATCTCACGGGGCTCCACTAGCTAGGCCTGGTGTAGTCTCGATTCCAAAGGGCCTTCCTTCTGGATCAACAGTTCTCCTATCGAGTCTGAAGGGGGAGGCTGTGGCCATTGCAGAGACGTCCGTTGGCTCAGACACGATTCCTGGAATGGAGAATGGCCAAATTGCCACTCCGAGGACCGTCATAATGCAACCTGGGGCTTATCCGCAGACTTGGTCAAAAGAGTAAACTCCGCTAAGCGGACTCATGCTCTTCGTATATCCACTCGTCTGTTTCCAGCCTTATTTTCAATACCATCATTTTCACACACACCACCGCATTCGCAGCCGAAGCAACTAGTGCGGTAGTTTGTTTTCGCATTCGACCCCTGTATAACGATTCCCTAATTTGCTCTGATTATCGGCCAAACGTCGGCCAATTTCAACAAAAAGCCAACTATTTTCTTCGCTCGAAGTCCTTCTTCAAAGACTTGGGGCCCAATTGAAAGGCCGCCAATGAAATCAATACCAGTAGTAAGGAAGAGATGACAATCATCCCGTCCCTATTGCCGTTTCCAGAACCATCTCCGGGGTTTTCTACTGGTATTTCGACCTCTAGGTGATTGTTACCCTCTAGGGTTTCATCGATTGTGCCTGTTCCATCTACCTCCATCAGGAACCGCACCGTCTGCGAGGTTTCCAACAATTGGAAATCGCAAATAGCCATTTTCAGATCACCAGGCCCCAATTCTGCAATTGACCCGGTCCCGATCAGTATGCCGTCAATGCTGCAGTAGAATGTTATGTTCTCTGCAGAGCCCCTCCCTTGATTCCGGATGAAACCAATTAATTCAATCACGTCGCCATCTGATAGGGCTTGCGACTCTTCGCCACCCACCCTTACCTCCATAGACTCGACCAGCAAATCTGGCTTCGAAGTTACGAAGATTGTAATATCTCTGGAGATTTCCGAATTCCCGTCACTAACTGACACAGTCAGAACATGCTCTCCCACTTCCACCGGTTCGATCAATATGGAGCCATTTTCCACAATAGTGGCCCAACTCCTGCTAGTGGTTACTGACAGGGGGGATGAATCCGGATCGAACAAATCTGGGACTATCTGGTAAGTCTCACCTAGTTCGACGTACAAATATCCCGGGAGGTGAACAATCTCTGGCGGGTCATTGACCGGCTGAATATCCACTGTAAATGACCCTTCCCAGGAGTTTCCCGATTCATCGAAAACGGTAACAGCCACATCTGCTGACCCACTTGCCTCCTCTTCGGGCTCAATGGTCAACAAACCCCCGGAACCGGATGCTTTGATCAGACCCTCGTCGGAACTCACTGCACTGACGACAAGGTCTTGCGGGTTCGTGATGTCATCCGAGCAGATGGGGGGCAACGAGATGATTTGCCCGCCCCCATCTTCAACCAGTACAATATCGTTAATTTCCTCGCATTCTGGATCCCTGTCCCACTCTATCGAGAATCCCCCCGAAATAGACATTGAATCTATGTGAACAACAGTGTTCTCTGCGGTTCCGTTCGATGACCATTGGAATCTCGTAGCCACGCCCACTTCCAGTAGCCCCCCTTCCCTTGGCAGGGCATGCCCTATTGGAATCGAAATAGTGAACTCGCCATGATCCATGTCTTCTGTGTGGACCAGAAACATTCCCACTGCAAATCGTATGTAACTGGATTCTTCCGATAGCCCGGTGAAACCGCCTGAGACACTCCCAATGACTGTTAGATGCGGGTCATTGATATCGACTCTCGCTCCATGGATACATCCGTCTTGCAATTCAATTCTGAAATATTGCCCCTGTTCTGGGTTTTCTATCGGTTGCCCATTGTGGATAAGCAAAACATCTTCACTGGCTCCATCTGTTGTGTATGTTATGGTGAAGTTGCCATCACCTGAAACGTGAATCCTGCCCAACTCTTGGCCAGGGGGAGGGCTAACATAGAACTCCCAAACAGCATCCTCGGATCCGTCGGGGATAAGTCCGCAGGTGCTATGGGAAAGCCCCGAAGCCTCCCCTTCGTAAGTACTAATTTCAATCACCGGGACCTCATCTAGGATAATCGAGTGCTCGGCCTTTGCGTTTTCGAACGAGTACCAAGGTTGGTGGAATTTAACTCTGAGTCCTACAGCATCGACCCTCACTTCCGAGTCATCTGCACCTTGGTTGTCGGAGACGTAGTCAACATTGAATTGCGTCTGCTCCAACTTCTCCCAGTCCCAATCAATCGCACTATCCAGATTCAGAACAAGAGGATTGCTCATCCTGTCTACGGGTCCAAGAGTTCTCGCGAATGTTGTGATAAGGATGTCAGACCCATGGTTCTGCAGTATCACGTTCACCTCATCACTTGGAAGCGATTCAGGGATCGAGAAGTGTAGAATTAGTGAGACATTCTCGATTTCCATCGAGTGTAGGCCCGAGAAGCTGTATCCTCCCGCGGTGATGTCCGGTCCCTTGGACCACGAATAGAAACCATCAGGCTCTCCGAATGTTGCGTTGCACTCCGAACAGCCACTACTAGCCCAGGATGTGAACTCATCGAAGTTGTCGGGCCTTGAGTGCGTGAAAGACATCTCTCCGTCCGCGATCATCCCAATAGTGTACTCTGCTTGGTCGGATGAGAATCCGGTTGAACTGCTAAAAGACCAGTCTGAGCTGCTCTGAAAACTACCTGCCTCAAGGAGCTCAACGCTCTCGGAGGAGATTACGGAGTCCCCGCAAACAATTGGAGCTGCGAGTGCAATTACCATGATTGCCACAAGGCCAGAACCTGTCCTGCAACGCTCCATTGATGTCAACGAACGCTTTCTCCGCTTCAAGGCGTTGGTTCATGGCTCGTTGGGCTATTTGCATAACTGTTGAAATACGGGTCGACTCACGCTAACTCACTACTGGCTGTGATGGTGTAGCGGTTAGCACGGTGGGTTGTGGTCCCGCCGGCCCGGGTTCGAGTCCCGGTCACGGCCCCAGGCTATTCGCTCCCGAGTGACTCTTCGCTGATTTTGTGGCCCATTCTCTTGGCTTTGGTTGAGAGGTAGTCTACATTCTCGTCCCCAACCCCTGCAACCAGGGGCATCCTCTCGACTACGTTGATTCCGTATTCCGAGAGCTGATCCACTTTGTCCGGGTTGTTCGTCATGAGATTCACGTTTTCTACTCCGACAGAACCAAGGATCTCTGATGCTATCCCGTAGTCTCTGGCATCTGCTGGATGGCCTAGCATTAGGTTCGCCTCTAGAGTGTCAGCCCCCCTGTCCTGTAGGTTGTATGCCTGGATTTTTGCATGTAGGCCGATTCCCCTGCCCTCCTGCCTGAGATAAACCAAGCAACCCCAGCCAACTTCCTGGATCAACCTCATTGCGGCCTCTAGTTGGGGTCCACAGTCGCATCTTAGGCTGCTGAAAGCGTCTCCCGTGAGGCATTCCGAATGCACCCTCACAAGGACCGGATCCGGGCCCGTCATGTCTCCTAGGAGTAGGGCGACGTGATCCAATCCGGTCTCTTCCTCATGGAAGACCCTGATTCTGAAATCCCCGTGTTCGGTGGGGAGTTGAGCATCGGCAGGGACCTCTCCCAGTTCGTAAACCCGACCACCATTCATGGATGTCCCAAATGAAATGCTCATTTGAATACTACAGGTCACCAGTCACATTGGAGATTACGAATCTGAACTCTCCCGACTCCTGTTTTACTTCCTCCAGAACTACTCCCATCCTATCGCAAAGAGCGGGAATGTCGTGCAGGGTCTCGGGGTCGTCGCAGATAACCTCAATCTTGTCACCATCAGCGCAGCCCTTCAGCACCCTGCGGGTCTCGTGAACGGGGATTGGGCATAGGAATCCCAGGAGATCGACCCTAATGGGGGCATCATCGTCCATGGACATAGCAAGGCGGACCCCGCTTCAAACATTCTCAGTTCTTCGAGAATTGGAACTCATCATCCTCGTGTTTCCTCATGTAGTTGATTGCAGTGTTCTCATCAGCCAACAGCTCCACCCCTCGCCTCTTCCCAGATTTCGCTTTGTTCCACCGCTCCATGAATACTCCCGACTCCCAGTCGTTCATGAACATGGGCCGAATGTATGATGATCTGCAAACCGCCCTCGTATTGCCTAGGTCAGCCGCGACGGTGTCGATTACCGCTAGCATTGTTGCGCTCCTCTCTTTTTCCCCCTCTCCTGGGAGTTTCCCCGACTCTGCCAACTTCGCCAGCCCCTCGGTACCCTTCAGAGTCCTCCCTTCCCACCTGATGTAAGGGGGGAAACCAGTCTCCTCCGAGTTCTCCACGGCTTCCTGGTGAAGCTTTGGCAGCTTCTTTATCTGAGCCTCGCTGGCTTCTGAAACCATGGCGAGCCTCGCGGCGGTTTTCCAAGATGCGGCCCATGTTCTGAAGTCCTTAGCCGTGTATCGGTGTTGCATGTGCCTCTCTAGGTAGTCGTTGATGTGCTCGGCCTTGATGTCGTAATCATTCCCGTTGTCATCCAAGTATCTGAACAGATCCTGAGTCTTCTCCTTCCCTCCAATCTTGCCCGATTCCTCAATCATCTTGGCAACCTTGTCGTCCTTGATCAGGAGCTTCCACTCCTTCCCGGACTTGCCAGTGAAATTCAGCACAGCGTCTATGTCCCCCTCTATGGCCTTCTTTCCCTTCCAGAATTTCACATGCCCCTCCTGTAGCGTGGTAAGTCCATAGGACTCGTTCTCCTGGGCATATTGATCCGACCCGACACGGATGTGGTATCTGTCTATCAGCCTAACCACTATCGCCACTACCTTGTCCCTGTCCATCCTGTTCGCACCAAGGTCTGAATCGACCATCCTCCTGAGCTCATTAAGGGCGAGCGCAAACTCGTCCACGTTCGAGTACTTCAGGATGGCTCTGTATTCGTTCCACTTGGGGTGGTAACGGTATTGTAGCCTACCATTCGAATCCTTACCTGTGGCTTGGATGTGACCGTCCTCGTTCGGGCAGAACCATACCTCTGTCCAAGCTGGTGGTACTGCCAGCGAGTTGAGGAACTCAATCCTGCCTTCATCGGACAACTTCTTCCCGCCTGGTAGGTGGTAGTCCCAAGAGATAGTCGGACTGCCGCCCTCCTCTTCTGATGGGGTCTCAATCTTCTTTCTGGTGATGCCAGCCTCTTCCCGGTCGCTCAGGATTAAACCGGCCTTCTCTGCTGATGTCTCTGGGTCTTCGGACTTCATACCTCAGAATCAGGGGACTAGGCTTGAAGAGGTTTCGCAGTATCATTCTGAGAACTGAGCTAGAAGTGACTCCAGAGCACGTATGTCTGCCTCGAGGATTTCCCTCTCCGCCTTCTTCAGGTCACCCTCGGCCAATCTTGCCTGCAGAACCTCCATCTGCAGCCTAGCGGAATCCCTCTCCTCCTCCATTTCGGCCTGGTCCCTGAGCATTTTGATCCTAGAGACATGCTGGCGCGTCGACTTCATCCTGCGCATCCTTTCCCCCGTCTCCCCTTCTGGGAAGGGGCTCGGCTTTTGCGGCAGCTCCACTGCAATTGGGTAAGGAATGCTGATTCCCTCTCTGCCGAATGCGTTGTCAATCTCCCTGAGAAGCCAGTCAGTGGCAATGAACTCCTCGCCGTAGTCATTAAGCCATGCGTAAAGCCTGTAGTTCTTGGAGAAGTTTGCAAGCTCCCTTAGCAGAACTCTTGGCGGCGGATCCTGCTCCACGAGGGGGCACTTCTTGGCCACCTCCAGGATTACTTGTTTCACATGGGAAGACCTCTCGTCGTAGTCCACGCCTATGTCTAGGGTGAGTGTGACCCTTGAGCCCATTCCATCGCCCCCTCCCCTTGCGTAGTTTGTGATCGTTGAATCGACGAGTCTGTTGTTGGGGATGACCACAAGCTCCTCGGTGAGCGTGAGTATCTTGGTAGACAGAATGCCAACGGACATCACCGTCCCCGTAACTCCCTCGACTTCGATCCTGTCGCCGACTTCGAATGGTTGGTCTACAGCCAGCATGAACGAGTTGAGCATGTTGCCAAGTGTCTGCTGGACAGCCAGTCCGATGATAAGTGAGAACACGGCAAGAGAGGCCAGAATTCCAAGCAACTCGATTCCCAACTCTTGCAGTGACAGGTAAATGCCTAGGAACCAGACAATTCCCCTGGATAGGAAGACCACCAGTGGGTTTCCTCCCGTCACGGTCACGCTCTTGTTGGTGTTGTACCTGTCCAATGCAGCAGGAACGATGAACTTGATTGAAACGCTAATTATCGAGGCTGAGAGTAGGATGTACATTCCCGAGAAGTATGGCGCAACAGCGGTGTAGAATGCATCGTTCCTCCCGAGCGTCCACATCATTGTTAGCTCCACGCCCGCCAATAGGACGAACAAGTACGCCCTGTTCGCAATGGGGTCTAGGATTTCGTTGTCCCAGGTGGCATCCGTCTTCTTGACGACCCTCCAAGCGACCCTCAGCAGGACGTATCTCGTCAACAGTAGGAAGAACAGTGTTAGTCCTAGGGAAATCCCGAGTTGGGCAATGATGCCAATCTCTTCTATTTCTTCGAGATATTCGTCGATGGCGGAAAATGCATCGGTAATCGGGTCAGCCATTCAATCACTCCCAACATACCCTCTATCAAATGCTTATCGTATCAGTCGCTTAGCCTGGAGGACCCATTCGTCCCTGTCAATTCGTCCGGGACCGAGGCCTATGGCGGCATTCACCTCGTCAGAGATTTCCTGGCTCATGTTTGCAATCTGCGAGATCTTGTAGATTCCTATTGCATTCAGCTTCTGCTCCACGAACCTCCCTATTCCGTCGATTCGCCGCAGGTCATCTTTGTCATCCTCCGAACCGAATCCGATTACTGAGAAGTCAATTGACGACTCTTCTTCCTCGTCCCTTCCGGGTGTCTCCTCCCTCTTGCTCCTGCTAAGCATCTCCGCGGCCCTCTCTCTTCGCAATTGCATTTCTCTTTCCTTCTCTTCAGCGATCTCCTTTTTCCTGATATCTTGCTTTGCAGCCTCAAGCAGCTCCCTGTCATTGGGTCGGGCAGTGTTCTCTTCGGCGACAGGGGTTCTGCCTCTCCCATCTTCTCCAGAGTCTACGAGCACCCTTGCTTGGCGCGTCCATTCGTCTCTCTTGACTCTCCCTGGGAAGAACTCGATGGCCTCGTT
>MDTE01006769.1_pt1 | contig 10174 bp, 7 predicted proteins | sample 811231 | NCBI WGS metagenome assembly MDTE01 (sample SAMN05326651, study PRJNA326480) | marine metagenome | isolation source: seawater | place: Indian Ocean: Red Sea | collected 2010 | reverse complement strand
TTGTTGCATCAAAACTTGTAGCGTTTGAGTTATTGATAAAGGTGTTACTTCTTTTTTTTAAAAAAATTTCATATCTATGTGTAAGACCTTTAAATTTTTTTAAGGAATTAAAAATTGATTTGTCTTTTACTTTAAGCGCTTTTAAAAAAAAATAGGCAAAAATAAAATTTTTTAAATTTGGTAAATATTTAAAATAGTTATTTGAAATTTTTTTTGAAAAGAATTTCTCTGATTTAAACCTTATTTTAACAAGTTTAGATTTAAAATTTTTCTCTCTAAATTTTCGTATTAAATCATTATTTTGTAGATAAGCGAAATCTTTTTTATCTTGATTAGAAAAAATTTTAAGTTTTGCAAATTTATAATTTGTATAATTTTTGTGCCAATCTTCATGATCATTTGAAATATTGAGTATAGCAGCATATTTAGGTTTAATTATTTTTGAGTAAGATAATTGAAAAGATGATGCCTCAACTATGATTTTTGAATTTTTTCTTGGATTTATATTTAAAATTGGCATACCGATATTGCCACCAAGATGTATTTTTCTATTACTGTATTTTAAAATATGTTCTAGCATCTTACATGTGGTTGATTTTCCATTAGTCCCAGTTATCATTAGTAATTCATTTTTTGGATGAAAGATTGAAAATAGGTCTAAATCTGAGATAATTTTTTTTTCACTTTTTTTAAAATATCTATTTATTTTTGAATTAAAAATACTTACTCCTGGGCTCATTATAATGTAATCAGTTTCCCTAATCTTATTTAATAAGGTTTTAGGGTCTATTTTGAATCTTTTAATTTTATCGTCTACTATTGTAAAATTTTTAATTTTTTTTTTTTTAAAAAAGTTTAAAACAGACTTTCCCGTCAAACCAAATCCATAAATTAAAAACTTCTTAGTGGTTATATTTTTTTGATTTAATCCAAAATTCAACATTTATCTCAATTTTAGCGTTGCAAGACCAACTAAAGCTAGAATAATTGCTATGATCCAAAATCTGATAACTATTGTTGACTCTGCCCAACCCTTTTTTTCAAAATGATGATGAATAGGCGCCATTCTAAAAACTCTTTTTCCTGTCAGCTTAAAAGAAATTACCTGAATAATTACTGAGACAGTTTCAAGAACAAATAAACCTCCAATAATTGCTAATACAATTTCATGCTTAACAATAATTGCAACTGCTGCTAATGATCCGCCAAGTGACAAAGAACCAGTATCTCCCATGAAAATTTTAGCTGGTGGAGCGTTAAACCATAAAAAACCGAGACAAGATCCAACTATTGCTCCACAAAAAATAGAGACTTCACCTACTCCAGGTATAAATTGAATATATAAATATTCTGAGAATATAATATTTCCAACAAGATAACTTATTAAAGTAAATGATAATGCGACTAGCATCACTGGAACAGTTGCTAAACCATCGAGCCCATCAGTTAGATTTACAGCATTAGAAGCACCAATGATTACAAATAAAGCGAATGGAATAAATATAACTCCTAAATCAATTACAAAATCTTTTAAAAAAGGAAAATAAAGATTTTTGAGATACTCGTGATCTGAAAAATTTATTAAAATTAGAAGTGAAATGTATCCTACAACTAATTGACCTAAGAATTTTAATTTTGAGTTCAGTCCTCTAGAATTTTTATTTTTAATTTTTAAGAAATCATCTAAAAAACCTAAAAAGGCCAAAAAAACTGATATAAAAATTAAAGTCCAAACATATATATTATCCAGATCAGCCCAGAGCAATGTGCTCACGATCATACTAATAACTATAATTATTCCACCCATAGTTGGGGTTCCAGTTTTTTTTACGATATGATCTATTGGACCATCCATTCTTATCGGACCTGTAATTTGATTTTTAGAAAAAATTTTTATTAGTGGGCCACCTATTATAAATGCAATAGTTAAAGATGTGCCAAGCGCCAATCCAGTTCTAAAAGTTAAAAAATTAAAAACATAAAAAGCCGGATAAGTTTCGGCAAATGAAGTTAAAAAATTATAAAGCATTTTTATTTCCTAAAATAAAGCTCCTTGAGATTTTATTTACCCCAGACGCATTTGAACCTTTTATCATAATGTAATCATTGTTTTGAATAAAATCCTTCATCAAAAAATCAAAATCATTTAGATTTTGTAGTATATTACCTTTCTTGTCTTTTTTTAGATATTTAAATGTTGTTAAAGTGTTTTTTCCATAAGTAAATGTTTTATCCACATTAGAACTATTTATCTGCTTTGATATATATTTGTGATATTTTTTAGTTTTTTTACCCAATTCTAACATATCACCTAAAATAAAATATTTCTTATTATTAGTTTTTATTTTTGAAAAAGCATTAATTGCTGTTGAGGTAGATGATGGATTTGCGTTGTAACTTTCATCTATTAAATTAAATATCTTATTATATCTTTTAATTCGATAAAGCTTGCCTCTTCCCTCAATTGACTCAAAAAATTTATTTTTTTTAATAATTTTTTTATAATCAAGATCCAAAATATTCAAAACTGCAAAACAGCAAAGAAGGTTTAAAATATTAATTTTTTTATGGTCTTTAAGATAAAGTTTAAAATTTTTATTTTGATATTTTGCAACAATAAAATTATTTTTTGAATAATTGAAGCTCACATCTGCTTTTTTTGAGTAACCAAAAGAAATTATCCTCAACTTTCTATTCAATGCTATTTTTTTTAAAAAAGAGTAGTATTTATCATCATAATTTAGAACAATACAACCGCCTAATGATATGTTATTTATCAACTCTGACTTTGCTTTTGCAATACCAGTAATCGATGTAAAATTTTCTAAATGAGCCTCACCAATATTTGTTATTATCCCTAGATCAGGTTTAACCATTTTAGCTAAAGTATTTATCTCTCCTTTTTTACTCATACCTAACTCAAACACACAGTATTTCTCATTTAGTTTCATATTTGATAAACTCAAAGGAACACCATAGTGATTATTATAGGATTTTGGTGAATGGTAAGTATCTCCATAATTATTTAAAACTTTAGACAATAATGTTTTGAGGGTCGTTTTTCCGGAGCTACCTGTAATTGCTATTATTTTTGCATTAGTTAAATTTCTTTTTTCATTAGCAAAAGATTTAAGAAAACTTAGAGCATTGTTTACTTTAATTGTATTTTTTTTTATGCCTATTTTTTTTGTTATAACTGCAGAAACTGCACCATTAAGAAAGGCACTCTGTATAAATGTATGTCCATCTTTTTTCTTCCCTTTAATTGCAACGAATAGATCTCCTTTTTTAACATTTCTCGAGTCTATCTTAATTTGATTAAAACTTTTTTGAGTTTTGAGTTTTAGTTTTTTTAAAATATCTTTATTTATATTCATGAAAAATTTATTTTTTTTTATTTTATTTTTAAATTTTAAATTTTGAATGTAATTTTTATCAGAAAATTTCTTAACATATGAACCGTAGTCTTGATATGTCTCATGTCCTTTACCAGCTACTAAAATTACTTCATTGGGAGAAGAGTTTTGTATAGCCAATTTTATTGCTTTTCCTCTGTCAGGAATGTTCAAATAACGCTGTTTTTTTATCGGGTTAAGAATTTGTTTTCTAATACTTGCAGCATTTTCAAATCGCGGGTTATCGTCTGTTATAATTATTTTTTTTGCTAATCTTGCTGCAATTTTTCCCATTTTTGGTCTTTTATATTTGTCTCTAAGTCCACCACATCCAAATACAACAGTAACATTCCCATAATGATTTTTAATGTTTTTAAGAGACTGTTCTAAAGCATCGGGGGTGTGTGCGTAATCAATAAAAACTTTTACATTATTTTTAAAAGTTTTTACCAATTCACAGCGTCCGGGGGCTGGTTTAATTTTTTTTAAAAGATCAAATAGTTTCTTTACTTTAACACCACTTTTTTCTACAGCTAATAATGCCATTGCTAGGTTAGTAGTTTGGAACTCACCAACCAAATTCTTCAGTTTAAATTTGCCTATTTTGCCCTCAATTACATCTGACAAATTAATTTTTAACTTTTTTTTAAGCGTAATTAATTTTATTTTTTTAAATTCTCTAATTTTGCTTGAGATAATAACATCGCCTTTTTTTTTTTAAATTATTTTTGAACAGTATCATTTTAGATTTGAAATAATCTCTCATGGTTTTATGGTAATCCAAGTGATCGTGACTTAAATTAGTAAATATTCCTGTTTTGAATTTAATCTCACCAAGTCTTCCTTGTTTGAGGCCATGACTTGATGTTTCTATAATGACATTATTAATTTTTTTTTTTTTTAATTTTTGAAGGATTTTGTACAAACTAATAATATCAGGTGTAGTCAAGTAAGATAAATTCTTCTTACTGTTGATAATTGTACCAAGCGTTCCAATTGTGGCTACTTTTTTTTTATTGATTAACATCATTTGTCTATAAAATTCTGCAATAGAACTTTTACCATTGGTTCCTGTGACTGCAATTAAGTTTGAGGGTCTATCATGATAAAATTTTTTACAAACATCTGGTAATAATTTTTTTATTTTCTTATCGCTTATTATAATTGAGTTTTTATGTTTTATTTTTTTTGAAGATATTATTGCTGCCGCTTTTTTTTTAATTGCTTCATTTACAAAATAAGAGCCATCATAATTTTTTCCTTTAATAGCAAAAAATAAAGAATTTTTTTTTACCTCTCTACTGTCTGAAGTTAAATCAGATATTTTGATATTTTTGAGATGTCTCGGACAATTAGTAACTAATTTTTTTAACAACATTTTCGGATACAAACTCCTCTTTATTTATGGCTAAAATTGGTCCAATTTTCTCTATTATTTTGCCAGCTACATATACGGCATTCCATCCCGCTTCATTTCTAAAAGCTTTAGTTTTTTGACCTCTGTAATTATAAATTAAGTCTTTAGCTATTTTTGGATCCTCTAATAAAACTAATAGTGTATATTTTTTTTTTCCATCAATATCAAAAAATGAAACAAATGTGTTAATGTTCTTTCTATTGTTATAACTTTGAGAAGTTCCTGTTTTCCCTGATACAGAATATCCGTGAATATCAGCTAGACTTGCAGTCCCGTTTTCGTCTGTCACAACTTTTCTTAATATTTTTTGTAATTTAAGACTTGTAGACTCACTTACTAACCTATCATTAATTGTATTAATTTCATTTTTTATTAGAGTAGGTTTAACTATTAATCCATTGTTTGCGATAGCTGCATAAACGATAGCGGCCTGAAGTGGAGTTGTCGTAATTCCGTGACCATAAGAAACCGTCTCAAGTTTACACTTTTCCCAATTAAAACTTAATGGTTGACCTAATTCACTTAATTGAATTGATGGTCTATTCATTAAATCTGTTTTATTAATAAAATTAATAAATTTTTCTTTTCCAACTTGTCTGGCAATTTTTACAGTACCAACATTTGATGATCTTATTAAAATATCTTCTACAGACAAATCTTTTGGGAATTTTTTGATGTCTCCTATCTCATGGACTGAACACTTTACTTTTTCTGGAATATTTTTAATTATAGTATTTGGCTCAGCAATTTTGTTTTCTAATGCAAGAGCTACGGTAAATGTCTTAAAAATTGAGCCCAATTCAAAAATATCATTTGTTATTTTATTACTAAATTCTTTTTTAAAGATATTTTGCCTTATGTTTATATTATAATCTGGTAAGGAAACTAAAGATAAAACCTCTCCATTACTTGAGTCTATCAGTATTCCAGCTGCACCGATGGCATCAAAAGTTTTTAGCGATTTTTCTAGCTCTGTTTTTAAAATATATTGAATATTTGAATCTAAACTTAAAATTACAGGTTCTTTTATTTTGCTCTTATTTTTAAGTTCAGCATCAAGATATCTCTCGAACCCTGAAATACCTATATTATCATCATTAATTTGTCCTAGAATATGACTAAAAAGAGCAGCATGAGGGTAAACTCTAGTTTGTATTGGTTCAAAAAAAATGGCTTTTTCTCCAAGAGACCAAAGTTTATTTTTTTCTTCTAATGAAATCCTTTTTTTAAAATAAAATTGTTTTTTGGTTTGTAAGTTTTCTTTTATTTTTTTTACATCGATGTCAGGAAATAAAATTTTTAATTTAATTAGGAATCTTTCTTTACTTTTTACTAAGTTGCTTCTAATTGCGGCATGGTGTGAAATTAAATTACTAGAGAGAAGAACTCCATTCCTGTCTACAATATCTCTCCTTATGGGCTTAAAATTATCATAATTTTTTTTGAAGCTGTAAAAGTTATTTTCTTGAACAGAAAGAGAAATAATTTTTATTGAAAATATAATTATCAATGATAAATAAGAAAAAAATAAAATATATACCCTATCGTCAGAAATAAAAGATTTCTTTCTCTTTTCTAAATCTGAGTCTATATATTTTTCAAAATAAAAACTTTTCTGATTTAGATTAAAATTATTTTTTCTTTTTTTCAAAATTTCATTCCCCTTTTTTTGATACTTTTTTTTGTTCACGCAAGAACTCATCTAAATTTAAATAGATATTAGATTTAGATATTGGGATGTAATCATCTTCAAATAATTTAATTTTTTTTTCTAAATTTGCTGGTGATGATAAATAATGATATTCTATTTTTGTCTCATAAATTTTTTTTTGAAGATTAAAAATATTTGAATTGATAGAATAAATATGTTTCTCAATAATTCTAGTTTCATTTTTCAAAAATGAAGTAAAGGAAAATAAAAATAAAAAAATTATAATAGATAAAACTATTTTATTTTTTGGCATAAATATTCTCTAAATTTGTATACTTTTTAAAACTCTCAATAAATTCATTAGGAAATTCAAAATTGTTTTTGCATCGTATCGCATAGCGTAATTTAGCAGATCTAGAAGGCGGATTTTTTTTAATCTCACTTGGGGATGGTTTAATAATTTTATTAAATTTGCTGAATAAAATATTATTTTTTTGGTTATTTTTTGGTAAATATCTAGACGAATTTGGCTTATCAAAAGAAAAATTTTTAAAAAAATATTTCACAATTTTATCTTCAATGGAGTGAAAAGAAATGACTAAAATTTTCCCACCAACTTTTAATAATTTGGTTGCCTCAACCAAGCCAATTAAAAGCTCTGAAACTTCTTGATTAATAAACATTCTCAATGCTTGAAAAGTTTTTGTGCAAACATCAATTTTATTTTTAAAATTTTTTTTTTTACTTTTTTTTATAATTTCGACTAAATCCCTAGTACTTAAAATGTTATCAATTGCTCTTCTCTTGATAATATTTTTTGCTATAATGCTTGCTTCCTTTTCTTCACCAAAAACTTTTAAAATTAATTTTAAGTTTTTTTCATCAATTGAATTTATCACTTCTATTAAATTTAGATCACTCAAGCCCATATCCATACTTAGCTTGTCTTTAGATTTAAATGAAAAACCTCTGCTTAAATCTTTTAATTGATATGAGGACAATCCTAAATCAAAAATTATAGCATCAAATTTTTTATCTTTAAAGGTTTCACCTATTTGACTAAATTTTTGAATGAAAAATCTAAATCTCTTAGGAAATTTTTTTTTAATCTCATCTGCCAAATATTTAATATTTTTATCTCTATCGACAGCATCTATTCTAGAATTTGTTTTCTTTAATAAGTGAAGTGAGTACCCTCCACCTCCAAAAGTGCAATCTAAGAAGTCACCTTTCTGAATATTTGAACAAAGATTTTCAACCTCAGTTAATAACACTGGAAAGTGGATATTTTTTTCCAGTGTTATGTTTTTTTTCATACCGTTTTTGAATAACCATTAATATTTTTGCTTTCTTAAAAAAGCTGGAATTTCAAAATCATCTTCATCGGCATTATTTTCTTCGTCAAAAAGATTACCAGCATCAGGATTTTCGTCATTTTTGGTATTATCATCTAAATTTTCATTTTCATTTAAGTTAGGTGAATTATCTGTAAAAATTTTAGGAGGAATAATATCCGTTGACTCTCCTTCATTATTTACGGGATCATAACTATTGAAAAATTTACCATCGGTTAATTTATTTTCATTTATTTGGTGTGTATTATTCTTCTCCATATATGATGTATTTTCTAAAGATAGGCCAGACGGAATTTTTTCATAATTTAAATTATCAAAATTATCAGTTTCGTTAATATTATTATAATCTTTTTCTATATGTACCTCATCTTCCAGTTTTAGAGCGGTTGCACCATCAACTAAGTTTAATGTTTTGCTCTCGGAAGTATTATTTCTAGAAAAAAGGTTATCAGAGTAACTAGTGTTTCTATTAACTCTATTTAGCATGTTTAAAACTATTTTATTTTCCGATTTGTGTCCATCTAAAGCGGTTGCCACTATTGACACTCTTATTTTTCCACTTAGTTCCTCGTCTTGTATAGCACCAAATATTAACTCAGCTTCAGGATCAACTTCAGCTCTAATTGTATTAACAACTTGATCAACTTCAAATAAAGTTATGTCGTCTCCACCTGTTATATTTACAAGTAAGCCTTTCGCGCCTTTCAATGAGTATTCATCTATTAAAGGGTTATTTAAAGCTATCTCAGTTGCTACTTTTGCTCTGTTATCTCCCTCTGCTTCACCAGTACCCATCATTGCTTTACCCATTTTGCTCATTACAGTTTCAACATCAGCAAAATCAAGATTTACCATACCAGGCCTTACCATTAAATCTGTTACACTTTGAACTCCATGCTTTAAAACATCATTGGACAATTTAAAAGCTTCCTTTAAGGTTGTTCCTTCATTGGCAATTTTAAAAAGATTTTGATTAGGTACTACTATAACAGTATCAAGGTGTTTTTTTAATTCCTCTAATCCTGCAATTGCCCGTCTCATTCTTTTCGGACCCTCATAAGAAAACGGAAGAGTTGTTACTCCTACGGTTAAAATATTAAGTTCCTTTGCTGCCCTTGCAATTATATGAGAAGCACCAGTTCCGGTTCCACCGCCCATACCTGAAGTAATAAAAATCATATTACTTCCCTGTATATAATTTACGATTTCATTTAAAGACTCGTCGGCTGCCGCTTGCCCTATATCATGCTTTGCACCAGCTCCTAATCCTTTTGTAAGATTCATTCCTATTTGAATTTTTGCGTCCGCTTTGTTTACACTTAAATCCTGAGCATCAGTATTTACTGCTACAAATTCAACTCCTTTTAAACCAGACTCGATCATTGCATTAATAGCGTTACCACCAGCACCTCCAACTCCAAGAACTAAAATTCTTGGTTTTAATTCTTTTAATTCTCCTCCACCAACATTAATCGTCATTCTCCCCCCTTGGTTATGTCTTTGTTATCCCATTTAAGTTTTGATCTATTTTTAGATGCTTTTTTCGCAGCTAAACTTTTAAATTGATTAAAAATTTTTGGCTCCCAAATTTGAAAAGTTTTTCCTAATCCAACAAACAAAATATCGCTTTTGATTTTTGCATGATTAAGTAGTTTGTTTGGTATGATTACTCTACCCTCGGTATCAAAATGCAATTCAACACTTTCAGATAAGATTGAAGTTGCAAAGTAATCTCTCTTTTCCTCAAAGGGATTTAATGTATCAATCGCATTAGAAATTTTTTCTATTCTATCTTTAGAACACGCTTCTAGTGAAGAATTCGTAAATGATGGATAAGTTACAAACCCATTGAATTTCATTGAGTTTAAATAAGATCTAAAATTTGAAGGCACTGAAACCCTCCCTTTTTTGTCTAATCTGTTCTCGTAACTTGATAAAAACATTGTAAAAATTTAATTTCCTATATTCTTTATTTATCAAAAATCCTCCATTTTGGGATTACATGGGATACTATGGGATTTACCGAAATAGTCAATACCATAGTTTTTTGCATTATTACTTACTAGTCACTGATGTTTAGTACAAAAAGAGAACGATGCCAGATAATCTATAAGCCGGGTTTTGTCATTGAAGATGTCATTTATCTAGATTTTAACTCGCGTTAAAATTCATGCGGCTAACCCAGGTAACTAACTAAAGACTGTTTTTTGCTCTTATTGAGCTTTGTTACCTCTATTTAGCCTTGCTCCCAGTGGGGTTTACCGTGCGATTTTTGTTACCAAAAACCCGGTGTGCTCTTACCACACCTTTTCACCCTTGCCTCGATTAGGCGGTTTATTTTCTGTGGCACTATCCC
>MDTE01181254.1_pt1 | contig 10175 bp, 5 predicted proteins | sample 811231 | NCBI WGS metagenome assembly MDTE01 (sample SAMN05326651, study PRJNA326480) | marine metagenome | isolation source: seawater | place: Indian Ocean: Red Sea | collected 2010 | reverse complement strand
GAAGCTGTTCGGGTTGCGTCGTCGTATCGCGGAAGAGGATGTCGTCCGTCCGGATGAAACCGAGAAAAATGAAGCCCCGAAATTGGCTCCGTTTCCAAGACGACACGACCTCGACGCGCTCAGGGCGGGGGCGATGTTGCTGGGCATTGTGCTGCATGCGGCGATTTCCTTCATGCCCGGTGCCGAGGGCGGATGGGCAGTTCACGATACGCAACAGCACGAGGCGTTCGCCGTTGTTCTCTCGGTGATCCACGGGTTCCGTCTGCCGTTGTTCTTCATGGTCAGCGGATTCTTTACCGCCATGCTGTGGCGTCGGCGCGGACTGAATGCCCTGGTTGTGCACCGTTGCAAACGGATCCTGATTCCGTGTCTGGTCGGGGTCGCGACTGTTATTCCGATGATCAACCATGCCGGAATGTTGGCCCGTGTCACCGCTCCGCAAGCGCAGGACGAGAAGCGAGACGAGAAGCGAGACGAGAAGCGAGACGAGAAGCGAGACGGGGACCCTGAGGACTTGGCTGATCTGCTGTTTGTCTTGTACATGGTGGCCAGCTACCTGCCCGTTTTTCATCACCTGTGGTTTCTCTGGTACCTCTGTTGGCTGGTCGTGTTGTTTGCGTTCTATGCCATGGCGGCCGATGCCAGGCAGTGGCGCGGTCCACCGCGATGGCTGATCGCGACCCCGGTGCGTTACCTGTGGTTGCTGCCTCTGACGATGGTGCCCCAGGCGTTGATGGGGCTGTTGCCCGGAGCGTCGGAATTCGGACCCGACACCGCCATTGGTTTTATTCCCGCCCCTCACATCCTGGCCTACTACTCGGTCTTTTTTGGTTTCGGGGTCCTGTATTTCGATTGTGACGACAGCGACAACCAGCTGGGCCGTTGGTGGTGGATCACCTTGCCGATCACTCTTTGCGCGGTACTTCCGTTGGCGCTCGATTTTGCCACCGGTGAGCTTGGACTCCGCGAGGAACTGGTTCCCAGTTCGTACTATCGCCTGTTCTCGGTGATGCTCCAGGCGGCGTTTGCGTGGGGCATGACTTTTGGCCTGATCGGACTATGCCGGAGCCTCCTGAAGCGGGAGAACAGGTGGATCCGGTACATCTCGGATTCGTCGTACTGGCTCTACATCGCGCACCTGCCGCTGGTCCTGTTGGCCCAGACGGTGGTCCGGACGTGGCCAATGCCGGCCTGGGCGAAGTTCAGCCTGGTCTGCGTTGTTGTCACCGGGGTGTTGTTGGTGACATACGAGTACATGGTTCGTTACACGCTGATCGGCACGATGCTCAACGGGAAGAAGACCCGGCCGGAAACGGTTTCCGACGACCTGTTCCGGGTCGATGCAACCGGGTGATCCGGTTCGGCGGCATCTAGACCGCGTACTTCTGCACCAGCTTCTCGTCGACCTCGATTCCCAGTCCCGGTTTTCGTGGCACCGTCACGAAGCCGTCTTTCACCTCGATCTGCCCCCTGGCCAGCGCGTCGCGCCAGGGGTTCTCTGACTGGTCGAGTTCCAGGTAGGGCGTGTCGGTGGGCAGTCCGAAGTGAGGATCGGGAACCAGCGCGAGCGTCTGCACGGTGGCGGCGATGATGATGTCGGCCCCCCAGCAGTGCGGGTAGCAGCGAACGCCCGAGAGGTTGGCCAACTCGGAGATGAACACCACCTCGCCGATTCCACCACACAGGCTGGCGTCGGGTTGGATGATGTCGAAGGCCCTGCGGTCGATCAACGCCTTGGCCGCTTCACGGGAATCCACCGCCTCGCCCCCGGCCAGTGGCAACGGCATTTTTTCTCGCAACCGGTCGTAGCCCGGGTAGTTGTTGGATCGCTGCGGCATGGGCTCTTCCAAAAATTCGAAGCCGAAGTCTCTCAGGTGGTGGGCCATCTTCAACGCATTGCCCATCGTGTAGGCCCCGTTGCCATCGGCCATCAGCTTGACGTCCGGTCCAACCGCCTTGCGGATCGACTTGATCACCTTGACCTCGCGGGCCACCGAGTAGCGGCCCAGTCGCATCTTGATCGCCTTGTGCCCCGCCTTGACCATCTTCTCGGCCCGCATCGGGTACCACTTCTCAATGTCGATCCCTTCGACGTAGTCCAGTGCCGAGACATAGACCGGGACCTTGTCGCGAAAGCGTCCGCCGAACAACTCGGCCACGGGCATGCCCAGCGCCTTGCCGCGGATGTCGTTGATGGCCATCTCGACGGCGCCGGTGGCGAGACCATTGCCGAAGTTGGGACCCCACAGCGACCGCCACAGCTTGCGGTATTCCAGCGGGTTGTTTCCGATCAGCCTGGGGGCCAGGAACTTGTCGATGGTGCCGCGGGCTCCGGAGATCGGGGAGGTTTCTCCCCAGCCGACCAGCCCGGAATCGGTCTCGATTTTTACCAGCAGCGCGTCACGTGTCTTGTCCAATGGCACCGAGACAGAGGCGCCGAAGGCGCGTTCGAGTTCGCACTCGAGCAGGTACGAGGTGACCTTGGTGATCTTCAGGTCCGGCCACTTTGCCCGGTCGTCCGCCTCGGCCTGGACCGCGGTAGGAGAAATGGCGGCCAGTCCGCCGGCGACGGCTCCGGCTCCAAGTTTCAACAGGTCGCGGCGGTTGGTGGGTTGGGTCATCGTGAAGGCTCCGGGAAGACTGGTACAGGTACACAGTGTCTCCACAGGAGGTGGCCGAAACAACTCAGCGCCGGTCCCCGTCGCGACCAGCCCGATCGGAAATGGCTCTATCCGAACAATTCGACCAGAGGTCGGCCGTTGACGATCCGGTGCGGTCGTCCCAGCGCATCGCGAATCTCTGACTCGGGGGAAATTCCCAGCGCGTGATGCATTGTCGCCAGCATGTCCTCGGGCGAGACAGGCTTGGAGGTGGGATAGGCGGAATCGCGATCACTGGAACCGTGGACCTGTCCTCCCTGGATGCCACCACCGCACAGGACCGTGGACTGAACGGCACCCCAGTGGTCGCGTCCGGTTTTCTTGTTGATCTTGGGCGTCCGACCGAACTCGCCGAACATGGCCACCAGGGTCTCGTCCAGTTGGCCGGTTCCCGAGAGATCCTCCATCAGGGCATGGAAGCCCCGGTCGAGCGATGGCAGGCAGAACTCGGCCTTGAGCATCTCGTAGCCATTCTTCCCGTCGATGCCACCGTGGTTGTCCCAGACGTTGCTGACGTTGCCGCTCTTGGTCAGGTACATCCACGAGATGGTGACCAGTCGCACGCCCGCATCGACCAGTCGCTTGGCCATCAGGATGCTCTCGCCCCATTCGTTGCGGCCGTAGCGGTCCCTGGTCTTCGTGTCGACCTGTTCGATGTCAAAGGCGTGCTTGGCCCGGGAGGAGGAGAGCATGCTGAAGGCCTGGGCGCGGAAACCATCCATTCCAGTGGCCACCGGGTTGGCCTGGTAACGCCGGTCGCTGCTCTCGATCACGTCGAGCAATCCTCGCCGAGCCAACAGGCGAGTATTGCTCAGGTCGTCGGGGAGTTGCATCGAGTGGGTTGGTTTTTCCTTGGTTTCCTGGGCGGCGGCGACTTCCATCGGGTCGTGCCGACCACCCAGCCAACCGGCATGCGTGCCGGCGTAGGTCGACCCATCGTGCCCGATTGGTCGCGGGATGGTCACCGAGGCGGGCATCGCACCCATTGGTGTGAATGCCGAGACCACGCCCTGCACGTTGGGGAAGTACTTCCGCGTGCGATTGTTCCGCGGGACGCGGAGTGTTCGGTCGATCTTGCCCGTCAGGCTGCGATACACCGAGGGCTCGTGGTTGTTGCTGTCGTGTGAATACGAGCGGATGATCGCCGTCTTGTCGGTGTGCCGGGCAAACAGCGGCATCTCCTCTGCGATCTGTATGCCAGGAACCACCGTGTCGATGGGATCAAAGAGGCTGCGGATTCCGAGAGGAGCCTCGGGGTTGGGGTCCCAGAGATCCATCTGGGGCGGGCCACCCCACAGGTAGATCAGGATGCACGACTTGGCCTGTCCACCACTGGAGACCAGGTGATGACGGCTCGATCCAGCCGCCTGGGCCTGTTCGTGTTCGAGCAATGCCGGCAGGCTCAGGCCACCGACCCCGACCTGCCCGAGTCGAATCATCGCGTCGCGTCGATGGAGCATTGCTTGGTTTCTCCTGGTGCTCTGTCCCGAGACCGGAACCCGCCCAGTATAGCAATCGACCGGTTGCTCGTGTGAAAATGAGCTTGCTCGAGATGTCGAGGACCGGGGAGAACAACGGGTGCATTCACGTCAGCTGATTTTTCTGGGATGTTCACTGGTGCTGACGGGGAGCCTGTACAGCCAGTCCCGCGCCGACGATATGCCCTGGGCCGCATCGGTCGCCAAGCCGATTTTGCCGGCTGCCGAGACACGGACCATGCTCACCGAGTTCGTCGAACGGGGACTGAAGCCAATTCCGCTGCCGGCAACGCGTGCCGAATGGGACAGGCGTCGTGGCAAAATCCGGGACCGGGTGCTGCGGGCCCTGGGGATCGAGGACCGAGTGCCGCCGCGCTGGCCGTTGAAGATCCGGCGACTGGGAGCGATCGAGTACAAACGGTACCGAATCGAGAAGTTCACCTACGAAAGCTATCCGGGAATGGCGGTCCCGGCATTGCTGTATGTTCCCAGGCGCACCACCGGCAAGGTGCCCGGGATCGTTTCGATTGCCGGTCACGCCTACGGCTCGGGCAAGACCAGCGATTTTTTGCAGCGGCGGAACGTGAACCTGGTGCTGCGTGGCTGTGTCGTGCTGAGCTACGACTACCTGAACACCGGGGAACGAAACACCGGGCCCAACGCGAAGAAGAACATGCCCTACGGAGGCGGTAACGATCATTTCATCCGCCGTTTTTCCTTCACCCGCCGCAATCCGACCGGGCTGGAGGTGCTGGATGCCATCCGCGCTGTTGACGTGCTGGTTGGTCGTTGGGAAGTCGATCGGGGCCGAATCGGTTTCACCGGCGAATCGGGCGGGGGGAACAGCACCTACTGGGCGGGGGCTGTCGATTCGCGGATCAAGCTGGTGATCCCGGTCAGCAGTGTCACCACGTTTGACTACTGGATCCGCAAGAACCGCAACTACGACTGGCACCAGCGGCCGTTCGGAGTCCGCCGTCACGCCGGCATCGGCACCCTGCTGGCACTACACGCACCCCGGCCGTTGTTGGTGATCAGCAGCAAGCGAAGAACCGACGACCACGAGTTCCCGTGGGAGGAGGCCGAACTGTCCTACCGCCGGGCCCGTCACGTCTACGGACTGGTCGGGGCAAGGTCCGCGATTGCCCATTACGAATCTCCGACCGCTCATGGCTACCAGGTCGACAAGAGGAAGCAGTTGTATCGCTGGGTCGATCGCTGGTTGCAGCCGCCTCGATCGATGGGAGACCGGGACCTGGAGGTGCAGGTCGAGCCGGGCGAACGGCTGGAGGTCGGGGTCAAGAAACTCGTCCCCGACAACCTGACTCACCTGGACATCTACAACCGCTGGATCGGACCATTGCCGCGAATGACCGTCGATGAGGTTGCCCGGTCACCGAAGCCCGCCCGCCAATGGCTGGCCTCGCGACTGGGTTGGCCAAAAGGGGAATCACCGCCGACACTGACAGTGGTCGGGAGCGAGAAGGGGCCCAGCTGGACTGTCACCCGCGGACGGTTCTCGACCGAATCCGGGATCGTGTTGCCGGCCGTGGTGGTCGAGAAATCCACCGCGGACGACCCGCAGGTCGGGGCGCCCGTTGGGCTGGTGGTGGGGCGATCCGCAAAGTTGATCAGCCGGGCGTTGAAGGAGTGTCGCAAGGTGGTGGCCGTTTCGCCCCGAGGAACTGGTGAGACCAAGCCGGGCGACGGGGTGTTGAACAACTGGGGCTGGTTCGTGGGTCGGCCGTTGGCCGGACAGCGGGCGTGGGATATCGCCCGCACGGCCGAATGGGCCCGGTCGGGGTCGCAGGAACAGAAACGGACGGGCATTCCGGTGAAGATCTATGCCGATCGCGATCACTGGGAGGCCGCCCTGCTGGCCGCGGCGATGAAACCCGAGTTGTTCTCCGGTGGAGAGATCCGCTTGGGTGTCGCGTCCTACCAGGACCTGCTGAAGAAGCCCCAGGACGTTGGACCGGCGGCGGTGCCGGGATTGCTTGAGCAACTGGATGTGCCGCACCTGTCCCGGATGGCTGGAAGTGTCAAAGTGGTGAGTCCCAGGTGATGTCTGTCCGGAGAACACAGTGATGACATGTGTCCGTGGATGTTTTTTTCTCTCGCTGACTTTGCAGGCACTGTGTGCCCTGCCAACTGTTGCAGCCGAGCCGCTGCCCTTCCTGATGGCCAGCGACTTCAGTGACATGGAACTGGTGGCCTGGCGAATCGAACAGGGGCGCCAGGACAAGGCCAACCCGTTGCTCGAGCCGAAAATGCCCTGGGATGCGGGTGGTGTATTCAGCCACGGAACCGTACTGAAGGACCCGATCGACGGCCGCTTCAAGGCCTGGCAGATCTCGACGCCGCTGTCGCGGCGTTTCGGGCCGGGAACCTGGCGTCACGATCGCTGGTTGACCTATCTCGAGAGCGATGATGGCGTGCGATGGCGGCGACCCCGGCTTGGACTGATTCGGTGGAAAGGCCACCCGAAGACCAACCTGATCATGGAGCTCTGGTGCTCGTATGCCTCGGTCAACATCGATCCCAAGCGGAAGTTCCCCTATGAGATGTTCATCTTCCGGTACCCGGGCTATCCGGGAGCCAGTGGGCGGGTCAAGGGGCTGCCTCTTCCCGAGGGAGCCGACAAGCATCCCTACGGCCTGTACCGCTTCCGTTCTCGCGACGGCATCAACTGGGAGCCCACCGTGGGCCCGATTGATCTCAATACGTCCGACAGTTGTTTCATCTATCGCCAGGCGGACGGTTCCTACGTGTCGTTCCACAAGACCGAACTTCCGGCGTTTCCCGGCGGGGTGACGCCCTTTGACATTGCCGACGGCGGTGTCCGCCTGATTGGTCGTCGGACCAGTCCCGATGGTCTGCGGTGGAGCGACCCCACCCGGCTGGTGATGACACCGGATTGGCGGGATCCGGGGGACACGCAGTTCATGGAACTGTGCCCGTTGAAGGTGCCCGGCGGATACGTGGCCACGTTGACGGTCTATCACAACCACACTCAGCGGATTGATCTGCAGTGGGCGGCGTCGCGCGACGGAATCAACTGGTGGCGACCCGACCGTCGTGCGGCGTTGCCGAATCCCCCCCTGGGCGAGTACGGCGGCGGCATGATCTGGCCGATGCGTCAGCCGGTTCCCGATGGCGACCGGTTGCATGTCTATTACAGCGGTAACGAGAGCCTGCACGGGGACCTGTTCAACACCGACAAGTCCGGACCCCGGAAGCTCAAGGCCCGTGGCGAACGGCTCAGCCGACAGTCCAGCTCGTTGCCGAATTTCGGGGCCCTGTGCCGGGCGACATGGAGTTCCGGTCGGCTGTGGGCACTGGCGCCGGCAATCGGAGGCCCCTACGTCGGCACCGCGACCACCGTGATCCGTGACCTGGCCGACCGGCAATTGCTGGTCAATGTCGTGACCCGTAAAGGCGGCAGCTTGAGGGCCGAGTTGCTGGATGGTGGAGGCCGTGTCGTGAAGGGGTTCTCGGCAGAAGATTGCCAGCCGGTGCAGGGTGATCACCACCGGGTGGCATTGCGTTGGCAGGGTGGCAAGCGGGCACCGAAGTCCGCGGCGCGGATCCGGTTTCTGCTGAAGCGGTGTTTTGTCTACGGGTTTGGTGTTGAATGAGCACACAGGGGTGTTCGCAGCGAGAGACGTGGAGGAGATCAGCGATGATGAACCGACGAGATGCCCTGGCCGTCCTGGCCGGAGGAACCCTGTCTCTGGCCGATGCCGGGTTGTCGGCGGCACCCAAGACGGTCCACGCCACGGCTCTCCTGTCGCGAAACGGCAGTGGTCGAGCGACGGCCTACGCCGAGGCAAACAAGATCGTCACCGTCGGCCAGCAGACCCATGTCACCTGGCTCGATTCGGTCAAGGACGGATTCCGGGTTCGCATCCGGACGCTTGACCGCAAGAGCGGGGAGTGGTCGAAGACATGGACCGTTGGCCCGGCTCATGACAATCACGGCGGACCATCCCTGACCGTCGACAGTCGCGGCCACCTGCACGTGGTCTACTTTCCACACCATCATCCATTTCGCTATCGCCGTTCGTTGAAGCCCAACGATGCGTCCGCCTGGGGCGAGGAGGTGCAGTTCGGGCGGAAATTGACCTACCCGACGCTGGTGTGTGGCCCCGACGACACGCTCTATATGACGGCCCGTCGGAGTCACTCCAACAAACCGTGGACGGTGGAATTGTGGAAGAAACCGGTTGGCAAGGCGTGGCAAATGGTTGGGACGATCCTGCGATCGCGAGCCGGGGGCTACAGCCATTTCCAGGAAGCCCTGGCATGGGGTCCCGATCACAAGCGTCTGCACCTGTCGGTGAGAATCTACGAGAACGGTGGATCGGTTGAGACCATCGGCTACATGTACAGCGATGATTTCGGAACCACCTGGCGAAACGGGGGCGGGCGAGTACTCGAGCAACCTGTCACGGCCGAGACGATCGACGTGATCGCCTCGGGTGGTCGTGTTGAAGGGAAATCGAGCCACAAGTGCGGCACGATTTCGGTGACCCCGGATGGAAAGCCGGTCGTGGTCTACTCGGCCTCGAGTAGTCCCGGTGCCGAAATGTTCGTGGCGACCCCTGGTGGGAAATCGGGCTGGCGACGATCCGGTTTGGCTACAGCGGTGGCCAGGCACTGGCCCGATTGGACGATTGGGCCCGCGGCGGAGGTTTCGATCAACAGGCAGGGCACGATGTACGTCGTGGCGTCGATGGCGCACGAGGGCCGAAACGACGTCGTGCTGATTTCCTCGTCAGACCTGGGCAAGACAATCCGTGTCGAACGTCCTGCCGGGGAGGTGAAACAGGACAAGAAATGGCTGGCCAACCTGGAACGTGACACCGGTCATCATCCGGTCGATGGCCGACCGGGTGTGATCTTCACGGCCGGCACCCGGGGCAAGGGAAACACCGACATTCTCAGCAACGATGTCTTCTGGACATGAGCCGGTGTTGGCAAACCGAGTTTCCAGCTTGGATACGGGGGGCGGGTTGGTCAGGATGGCAACAGGTGGGGGGCGGATCACAAGGGGCTAGCTCGAGGGTCGATGACAATGTCGAACAGGTGTGTTTTGTCGCTGCTGTTGTTGTGTGGCCTGGTGGTGATGCCCACCCCGGTTTCGGCCGAGAACTGGGCGTCGTGGCGTGGCCCGCGAGGGAACGGGACGTCGACGGAAAAGGGCCTCGCGGTGTCCTGGGACTCCAAGCGGAATGTTGCCTGGCGGGTGGCATTGCCCGGTGCCAGTGGCGCGACACCGGTGGTCTGGGACGACAGGATTTTTGTCAGTACCGCCGACGGCGACGACCTGTCACTGGTTTGTATCAGCATTGATGGCAAGGAGTTGTGGCGTCGGCGGGTTGGGACCGGCAATCGCCAGGTGGGTTTCGGGGACGCCGAGGGAAACATGGCTTCCCCCTCGCCGGTCACCGACGGTCGTCACGTCTGGGTCCTGATGGGGACCGGTGACCTGGCCTGTTTCGATCGGTATGGCAAGCCGGCGTGGAAAACAAACATCCAGGAAAAGTACGGCCGGTTTGATATCCAGTTTGGGATGAGCTCGACACCGTTGCTGGCCGATGGCCGGCTCTATATCCAGGTGATCCATGGACCGATGCGAGGGGCCGAGGAACCCGCCTACGTGGTGGCCCTGGACCAAAAGACCGGCAGGCAGGTCTGGAAGAAGGACCGCAAGACGGGTGCCCAGATGGAGTGCAAGCACTCCTACACCAGCCCGGTCCTGTACGACGACGGCAAGCAGCGGTTCCTGCTGACCCACGGCGGCGACTACCTGGTGGCCCATCGGCTGGACACCGGTGCCGAGATGTGGCGGATGGGCGGCCTGAACGGCGTGCCGGGCGCCCCGATGGCTGCACGACGGCCCGCGGGCAATTTCCTGCAGCGGTTCGATGTCGCGAAGTTCGACGTCAACAAGGACAAGAAGGTTGTCCGGGCCGAGATCACCTCGAAGCTGCACCAGCGGGTGTTCGACCGCATGGCCAAGCAGTTCAAGTTC
>MDTE01156881.1_pt1 | contig 10175 bp, 9 predicted proteins | sample 811231 | NCBI WGS metagenome assembly MDTE01 (sample SAMN05326651, study PRJNA326480) | marine metagenome | isolation source: seawater | place: Indian Ocean: Red Sea | collected 2010 | reverse complement strand
CAAATCTTATATTATTGACACAAATGGCTTGCTAATTCCAGAGGGGCTTCCTATACAACTTCAACCATACAATAGTGGAAAAGTATATTTGTTATCAATAATAGATGAAAAAGGTTGTGAACAGTTCTTTGATGATTTTGTTCACATAGAAGTTAAACCATTACCAGAGTTATATTTGAATGAAGATGATATATGTCTTGGGGAAGAATCCTATACTCTAAACAATGCTATCCCTGAAGGAGGAACTTATTATATTGATGGAGTTATGAATAACTTTTTTGACGTAGAAAATTTAGATTTTGGTGACTATATAATTAAATATGAATACACTGATCCAATTACATTATGCAATAATACAACAGAAGATGTAATTACGATTAGCGATTCGCCAATAGCAGCTATGAATTTTGGACCGCAACCAACTGACATTGAAAATTCAGAAATTTTGTTTTATGATAATAGCAATGAAGATATTTCATATTCTGAATGGCATTTAGGAGATGGCACAATTATTTACAACGAACTTTATTTTTCACACACTTATTTAGATACGGGATCCTATACTGTAAAATACTATATAACAAATGAATATCAATGTACAGACTCAGTAATTTCACAAGTGAAAATCAATCCAATGTTTTATACATTTATTCCAAATTCTTTTACTCCAAACAATGATAATGACAATGATCTTTTTTTTCCTTCAATTATTGGACATAAAAGTTACAACTTAAAGATCTATAACAGATGGGGAGAATTAATATTTGATAAAGATAACGGAACATGGAACGGTGAAATTAATGGCCAAAAGGCACAAATTGGAACATACTCGTATTCAATTAGTGTAGTAGATTTTAACGACAGATTATTTATCTATCCTGGAATATTCCATCTCGTAGAATAAATGAAAAAAATTGTTGTGCTTTCTGACAGTCACGGTTCATTAGATAGAAAATTCTACAAGCATTTAAAAGATACTGATGAAATATGGCATGCTGGAGATATCGGTGATTACTCAGAAGTAGTTAAACTTAAAGAGTTTGGAATATGTAGATTTGTTTATGGTAACATTGACAACAATGAGATCAGAAAAGAGTTTAAAGAAGTGCTATTTTTCTGTTGTGAAAATTTAAATATCATGATGACACATATTGGAGGATATCCAGACAAGTATAATAAGTCTATTATTGGTTTAATTAAGGAAAGAAAACCAGATTTATTAATATGTGGTCATTCTCATATACTTAGAGTAGAATATGATAAAAAAAACAAGTTATTATTCCTTAATCCAGGAGCATGTGGAGATTTTGGAATACACAAAGTAAAAACTTTGCTAAAATTTAATTTAAAAAACAAGAAAATCACTGATTTAATAGTTGTTGAAATCCCTAGGAATACTATCTAATTCTATCAGCAGATTTGATTAATTTCTGATCTCGTTTGATATACAAATTTGCAACAAAAAGAAATATAAATGGAAGGATCAATAAAAAAAATCCTGTATCAATAATTATATTTTTTTCTTGCCCATAAACAAACACTAAAAGAAACAAAGAAATAGTTACCATTAGTCTAGCAAATGAAGACATTAACTGCTGTTTTTTTAAATTTTTGTACAAAAAGATACTATAAATAGAAAGAATAGAAGAAAAAAACAAAGAGACTCTAGAGTAGACGAAATGATCTTTTAATAAAAATTCATTAATATCATTTTTTAATACAGGAACGTAGTATATTATTACAATGCTAGAAATTGATGCAAGCAGAAAAAATATTGTTTGTATTCTTTGTATCATTTTTTTTACACAAAATTAATAAAATTGAACTATTGGCAAATTATAATAAAAAAATTGTATTATTGCAGTAACTTATCTATTAAAGTTTTCCTTTAACATCTCACAAATACACTATATAAATATAAATACTTTCGTACTATAATGTATGAAAAAAACTACTAAATTCACATGTATAAATTAGAAGAATTAAACACAAAAAAAACTGAAGATTTAACTGAAATCGCCAAAAAGTTAAAAATTAAAAAAATTAATAAACTAAATAAAAATGATTTAATTTATGCAATTTTAGACTTTCAAGCAGAAAATGTAAAGACAAGTAAAAAAGAAGAAGACAAAATTTCAAAAAAAGTTAATAAAAATATTAAAATTTCGAACAAGAACAATGACAAGAAAAATCTGGTTAATGATACAGAAAACAACAATGAATCAAAGAAAAAAACTACTGAAAAAAATATAACTTCATCTACTCAAAATCACAAATCAAAAAATCATCAGCAAAATTCTAATACTATATCAAAATATGATTATAATTTTGATGGAATTATAGAAACAGAAGGAGTAATTGAAATTATGCCTGACGGATATGGTTTTATGAGATCAAGTGATTATCATTATTTAACATCTCCTGACGATGTTTATGTATCTCACTCTCAAATAAAATTATTTGGCTTAAAAAATGGTGACACAATAGTTGGTAAAGTAAGACCCCCAAAAACAGCAGAAAAATATTATCCATTAATTCATGTAGATAGTATAAATGGCCGTGATCCTGGTATCGTAAGAGATCGAATTCCATTTCATCATCTAACACCTTTATTTCCAAACGAAAAATTCAACCTATTAGGCAATGGACATAATAATGTATCTACAAGAATGCTAGATATGTTTACTCCACTTGGAAAAGGTCAAAGAGGATTAATTGTTGCTCAACCTAAAACAGGGAAAACTGTTTTATTAAAAGATATAGCAAATGCAATTGCAGACAATCATCCAGAAGTATATATGATTATCTTATTAATTGATGAAAGACCTGAAGAGGTGACTGATATGGAAAGAAGTGTTAACGCAGAAGTAATAGCATCTACATTTGATGAACCAGCAAGCAGACATGTTAAGGTTGCAGACATTGTTCTAGAAAAAGCGAAAAGAATGGTTGAATGTGGACATGATGTTGTAGTATTATTAGACTCTATTACAAGACTTGCAAGAGCGTACAACACTGTTCAACCTGCATCAGGGAAAATTCTTAGTGGAGGTGTAGATGCAAATGCTTTACATAAACCAAAAAGATTTTTTGGTGCAGCTAGAAAGATTGAAAAGGGTGGTTCATTAACAATACTTGCTACAGCTTTAACAGAAACTGGAAGTAAAATGGATGAAGTCATCTTTGAAGAATTCAAAGGAACTGGTAATATGGAGTTACAATTAGACAGAAAAATTGCAAATAGAAGGATTTATCCTGCTGTAGATTTAGTTTCATCTTCAACCAGAAGAGAAGATTTATTACTTGACACAGAACATATACAAAGAATATGGGTTTTACGTAATTATCTAGCAGACATGAATCCTATTGAAGCTATTGAATTTATGAAAGATAGACTGCAAAAAACCAAAGATAATGCAGAATTTCTAGCTACGATGAATGGATAATCACTTGTCAAAAATTGCATAAATAGCACTTCCAGTTCCAGTAAGAGAAGAATATATTGCTCCTTGCTTATAAAATCTCTCCTTGGCTTTCTCTAATTCAAAATACTTTTGAAAAATAGGCAACTCAAAATCATTAACAATTTTATTTCTCCATCTATTGATCGGTAGATCCAATATATTATTTAAGCTAAATAAGGGAAGAGCTGGAACAATATTACTATATGCATCAGCAGTAGAAATATGTAAGTCGCTAAAAAAAAACTCAATTTTATAATCAGAGAGATCTAAATTAATTACTTTAATTTTCTCTCCTATTCCAGAAACAAAACTAGGTCTATTTTCAATAAAAAAAGAACAATCTGCCCCTAAAAAAGTTGCATATTTTTTAAGAATAGACTTAGACAACCTTAAATCAAAAATTTTATCAAGCATAAGCAATGTAAAAGCACCGTCAGATGAACCTCCACCTAAACCTGCTCCTATAGGAATTTGCTTATGTAAATGCATCTTTACATTTCCAATATTAAAATCTTTTTTAAATAAATTAAATGCTCTAATACATATATTATTGTTATCGTTTATATTAATACCAGTAGAAGAAAAACTAAATTTCTTGGACGGAACAATTTCTAAAATATCACATATGTTTTTCACAGGATAAAAAACTGAATTTATCTCATGGTAACCATTATTTTTTTTGCTTAAGATATTTAGACCTAAATTAATTTTTGCATTTGGATACAGTATCATAAATAGTAATCAAAGTTATTAACAACAAAAATAAACAAGTATAAAATAATATATAATGATAAATCATTTTATTTAACTTTGTTATAAAGTTAATTAAACATGCACTATTTAGAATTTGAAAAACCTATTGAAGAATTAATTGAGAAACTAAACCAAGCAAAAGATCTTGGAAAAGATCAGTCTGTTGACGTAACAAAAACAATTTTTGACTTAGAATCTAAAATTAAATTAACTAGAAAAAATATCTACGGAAATCTAACATCTTGGCAAAGAGTACAGTTATCAAGACACCCACAAAGACCATATGCTTTAGATTTCATTAAGTATTTAACAGGCAATAAATTCTTAGAACTTCACGGTGATAGAGGAGGTAAAGATGATAAAGCAATGGTTGGTGGATGGGGCAAAATAGATGATCAAAGTGTAATGTTTATAGGACAACAAAAAGGAAGAACAACTAAAGAAAGACAATATCGAAATTTTGGTATGGCTAATCCCGAAGGATATAGAAAAGCTCTCAGACTAATGAAAATGGCTGAAAAATTCAATAAACCTGTTGTCTGTTTAATAGATACTCCAGGAGCTTTTCCTGGACTTGAAGCAGAAGAAAAAGGTCAAGGAGAAGCAATTGCTAGAAATATTCTTGAAATGACACAGCTTGAAGTACCTATAATTGTTGTAATAATAGGAGAAGGTGCTTCTGGAGGAGCTTTAGGAATCGGAGTAGGAAATAAGATTTTAATGCTTAGCAATGCTTGGTATTCTGTAATCTCACCAGAAAATTGTTCTACTATTTTATGGGGAAATTGGGAATATAAAACGACAGCTGCCGATTCATTAAAGTTAACTGCCAAAGACATGAAAAAACTTGGTTTAGTTGATGAAATTATTAAAGAACCACTAGGTGGAGCTCATACTTTCCCACAAGAAACATTTAGAATAGTTGAAAGATCTATAGTGAAATCTATTAAAGAGTTTACAAAACTCAAAAAGGAAATTATAGTTAAAAAAAGAATAGATAAATTCTCATCTATGGGGGTTATAAACGAATAGTTATGGTAAAAAAAGTTGGACAACGTACATTAAAAGCAACTCCTGTAAACAAAATAGATGGAAAATTACAACCTCAAGCAATAGAAATTGAGAAAGCTATTCTGGGGGCTTTAATGATAGATAATGAATCATTATCTGACGCAATTGATTCTTTACAAGCTGAATATTTTTATGTTCCGAAACATCAAAAAATATTTGAAGCAATTGTAAACTTATTTAATAATACTAAACCAGTAGATATTCTAACTGTTTCAGAAGAGTTAAAAAAATTAGAATATTTTAAAGAAATAGGAGGACTAGCGTATATTTCAGAACTTACAAATAATGTTTCATCTGCATCAAATACTGAATTTCATGCAAGAATTATTGCTGAAAAATTCATTAAAAGATCATTAATTAATATTGCAAGAAATATAACAGGTGACGCATTTGACGATAGTGTTGATATTTTTGATTTATTAAATAATGCAGAATCAGAACTTTTCACAGTAACTGAGGGTACTCTAAGAAAAAGCTATGATAAAATGAGCTCATTAATTAAAGGAGCATTAGAAAATATAGAAATACTTAGATCAAAAGAAGATGGTTTGAGCGGAATTCCATCTGGATTTACAAATTTAGATAGAGTAACTTCTGGATGGCAAAAATCTGATTTAATTATTTGTGCAGCTCGACCTGGTATGGGTAAAACTGCTTTTGCCTTAACTATGGCAAGAAATATCTCAATAGAACATAGTTTTCCCATTGGGTTCTTTTCTCTAGAAATGTCTTCGGAGCAACTTGTTAATAGATTAATTGCAAGCGAAGCTGAACTAGGATCTTCAAAACTACGAAAAGGAGACCTAGCTGACCATGAAATGGTACAACTTCATGAAAAAATAAAAGATCTTTCAGAAGCTCCAATATTTATTGATGATACACCTGGACTTACTATATTTGAGTTAAGAGCAAAGGCAAGAAGATTAGTTAAAAATCATAAAGTAAAAATTATTATTATAGATTATTTACAACTTATGAATGCAGGAGGAAATTCAGGAAATAGAGAACAAGAAATATCTACTATTTCTCGTTCATTAAAAGGAATAGCAAAAGAATTAAAAATTCCAGTTATTGCCTTATCTCAAGTAAATAGAGGAGTTGAAAATAGAACAGGCATTGGAAGTAAACGTCCAATGCTATCTGACCTTAGAGAATCTGGAGCAATTGAACAAGATGCAGACATTGTAACTTTTATTTATCGTCCAGAGTATTATAAAATTTATGAATGGGATAATGGAGATGATTCAAGAGGACAAGCTGAGATAATAATAGCAAAACATAGAAATGGATCTTTAAAAAATGTTAGATTAAAATTTATAGGAGAATTTGCTAAATTTTCTGATCTAGATTATTTTGAATCAGAAAATTTAGATGCAATTAATAATACTTCAATGATATCTATTTCTTCTAGTATGAATAATGAAAATGATAATAGTACTCCCTTTTAACAAATTAAAAAAAATTAGTTGTTTTTTAACATTTTTTTTAATTCCCTTCTTTTCATGCGCATTATACATAATTATACCTATGGATAATTCTCAAAAAAATCATTTAAAAGCATACGGCATTGCATACTATGCAATTGAGAACAATATAAAAGTTGATTGGCTATTAAATTATAATGGAGGAAGTTTCATGTTAAAACAGCATAAACAAATTCAAGAAGAGTGTGATTTAAGAAATGTTTCTTATAATATCATAGCTGATGTACAATCTTCTCAAATCTTAAAATCAATTTCCAGCACTGAAAAAAATCAAGATGTTATTAGATTAGAAAAAGCTCCTAAAATTGCAATATACTCACCAAAAAATAAACAGCCGTGGGACGATGCTGTAACTCTAGCACTTTCATACGCTGAAATTCCATATGACATAATTTATGATGAGGAAGTTCTAAATAATATTTTACCAATGTATGACTGGCTTCACTTGCATCATGAAGACTTTACTGGACAATATGGAAAATTTTATGCTTCATTTAAAAATGCATCTTGGTATATTAATAATAAAAAACAAGCAGAAAGTGAAGCAAAAAATTTAGGATTTCAAAAAGTATCCAATTTAAAACTTGAAGTAGTAAAAAAAATAAGAACATATATTAATGGTGGTGGCTTTCTGTTTGCAATGTGTTCTGCAACTGACACCTACGACATAGCGTTAGCTTGTCAAGGCATTGATATATGTGGTGTTATGTTTGATGGAGATGGAATTGATAGCAATGTTGAAGAAAAAATCGATTATTCAACAACTCTAGCATTTAAAGATTTTAGTATAGTTAAAAACCCAAATCAATACGAATTTTCTTCTATTGATGCTACTCAAACAAGAAAAATCAATGCAAGTATTGATTTTTTTACACTTTTTGAATTTTCAGCAAAATGGGATCCGGTCCCGACAATGCTTTGTCAAAATCATACTAGCATAATTAAAGGTTTTATGGGACAAACAACATCATTCAACAAGAAATATTTAAAATCTGATGTTGTCGTGATGGGAGAAAGTAAATCCATTAATGAAGCAAAGTATATTCATGGAAAGTTAGGAAATGGCACTTGGACGTTTTACGGAGGACATGACCCTGAAGATTATCAACATAGAGTCGGAGACCCTAAAACTGATTTGTCTTTACACCCAAACTCGCCTGGATACAGACTAATACTTAACAATATATTATTCCCAGCAGCCAAAAAAAAGAAATTGAAAACTTAAACAATAAGAACTTTATCTTTAACGTACCAATCGTTATAATTTTCTTTATATAAATTTTCTATTTCCTTTCTCTTTATCTTCATAGTAGGTGTAAGTAATTTATTTTCAACTGTCCATTGATCTTGAACAACTACAATATTGTTTATTTTTTCATGTGAGTCAAGATTTTTATTAACTTTTTCCAATATTTTGTTTAATGAATCTTTTATCATTTGATCTAAATTCATTTTTGTTTTTTGTGATAAAACCACTATGGCAATTGGTTGAGGAATTCCTGAACCAACTAAGCAAACCTGTTCAATATATTGATTTTCAGATAATTTCATTTCAATAGGAGAAGGAGCTACATACTTTCCTTTACTTGTTTTGAATAAATCTTTTACTCTACCAGTAATCTTTAAAAACCCTTCATTATCTATATAGCCCTCGTCTCCTGTATGAAGCCAACCATCAATAATAGTTTTACTGGTTTCATCTGGCATCTTATAATAACCATTCATTAAAGCATCATGCTTTATCAAAATTTCATTATTTCTAGAAAGCTTAACTTGACATTTAGGTAAAGCTTGACCAACGTAACCAATTCTAATATTATGATTAAAAGTAACATGCGAGTAACATGTGTTTTCAGTCATTGCATAAGCTTCTTGAATATTAATATCTAATTTTGAAAACCAATTAATTAAAGCTACTGGCGTAGGAGCTGCTCCTGTAAACGTGTTTTTAGTTCTAGTTAGCCCTAATCCTTTTTTAATTTTTCGTTTTATCAAGGAAGAAATAAACGGAATCGAAAGTAAAATATTAAGTTTATTTTGATTAATTTTTGCTAATATTCCACTTTGAAACTTAGTCCAAATTCTTGGAACCCCTAAAAAAATTGTTGGTGCAGCTTCAGCTAAATTATCTGAAAAAGTTTCTAAACTTTCGGCAAAGAAAACTTTACCTCCACTATATAAACTACCCATTTGCACAAGTAATCTTTCTGCAATATGGCAAAGAGGAAGGTAAGAGAAGAAAATTTCTTCTTTTAAAGGTAAAATATTTACAGCGTTAGTTGTTGCAAAAGATAAATTAAAAAAACTATGCATAACGCCTTTTGGATCTCCTGTAGTACCTGAAGTATAAATAATAGTAGCTAAATCATTTTGATCTCTATTTATATTCTCGGATATTGGTTGAATATTTTTAATTAAATCATTCCACATGGGATAATTCTCAGAATAAAATGGAAATGAAATGCAATCTAAATTTTTTGGAACACCTGATTTCATTCCTAAGTAATTATCTAATTTTCCAACAAACATTAACTTAGTTTCAGAATGTTCTAATATTTTTGAAAGAGTATCGGCACTAAGATTTGGATATAACGGAACAGAAACATGACCACTCATCATGATTGCCATATCTGCCATTTTCCAATGCGCACAATTCTTTGAGAGAATAGCAATTTTACTTTTAGGTTGTAAATCCAAAGTTTTTATGTAAGCAGCCATTTTTCTAACTTGTAATGCAAAATCATTCCATGTCCAAGAATACCATTTTCCGTTAATTGGTTGAGAAAGATATATATCATCAGACTTATCACTTTCCCATTTATATAACATTTCTAGAGGAGATAAATATTTCATTTTTTTATTTTTGATAAAAATAAATATAATAATGACAATAGACTGTAACTGAATAATTAATTTATAAATTAGCAATAAATGGAGCAAGAAGATACTATAGATTATAATATTAGAAAAACTTGGTACAATATCACAAAAATGTACAATAGGACTGCTGTAGAATATATGGGCAGTATGGCTCTAGCAATGATTGTACTCAATATTGATATGATTGAAGGAACACCCTCAACTCAATTAGGTCCTAATATGGGAATGGAGTCAACATCATTATCAAGATCTTTAAAAAAACTTGAAGAATTAGGTATAATTAAAAGAATTCACGGTAAAAAAGATAAAAGAAAAGTTATCATTAAGCTCACAAAATTAGGATTAAATAGAAGAGAAATTGCAAAAAAAACAGTTCTAGATTTTAATAATTCTATAATTAGTCATTTTGACCAAGATGAAATGAAGATTTTTTTTGATGTTTTAAAAAAGATAAATAAAGTTATTGATCAAAATGGCAAACATAGATAGTATGGATTTTTTTAAATTTAATTTTAGTGAAAAT
>MDTE01155333.1_pt1 | contig 10175 bp, 8 predicted proteins | sample 811231 | NCBI WGS metagenome assembly MDTE01 (sample SAMN05326651, study PRJNA326480) | marine metagenome | isolation source: seawater | place: Indian Ocean: Red Sea | collected 2010 | reverse complement strand
TGGGAACTAATGTCGTAATTTTAAAAAGTGCATCCCCAAAATCGGTATACGCCTCAACCAAATACTTTCCACCGACGGCAGGGTTTAGAGTCAGATTTAGATTTTTCTCTACTGATGGATTTAGATTAGAAAACAGGGTATTGGGTGGGTCAAATGTAATACCACCTGTTCCTTGCAAGTTGGTACTAGTTACACGTAAGTTTAAGCTACTGGTATAGTTATGCTTAATAATTACACCTTCGACGACAGTTGCAGGTTCAGTCAGTATATTCCCAAAATTGATCCTATTCACAGCTCCAAACCCTAGGGGGGGAGTAACTGTAATTATCGGAATAGATGGCATAATATAAAGACTACCACGGTCAGAAATGTCTTTGTTAGCTCCAACTAGGATTGATCCATTTGATACTGCTACTGCATGACCAAATGCATTGTTTTTTGGCCCCGAGTTTCGGATAACCTCTTGCCAGTTTGCGGTCTGTTGTTGTCTTTCAAACAAATAGACTGCCGGATACCAGGTTGTACCATTAACTGTAGCATCGAATTCGTTACCTACCACGATGGTTGTACCGTCTAAACTTACAACATAGCCAAACTTCTCACCTACCATATCATATGATCGAGTTGGGCGTAGTTCTGCAACTTCGATTAGTTGATCGAATATATATACCGCTCCTGAGCCACTATATTGGCTGGGAGCACCGACCACGACTAAATTATTTTCAATGGCAACCGATGCACCAAAATTGCTGTTGGTACCTTTGGCAAGAGTCTGACTAATAGCCCAACCTGATATTTCACTAAGACCTCCACTCATAATCGGATCAGCTATGTAGGCTTCTGCTCCATTAGGGTTGCCAATTACAACTTGATAATTACTTGAGATGTCGATCTGTAAGCCACTCCAATCTGACTGATTATTGTCGTAGTCAACCGATATGGAGTAATCAGTGTAAAAGAATTCACTATCAAAAATATAGGCTCTGGCAACAAAGCGCGGTGGATTATCTTCGTTGGTTTCGGGTGGGGGAGGATTGTGTGTCAGCGTCACAACAACAGTCTGATCATAGATTGCGACATCAGTACCAAACTGCTGTAATCCTTGAACAGGTGGTGGATACAACGTCTCAATGTGTTCCCAGTCGCCACTAGTATTATTCTGGATAAAGACAAATGCAAGACCTAAACCACCATTTGCATCAGGGTCTCCTACTACAGCCATATTTCCTGATACATCTACTGAAGCTCCAAAGTTTGTACTAGCTTCGCCTGAGGGGGCTTGGAGTTCTGTGTTGGTATTAGCAACTTGCCCCCAACTATTGTTCTGTTGTTCGAAAATATAGGCGTAACCAACACCGGTTAAGCCTGGCGCTCCAACTATGGCTGTTCCACCATCTATTGCTATGACCTTGCCAAACTCACGTGCATAGGATGGCGCCTGTAATTTTTGAATTGCTTGGGCTTGAACTGACGGCAGAAACACAGTTTGAAAGAAAAAGAAGTAAATTAGTACGTAGAAAGATCTCATTCACTTACACATAGTTGGCAGATGGTTATTAAAGAATAAGGCACTAATAAAAACGGTAAAATCCAATGGGTACTAAACTGGTGATAATGTTAGTTAAAGGGAAAGCGTTTTGCGATCAAGAGTTGGTAGATACCGTTTGGTTTCTACGCAGGCATCAATAAGTTGAAGATAGTCAATAAAGCTTCGATACACCTTCAACCAGACCGAGCAAAATGTATGCCTAAGCTAACACACCCTAACTAGGGGTGTCAACTTTTTTGGACGGTTTACTATGTCTAATGTACCCCAAACACACCCCTGTAGTTACCTGACACTAAAACAGAATCACGTGCAAGTTTAGTGCCTAATTAGGGCACCAACCTTTGGCTGATAAATTTGACAACCTATCTCTGCATGATATAATCAAGCCCGTATTCGGTTGCAAATTTCGGATAGAAATATGTTGAATTTCCACCACATTGAACACCAAATTACTGAAGCTGAACTCGATCAATTTGAACGCCACGGTTATTTAATTGTTGAAGGCGCTTTGCCCGTTGAGTTAGTTGAACAACTGGCAAGTAAAGTTGATGCCATTCATCAATTTCACCTAGATCGTGCATACGATCCCTATACCGAATCTACTTTGACTGAGCATCATAATTTTTTTTACCCCAATTTTCTTAAAGATGACCCTCTCTTCACTGACTTGCTAGATTGGCCGAAGACGTTCCCTAAAGTATGGGGTATTTTGGGGTGGAATATTTACTCATACCATTCTCATTTCATTGTTACACCACCTCGTCCGTCTGATGTTGACCGAATCCCTCGGCCACTTGGTTGGCACCAAGATAGTGGTCGAGTCAACTTAGAAATAGAGTCAACCCCCCGACCGCGCCTATCTTTGAAAATTGCTTACTGGCTATCGGACTGCTCCAAGTCAGGTCGTGGTAATTTTTATATACTGCCTGATAGCCATCTAAAGAACAACATTGAAAAACCAACCGATGGTACTCTTCCGAAAGGTGCAATGTGTATTCTGGCTAAACCCGGCGATGCGGTTTTTTTTGATCGGCGCTTATGGCATGCTCGCTCTGAAAACGATTCGTCAATCACTCGTAAGGCACTGTTTTATGGATATGGTTATCGTTGGCTGCGCTCCAAAGACGATATGACTATTCCTGACAGTCTATTCAAAACTAGTCATCCGATTCGTCAACAACTTTTGGGTGGTGGAACTAACGCGAATGGCTACTTTTCGCCTAAAGATGCTGATGTCCCACTCAAGGTTTGGTTAGAGCAGCAAAATCTAATCAGTTGAAAATTTATTATGAAGATAGCCAAAATTGAGCAATTTTTCCCTCGTCGTCGGATGAGGCTGGTGAAAATTACGACTGATAATGGTTTAGTCGGTTGGGGGGAAACCACTCTAGAAGGAAAGCCAATGAGTACTATCGCTGCAGTAAACGAGTTGGCAGAATATCTAACTGGTAAAGACCCATTACGCATTGAACATCACTGGCAGCATATTTACCGGTCAGCTTTTTTTCGCGGTGGAAACGTTTTAATGTCGGCCTTAGCTGGAATTGACCAAGCTCTTTGGGATATCTCCGGCAAGTATTATCAAGTTCCAACTTACAAACTGTTGGGCGGTGCAGTTAGAGACCGAATTCGCGTTTATGCGCATTGGGGCATCGGAAGCAGAGATGAAAAAAGTTTAGAACAAGCCAAAATTAGATTGGAATGGTTACAGAAAAGTGGTTATACGGCTTTCAAGAGCGGGCCTAGTGGCAAATGGCGTGCTCATGAACCACCTGCGGTCGTCGATGATTTTGTAGCTTGTGCCAATCTGATGAGAGAATGGGTTGGCGATGAAATAGAAATCGGCTTCGATTTTCATGGTAAAATGACCCCATCTTTGGCTATTGAAGTTTGCCATCAACTACAACCAATGAGACCAATGTTCGTTGAAGAACCTGTACCTCAAGAAAATGTGGATGCCCTTAAACAAGTTTCGGACCACGTTATTGTCCCTGTTGCGACTGGGGAACGGCTTTTGTCCCGCTGGGAGTTTCGTAAAGTCTTCGAAACTCAAGCAGTCGCCTATATACAACCAGATGTCTCACACGCAGGTGGTATCAGCGAAGTCAAAAAAATTGCTAATATGGCCGAAATTTACTACGTACATATTATGCCTCACTGTGCTATTGGTCCAGTTGCGTTTTCAGCCTGTTTACAAGTTGATGCGGTAGTACCAAATTTCTTGATACAAGAACAAATCGATGCCGGGTTAGGTAATGATTTGTTCGAAACTTCTTGGAAAGTTGAAAACGGCTACATCGAATTGCCTACTGGGGATGGATTAGGCTTCGAAGTAGACGAAAAACTTATCAGACAGGATGATCGAATTACACAAGATAAGATGAATCTACTTGGATACGGCTTAATTTCCAGCAATGAAGAATTGGGTGGGGAATTTTATCACCTTGATGGAAGTGTAGCTGACTGGTAGTCTAGTTAGAAACAGGTAGGTGTGGTGAAAGATGAGCTTACTCACAATTGATGTTGGAACAACTGGATGTAAAGTGATCGCTTTTAACGAAGAGGGACAGATCATTGCTCAGTCTTACGGAGAGTATCCTTTAATTCATATTAATCCCGGTTGGTCAGAACTTGACAGCCAATTAGTATGGCGTAAAGTTTCAGATGGGATTCGTGAAGTTGTTAGTCACACTAAAAACGATCCAATCGAGGCCCTCAGTGTCGCCAGTCAAGGGGAGGCAGTCACACCAATAGATAAAAATGGTCAAATTCTAGACAACGCTATCACCAGTTTCGATTCTCGTACGTCTGGTATCTCGGAACAGATTGAACAAAAAATCAGCCCATTGGAAATCATGGAAATTACTGGGATGCCACTTAGCGATATTAGCACAGTTGCGAAATTGATTTGGCTGCGACGTGAGAAACCAGATATATATAATCGGACTTGGAAATTTCTGTGCTTTTCAGATTTTATTTATCACCAGTTAGGTATCCGTCCTGTGTCGATAGATTATTCTCTAGCTGCCCGGACCATGGCTTTCGATATTCTTAATAATTGTTGGTCAGACAAAATTTTGAGTATTACTGGTATCGATCCTAAACTCTTTGCCAGACCAGTCCAATCGGGTTCAATTATTGGCCAGATCGGTTTACCGATAGCTGAAGAACTTGGATTACCCAAATCAGTACTGGGCGTCGCTGGAGGTCATGACCAACCTTGTGGAGCTCTAGGAGCAGGCATAATAGAACACGGAAATGTTATGGATGCAACCGGAACTGTCGAATGTATTGCGCCTGCTATTACTGAACCGATACTAACTCAACAAATGATTGATGGTAATTTTTGTTGTTACCCACATACTGTCAGTGGCTTGTTTGTAACATTGGGTTTTGTATCTAGTGGTGGCGTTGTTTTACGATGGTTTCGTGATAATTTTGCCCAAGTAGAAGTAGCTCAAGCAAAGGCTGATGGACAAGATATTTATGACCTGTTAATTGGCTCCATGCCAAATGAGCCTTCACCGATCATGCTATTACCACACTTCACAGGGTCGGGCACGCCAACATTGGACTTGAATGCCAAAGGCGCAATCTTAGGTCTTACATTGCAAACAACTAAGGCCGATATTGTGAAAGCTATTTTGGAAGGTATAAGCTTTGAGATCAAGCATAATATGAACTTATTGGAATCCGCTGGAGTGGAAATTAATGAAATCAGAGCTATCGGTGGTGGAGCAAAATCCAGCAGTTGGCTCCAATTGAAAGCCGATATATTTGGGAAAACAGTGGTCGCGCTCGATGTTTCTGAAGGAGTTAGTATGGGGGCCGCTATTTTGGCTGGTACAGCCATCGGCATATACAAAGACACTCGAGAGGCCGTGGAGATGTTAATTAAACCTAGGCGAACCTACCATCCCAACAACAAACGACAAGAGTTTTACTTGCATCGAATGGAAAATTACTCACAGTTTTATGAGGCGGTCAAGCACATCACTCCATAAATAAAAAAAAGCCCGAAGCCTGTCATAACACAGTCGTCGGACTCACACGCCTAAAATTGAGCGTAAGATGGTATCGTTTTAGACTAACTAGTCCTTACCTCCTCTCATGAAGCGTCCCATCATTTCTCGACGCTCACCTGAGGATGCACTACGGAATTTTTGGATCATTTGCGCTCTTCTTTCTGGGGACATACTTTCCCACTTGGCTCTCATTTCTTTGCCTCTTCCGCTATCCCAATTTCCTCGGCCCCAACCGCCACGCCCTCTACGCCCTGATCTTTCGTTCTTCTTTCTATCTCTAGAACGCTTTGCGGCTTCTTCTTTCCGACCTCGGTCTTTTCTATCCTTCTTTTTACCGCTAACACGCAGAAAATCGACACTCCGTCCCTTTAACTCGATCGACTCTCCTCCCGAATCAAGGCTGACTTGATTCGCTTCGATTTTCTCGATCTTAGCATCTTCGATCTTTTCACCTACACTAACGTAGTAGGTCTTGTTGGAGCGAGATTCTTTAATCAGGGCTTTTGGAATGCCTTGGGCTGGGATTTTAGTAGCGATCAACTGATACTTCGGGCTTGTGTCTGGTTGTTTCCAACCAAGCGGACGAAACAAGCTGTAGTCGGAAATCACCTGATAGTAAGATTGGTCAGTTCCAGAAGTCTGCGCTTCTGAAACGAACAAGAAACCGAACAAAAATGCCGAGGCGATCACCATTGACTGGAACTTCATATAGAACTCACGCAAATCGGGGGGATTATAGTAGTCACGTTAACTCAATCAACAGCTGGAAAAGCACAGTTTCCGTTTTCTTGATCTAAACAACCTAAAGTATCTTCTCGACCAGTAACCCAAATCGTTGATTAGCTTTCTGGCTTAATATATCAGATGTGTTACCAGTATCAACTGGGTCAATCTGCTGTGAAGGTCCGGGAGTCGGCCCTGAGACTCGGGTCTGACGAATCGGATTCTTTTGAGCCTGATGGTAGCTACCCTTGATACGACCAATTCCCTCACCACCATCACTGGTCAACGATCCGACACCTTTCATTGTAAGAACAGATGAAGACACGTTGGAAAAATGAGATATTGCTGAAGCCATCTAGTAGTAGTCCTCCGTAGAACGGGAATTAGAATGAGAACCAATTCTAATCTAATTTTCGAAAAATGTCAACCTCTTTTTGTAGATTGAAGCAAGGAATCAGTAATTTCAACTGATTCAAAAATTGTAATTGAGGTTCGAATTGGGTTGACTTAAGTGTAATCCCTCGAGTAGCATACAGACTCTTAAACTCGCCGGCATCTTTAATTTTTGCATAACTTTCAACCAAAGAAATAATCCTATTTTTACTTATTTGTAAATAAGATTAAGATACTGAGGTCCACTGACATGCATAGTCTTTGTCAATTTCGTAAATTATATGACGTTTTAATTTTAGTTTTTTTATCCGGTTTTACCGGCATTAGTCTAGTTAGTGCCAGTGAGGAACCAACGATTTATCGATCTCATGCTATTGCTATGCATGGTCAACCAAAATACGAAGCCGACTTTAACTCTTTTGAGTATGTTTATGCTAATGCCCCCAAGGGGGGCCGAATTGTCCAGGGTGCATTTGGTACATATGACAATTTAAATCCGTATATCCTAAAAGGTCAACCTCCTCGGGGTATTAATTACCTTTTTGAAAGCTTAATGACCAACTCCTATGATGAGGCTTTTACCGAATACTGTTTATTGGCAGAGAGTATTGAGTGGCCAAGCGATCGATCTTGGGTGTCATTTACTTTACGACAAGAAGCTCGTTGGCATGATGGTCGGCCTGTTACCGTTGATGATGTTATTTGGTCATTAAATATTTTAAAAACTAAGGGACACCCTTTTTATCGGTCTTATTATGCCAATCTACAGAAAGCTGAAGCCGTTGGTCCAAGAAAAGTAAAGTTTACCTTTGACGGGCCTCCTAATCCTGAACTACCTCTAATTACTGGTCAGATGCCTATCTTACCGAAGCATTACTGGGCTGATCGGGATTTTGAAGCTACAACCCTTGAGCCCCTAATCGGTAGTGGACCTTACAAAATCAAGAAGGTCGATCAAGGGCGATCTATTACTTATGAAAGAGACCCAAACTATTGGGGTAAAAATTTACCAGTTAACCGAGGTCGTTATAATTTCGATATCATTCAATTTGATTACTATAAAGATCGCACCATAGAACGTGAAGCATTTAAAGCTGGTGAAAGTGATTACCTGTTTGAAAATACATCAAAAGATTGGGCAATCAGTTACAATATTCCTGCCGTGGAAAAAGGCTTAATTGTTAAATCTCAAATCCCCCATCAAAACCCAGCTGGTATGCAGGCCTTTGCTTTCAACATCCGCCGGCCAATGTTCTCCAAAAGAAAGGTCCGTCAAGCTTTAGCCTATGCCTTCGATTTTGAGTGGACTAACAAAAATTTATTCTATGATGCTTATACTCGTAGCCCTAGTTACTTTTCTAACTCGGAACTTGCTTGTAGTGGCTTACCTAGCCAAAATGAGCTGGAAATTTTGACCCCTTTTCGAGACCAATTGCCACCTGAAGTCTTTAATCAGGAGTATGTTCCACCCAAAACAGATGGCTCAGGTAATATTCGTAAACATATGCGGATGGCCTTTCGCTTGTTAAAAGAAAATGGGTGGGAAGTCAAAGATGGGAAGTTAACTAATAATTCGACGCAAGAAAAAATGGAATTTGAGATTTTAATCGTTTCGCCTGCATTTGAACGAATCGTTTTACCGTTTACGAAGAATTTAGAAAAATTAGGTGTTACAGCGACTGTAGTTTTAGTCGACAGCTCTCAATACCAGAATCGATTGGACAACTTCGATTATGATATGATCGTCAGTAATTGGGGGCAGTCTCTTTCTCCGGGTAATGAACAGCGAGATTTTTGGGGTTCAAAGGCTGCAGAAATTTCTGGGACCCGAAATTTTATCGGCATTAAAAACCCTGTCATTGACTCGCTGATCGAAAAAATTATCACGGCACCTGACCGAGCAAGTTTGATTCTAAGAGCCAAAGCTTTAGACCGAGTATTATTGTGGAATCACTACGTAATTCCGCATTGGCATATTTCTGCCTACCGAGTTCTATATTGGGATAAATTTCGCCAACCGAAAATACAACCTAAGTATAGCCTAGGTTTAGAAAATTGGTGGGTTGACCCACAGTTAGAATCTACACTTGATGAGAGGCGAACACAATTGAGATAGATCAGGCAAACTCAACCTAAAGTTCAAATATCATCAATGCCAGCAACTAAAAAACTACTTTTAATGATCATTCTCCAATTAGTTGTAGTAAGTACGACTTTATCAGTAACAATCGGATATGAAGCGCCGGATTTTTGCTTGCAGACCGCTGATAGCAAAACGCATCAACTCCATGAAATGCGTGGATCAGTTATTTTCTTGGTTGCAGGCAATCGGAAATTACGAAAGGAAGATAACCAGTGGGGAGAAGCTATCATGGCTGATTTTAAAAGATTAATTAATCATGAAAAGGGCATGACTCCAATTCTTCGATGTTACATAATTGGTAATATGAATGACGTTCCAAAGTTCATTTCCAAGCAGTTCATCAAAAAGCAGTTGTTGAAAAAACCACCTCCAGTCCCGTTGTTACTAGACTGGGAAGGAGAAGTTCACCAGCAATACAAAATCGAATGTAAAAAAAGGAAGAAACCGTCGCTCTATATAGTTGATCAGCAGGGAAAAATTGTATTTCATCAGTATAGTAAATTCAATCGGCAGACCTATCACAAAATTCGACAGCTTCTCGATAAGTTACTGAGTCAGTCAAATATTACAGACTCCCAGAAAGGGAGTCAAATGGGTCTTGACCCAATGCTTGGTCGATAAATAACTTGGCTTCGATTTTCTGTTTTTAGCCAATCATATAGGCGTTACCTTGTTAATGTTAATAGAGAATTATTCGGTATATTGTCTGGCTTCGGAATATTAGAAGCCAAAGCCTTGTAGTTAGATTTTGACTGGAAGTTTGGGGCAAATAATTAGGTAGGGTAAGACTGCTTAATCAATTACTTAGGCCTACTGAGACTCAGCAGACCGCACACTGAATCCGAATATTAGAAACTGCTGCTTAAATCGCGACTTTTAAAATAATCGATCAATTTGTTCTGTTTTATTTTTTCTGAATTACGGTAGCGTAAATTTGAAATTACAGTAATTTGTCAACCTCAGAAATATGAAAGCCGCTTCTTGGTCAAGAGATACTGACAGATCAAACCCCTGCTCTTGCAGTAGAAAAACTGGTCAGCTATAATTCAAATTATTGATTCTAGAGTATTGAACTGGTAACGAGGAGTAATGAACCGACAATGAAAATCAGCCTCAATTGGTTGAAGGAACATATTAGTTTGGAAGCGGGGCGCGACGTAATTTTATCGCCAGAATTATTAGCGGAACAGCTAATGATGTTGGGTATCGAAGTTGAAAAAACAACCTTTCTTAGTCAAGGGTTAGAATCAGTTGTTGTGGGTAGGATTGAGTCTGTCAAAGCCCATCCACAAGCTGATAAATTGGTCATCTGTCAGGTAAATGTTGGGCAGGAACAGGATTT
>MDTE01060798.1_pt1 | contig 10175 bp, 8 predicted proteins | sample 811231 | NCBI WGS metagenome assembly MDTE01 (sample SAMN05326651, study PRJNA326480) | marine metagenome | isolation source: seawater | place: Indian Ocean: Red Sea | collected 2010 | reverse complement strand
GCTGCGTGTGCACCGCAGCCAGCACGCAGACTGCCACCACCACCATCACGGCATTTACCAGCCCCGAAAGCACGCCTTCGCCGAGCAGCGCGGCCTGTTCCCCGGCCAGCGCGAAGGGCAGGCCCAGCACCAGCGTGATGACCACAGACAGAACCATGAAGGCGACCAGCAGCAGCAGGTAGAACAGGAACAGGCGGAAGCTTTGCCCGCGGGTAAGCGTCCAGGACCGCCTGAGCGCCCGGACCGGATTGCGTTCCCCCTCGATCGCGATGACCGGCGCGACCAGCGACAGCTTGACCACGATATAGCAAGTGACGACGAAGGCGACGATACCGCCAAGCACCGCGAGCGCCTGCAACCCGGTCAATGCGCCGATCGCGGTCAGCAGGACGGCGACGAAGACGATCAGCGCCACCTGCAGCAGTTGCGCGGCAATATAGCTGAGCACCGACCGCCCGCCTGCGGCCAGCGCCTCGCCCACCGTGGGATTGGCGCGCTGCCGGACCAGCGCGAGCATGGCCAGCAGGCCGATCCCCTGGATGATCGCGAGGATCAGGAACAGCCACCAATAGCTGGCGTACAGATCGCTTGCGGCCGCTGCCATCAGGTCGAAATTGCCGCTGGCCTGCGCGGCCTGCAGATCGCCCATCTCGGGCAGGGCCATGGCGACACCGGCATAGGGCAGGAAGAAGAAGACCCCGGCGACGACCGCCAGCAGCCCCAGGTTGCGCGACAGCAATCGCGAGGCGTCCTTCCAGGCGGTATCGAGGTTGAATTTCATGCAGCGCTACTCCCGTTTGCCCCTTGATAAGCGTTCCGCCAGTCGCCACGCAATCGCCTATGTCCACTGCTTCACCCGAAACCGTCGAATGGCGCGCCGAGCCTGGCCGGATCGACTACCGCACCGCGCTCGACAGCATGACTTCGCGCAATCATGCGATCGCCGAAGGCGCAGCGGGCGAACTGGTCTGGCTGCTCGAACATCCCCCGGTCTATACGGCCGGGACCAGTGCCGATGGCGCCGAACTGCTCGATCCGCGGTTCGATGTCGTCGAGGCGGGGCGCGGGGGACGGTACACCTATCACGGTCCGGGCCAGCGTATCGGATATGTCATGCTCGACCTGAAACAACGCGGCCGCGACGTGCGCTGTTTCGTCCATTCGCTCGAAGGCTGGGTGATCGCCACGCTGGCGGATATCGGCGTCGACAGCTGGCGCAGCGAAGGCCGGATCGGCATCTGGACGCGCGATATCGATGGGCGCGAAGCGAAGATCGGAGCCATCGGCGTGCGCGTGCGGCGCTGGGTGACGATGCACGGCTTCTCGGTAAACCTGGCCCCCGATCTTGCCCATTTCGGCGGCATCGTGCCCTGCGGCATCGAGGATTTCGGCGTAACCAGTCTCGAGCGTTTGGGAATCGCGCTTGCGCCTGCGGCATTCGATGAGGCATTGCACCGGCGCTTCGGTGATTTCCTCGAAGCGCTCGAAGGGAAGGGCTCCGCGCTGCCATGAGATTTCGTTCGCTGGTCCTGCTCGTCGCTGGTCCGCTCGCCCTGTCGGCCTGTCAGGACGAGGCCCCGCTCGAGGAAAACGTCGACGAGGCCGGCCGCGCCGCCAAGGGCGAGGTGCTCGGCGGGACGATCAGCGACGACATGATCCCGCTCGACCGGCTGCGTTCGCAATCGCCTCCGGTGGCCGATGCGTCTGCCGCTTCGCAGGGCGCGGGCACGGCGGATCAAGCGGCGAGCGCGCCTGCCGTGGCCGAACGGAATGACGATGCGGACGAGATGCCGGCGCAGCCCGACGATGCAGGGCAGGATGGCCCCGAGGGCTAGTCTTCGCCCAGCAACCGCCTGGCGCGTTGCAGCTCGGACCGTTCGACCCGGCGGTCTCCCACCACCAGGAACGGCGCATCGGGATCGGCGCGGAAGGCGGCAACGATCCTGAAGGCTTCGGATAGCTCGCTTTCCAGCGGAGCGAAGGCGGAATTGATCCAGGGAACCTGCGCGGGATGGACCGCGACCATGCCGGTGAAGCCGTCGGCCCGCGCTGTTTCCGCCACCCGGCGGCCGGTATCGGCGTCCTGCGCGTCGCGGAAGGGATGTTCGATCGCATCGATGCCGCGGGCATGCGCGATCAGGACCACCTGCGCCCGGACATGGGCCAGCGGGTCGCTCCAGCGTCCGCCGGGGCCGCGCAGGCGCCGCGCGCCGATTGCTCGGGCGAGGCCGATCGCATCCCATGTCAGCCCAGACACGCGCGGGTGCAGATCGTCCGCCAACCGGCCGATCGCCAGTGCATCGACCGGACGCGATCCGAGCTGGGGGATTATCCGCGTGATGTTGGCGGCCAGCCCCAGCCGGTCTTCCACTTCGTAGAGCACCGAGGCCAGCTGGCGGATGTCCTCGGCGCCGCGGCAATTGGCGAGCACGATGCCATGCGGGGACCCTTCCATCGCGGCGCCGAGCGCCTCGCGCCAGTCCGCCGTATCGAGCCCCGGAATGCGCGCCCACCGTTCGAACCGGCGTTCGGCGACCACCTGTTCGCGATGCGCGCGCAGCCATGCGCTCGCCGCCATCCGGGCCGCAGCCTGCAAGCCGGGCGCCAGCGGACGGGCGAGGTCGATGACGATGGCACCCGCACCCGATCCGGCGGCCGCGGCGATAGCCTTGTCATTCTCTGCCGGGATCAGGATCCACGATCGCATTGAACCTCCAGACTATCGCCGAGGGCAAATCAGCCCACTGCAGCTTGATCCTCATCGGTTAGTTTAGGGTAATCGATGTATCCGTGTGGACCCTTACCATACCAACTGCGCGGGACATCCACATTCGGGGCGATGTCCGCCCCCAGCTTGAAGCGCTCGGGCAGATCGGGATTGGCAATGAAATCGCGGCCCCAGCTGATCGCATCGGCGCGGCCCGCATCGATGTCGGCCACCGCCTCTGCGGCCGAATAGTCGCTGTTGAGAACGAGGGTGCCCGAGTAGATCTTGCGGATCAGCGGGCTCTGCTTGGGCACGTCGGTGCTGCCGAAAGTGCCGTCGGGCCCGGGCTCGCGCAGTTCGAGAAAGGCCACGCCGAGTTCCTCGACGACCTTGGCGGCCGCGCCGAAGGTGGTTGCCGGATCGCTATCGTCGCAGCCCTGCGTTTCGCCATTGGGCGACAGCCGGACGCCGACCCGGTCCTTGCCCCATACATCGATCAGCGCGGTCAGCACTTCGCGCAGGATCCGGGTGCGATTTTCGGCGCTGCCGCCATATTCGTCTTCGCGCAGATTGGTGCTGTCGCGCAGGAACTGGTCGATCAGATAGCCATTTGCGGCGTGAAGCTGGACACCGTCGAAGCCGGCCTTCTTCGCATTCTCGGCCGCCTTGCGGTAGTCCTCGACGATGCGCGCGATGTCCTCGACGGTGGCCGCTCTTGCCTGTTCATAGTCCTTGCGGCCTTCGAATGTGTGCGCGTGGCCCGGCGCGGTCGTCGCGCTGGCGGAAACCGGCGGATTGCCGCCGAGGAAATCGGGATGCACCAGCCGGCCCATGTGCCACATCTGCAGCACGATCAGCCCGCCTTCATCGTGGACCGCCTGGGTCACCTGCTTCCAGCCCTCGACCTGTTCATCGCTCCAGATACCGGGGGCGGCGGGCCAGCCCAGTCCTTCGACGCTGATCCCCGTGGCTTCGGAGATGATCAGCCCGGCACTTGCCCGCTGCCGGTAATATGTCGCCATCATCTCGTTGGGCACCGATCCCGGCTGGGTCGAACGCCCCCGCGTGAGCGGTGCCATGAAAATCCGGTTCGGGGTTTCGAGGGCACCCATGGTGAGCGGCTGGAACAGGCTTTCGTGCATGCAGGGCAATCCTTCTTGCTGACGCGTTTGGATCAAAGAGCTAGGGGCGGCCAATGACCAGCGCAACCGCTCCCCGCGACAAGAATGGCTATCAGGCGAGCGCATGGCACTTCGCGGCGCTGATCGCCGGCAATGTCGCGCTGGCGCTGGGGCCCTGGCTCGTGCGGCTGGCGGACACCGGGCCGGTGTCGGCCGGATTCTGGCGCCTGCTGCTGCCGATCCCGCTGCTCGCCCTGCTGGCGTGGCGGGGGCGTTCACCGCTGGCGCTCGATCGCGGCCTGGCGCTGCTCTGCCTGCTGGCAGGCGCGTTCTTCGCAGTCGATCTTGCCAGCTGGCATGTCGGGATCGAGCAGACCCGGCTCGCCAACGCGACGCTGTTCGGCAATTCGGGCAGCGTGATCCTGATGATCTGGGGCCTGATCGCGGCGCGGCGGGCGCCGACGGGCCAGGAAGGCATCGGTGTGTTTGCCGCATTGGCTGGGGCCGGCATACTGCTGGGCCGCAGCCTCGAGATCTCGCCGACCAGCTTCGCGGGCGATTTGTTCTGCCTGTTTGCGGGCGTGTTCTACGCTTTCTACCTGCTCCCGGCCCAGCGCGCGCGGGCGCAGCTGGGGCAGTGGACGGTCCTGCTCTTGGTCAGCCTCGCCGCGGCACCGATACTGCTCGGAATTGCGCTCGTGGCAGGTGAGCCGGTGTGGCCGGGCACGGCGGGTTGGGGCCCCGTGCTGATCCTGGCGCTGAGCAGCCAGATCGTCGGGCAGGGCCTGCTGGTCTTCGCGCTGGGCCATTTTCCGCCGCTGATCATCGGCATGGCCTTGCTGACCCAGCCCGCGCTGGCTGCCCTCGTCGGCTGGCTCGTTTTCGGCGAAACGCTGGTGCCGCTCGATGTGGTCGGCATGGTGCTTGTCGGTACGGCGCTGGTGCTGGCGCGGGTGAAGCGCAAGCCGCGCATGCGCTAGCGCTCGATATCCTGGAGGAAGCGCTGGTAGCGTGCCTCCACCATGTCGAGCTCGGGGCCGACCAGATGCTCGCGCGCCTGCAGCATCAGCAGGTTGCCTTCGCGGGCGAGGGTTTCGCGCCGCGTCTCGTCATCGAGCGTGGACGCCGCATCGACCATCGCCTCGAACGCGACTTGGGCGGCGATCCGGTTGTTGGCCAGCCCGCCGCGCATCGCGCCGAAACCGCGGCTGACGAAATGTTCGAAATCGTCCTCGAGCAGGACCACGCGCGGCTCTTCGCCATTGCTGGCATAGCTGCGCGTGAGGTCCCGCCGTCCCAGTTCGGCCGTCGCCGCGCCGAGCCAGTGGACCGCGGTAACGGCAGTGAAGGGATCGTTGATCCCGGGCGAGAGCGCGCGCAAGCCGATTTCCACCAATTCGTCGATCAGGAACTGCATGTCCTGGCTCGGCGTACGCATGCTGCCCAGCGTGAAGCATTCGCGGACATCCGCGTCGGGGCAATCCTCGACCACATCCATGTCCGCCCAATAGGCGATCACGACCTTGGGGTGGACGAAGTCCCCCGTGCGGACGGCCAGCTTGAGCTTGCCGTTCTCGCGCTGCGCGATCCGTTCGAGCCGCGAGAAGGAAATCGCTTGTACGTATCCCGTTTCGCGCGCGGTTATCGGGCTGCCGTCGGGAGCCGTCCCGGCGCGCTGGCCGGTGTTGGGATCGGGAAACCGCGCCTCGATATCGGTCAGCAGGCGCGCGCCGATGTCCTTCAGGACCGTGTTGATGCGGATCGAGGCAGGAATGTGGTTGAGGAAATAGACGAGTACCGCGACCGAAAGCGCCATCAGGCCGAAGGCGACCAGCAGCGACAGCTGCGGGACGAAGCCCGGCAGCGCGGTTGCGGCGGCGTCTTCCAGATTGGTCGCCACCTCGTCTTCCGCCCGCACGCTGCGCAGCACGGTGATGGCATAGACAAATGTGCCGATGAAGGTCGCCAGGCTGAACTGGTTGCCGCGGTCTTCCATGAAATTGGTCAGCAGGCGCGGGCCGTAATTGCCGCTGGCATAGGCGACTGCGGCGATGGTGATCGAGAACACGGTCGATGCGACCCCGATCATTGACCCGGCGATGACCGTCAGGATGTTGCTGGCCCCGTCGGGGCGCGCCGGTTCGAGCCAATCCACGTCGTTGAGGAAATCGGCCCATCCGCTGCGGTCGAGCCAGATCGTACCAAGCGCCAGTGCCACGCAGACGATCGAAAAGAGCGCCGGCAGGAACCAGTAGCTGGCATTGATGTCGTGCCAGAATTTGCGCAGCCGTGCGATCATGCTTCGCCGGCTACCGCAAGCAGGCACTTGTCGAAAGCACGATCGATGTCCGCCCGGTCGGAATCGTGTTCGGCATTGGCGCGGGCATGGGCATGCATTTCCGCTGCGCATGTCTGGAAGAACTGCAGCAGCGCGCCCGGGCAGCCCTGTCCGGCCAGCAGCGTTCTCAACCGCGCGAGATTTTCGATGATCCGTATCGAGACCGAAGGATAATCGGCGGCGGCCTGGCGAAACGCCTTGAGAGGGCCTTCGAACAGCCCGCGGAAATCCTGCCCCGGCAGTTCGAACCGGGGATCGTGTTCGTACACTGCGACCAGCCCGTCATCGACCCAAGTTTGCGCATGGCCCGCCATCGCGGCGGCGAGCTGGTCAGCGCAGGCCAGCGCGGTGTAGAAATCGTTGATCCCGGGCGAGAGGGCGCGGCTGGCCACTTCGACCAGCAGCCGGACCTGATAGACCGTCGACTGCACGCTGGAACGAAAATCGCCGATTGCCACGGTGCGCAGCACGGGTTTGGTCTTGCGAGGTTCATATTCGAACTGGACCAGCGGTTCGCCCTTCAGGACATGCTGGCCCGGTGCCGCGCAGAAGCGGACCTGCCCTTCGTGCGTGGCCAGGCGCTTGCGCAACCGCTCGAGGTCCATTCCCTCGACATAGCCTTCGCGCGGGGCGGGCAGGGCGAAGCGCCATTCGCCCGCGAAAGGTTCTGCCGCCACGACCGGGATGGCAATGCTCGACGCTTCGGTACCAAGATGCGCGATCGAGCGGTCGACGAACATCGTACGCCCCAGATCGTGGATTGCCACGCCCAGCATGGCGATGTTGACCAGTTCGAGCGCGAACAGCACCGCCAGCGCGAAGTGCGGCAATTCGGCAAGGCTTGCTTCGGGATCGATCCGCGACAGCACCACGATCGAGAAGACGAGGCAGAAGGTCAGCCCGGCAACCGAGACGCGGGTAAGCACCTTGTCGAGCCAGCGATCGACCAGCCGTACGCCCAGATTGGCCGTGGCCAGCGTCAACACGATCAGCGTGACCGACCAGTAGAGCGTCAGCAGCGCCGCGTTCACCCCGACAATAGCAATGGCGAGGTCCTGCGCCGCATCGCCGGCGACGAGCAGGGTGACTCCGCGCTCGAACAGCCAATCCCCGGCAAAGGCGCGGTCCGCCCACAGGACCGCCGCACCCAGCAGCGGGGCTCCGAACACGGCGATCAGCGGCAGCGACCAGTAATTGGCCACCAGCCGGTGGATCACATATTGCGAGATGCCGCGAAGCGGGCCCTTGGCGGCCAAATGCCGTTCCTTCTCATAGCGGACGCCCCTATCCTAAAGGACAGGGACAGTAACGCGCCAGCCCGGAATGCGTGCCTTACTGCGCGCCCGTCCCGATCTCGCGGTTGAGATAGGCGAGCAGCAATGCGGCGCGTTTCGCGTCTTCTTCATGGTCCGATCCGACCGAATGGCCGCCCTCGCGGTACTCGTGATAATAGAAGGTCTGGCCCCAGGCTTCGTGCTTGGCCGCCGCCTTGCGCGCGTGGCCGGGGTGCACGCGGTCGTCGAGCGTCGAGAGATAGTAGAACGCCGCGGGGACGTCCGGCGTATCGCGCATGTTCTGGTAGGGCGACCATTCGCGCATGAAGGCCCAGTCCGCCGGTACGTCGGGATTGCCGTATTCGGCCATCCACGATGCGCCCGCGAGCAGCTTGTTGTAGCGCTTCATATCGATCAGCGGGCTGCCCGAAATGATTGCGCCGTATAGATCGGGCCGCTGGTTCGCGACCGCGCCGACCAGCACGCCGCCGTTCGAGCGGCCCGAAGCGGCGATGCGGCCCGGGGAAGCCAGCCGGTTGGCGACGAGATCGTCGGCCACCGCATGGAAATCGTCGAAGCTGTTCTGGCGTTTTTCGCGCAGCGCGTCTTCGTGCCAGCGCGGCCCGTATTCACCGCCGCCACGGATATTGGCGAGGACATAGGCATTGCCGCTTTCGACCCAGAACAGGCCAAGCGGCCCGCTGCGATAGGGTTCGGCGGTAAGGTATTTGGGTGTCTGCGCCGCGCGGAATCCGCCATAGGCGTGGATCAGCGTGGGCAGCGGCCCTTCGGCGCCTGCGGGACGGACGAGGTAATAGGGCACCTTGGTGCCGTCTTTCGACGTGGCAAACTTCTGCTCGACGCTGAACTTGCTCGCATCGAACTGTGCCGGCTCGCTCGCGATGGCGACGGGCTCGCCCTCGCTCGGCACGGCATAGAGCGTGGGCGGGGTCAGCATGCTTTCCACGGTGACGAAAGCGGTGTCACCCGTACCGCTGGTCTCGGCAATCTGGATGGTGCTGTTGGCGGGCAGGTCCATTGCGCGTTCGGTCCAGCCGGTGGCGTCGGGTGTCAGCTCGATGAGCTTGCCCGAGACATCGTCGAGCACCTTGACCCACAGCTTGTTTTCCGACGCCGCGACCTGTTCGACCGCCTGCGTTTCGCTCGGACGGAAGACCGCAAAGGGCTGCGGATCGCCCCCGTCGAGCACGTCGTCGAGCGACCAGGCGAGCAGTGCGCCGAGCTGTTCGGTGCCCGCAGATGTTTCCATCGGGGAATTGAGCTTGCCGATCACAAAGCCGCCAAGCACCGCCTCGAACTCGGCATCCTCGGGCAGTGGCAGCGGGACGGTGTCGCCATTGTCGGTCACCAGCGCATATTCGCTGGTCCAGAAGCTGGGGCCGCGGCGCACGAAACGGTAGCGGGTCTCTCCGTCGAGCACCGAGAAACCGTTCATGCTGATATCGGTCTGTTCGCCCTCGGCAATCAGCCGGGCTTGCGCAAAATCGGTTCCGCGCTCCCATAGCTTCACAAGGCGCGGATAGCCCGAATCGGTCAACGATCCGGCGCCTTCGTCGGTGCCGACGAACAGCGTGTTCTCGTCATACCAGGCGACATTGGACTTGGCTTCGGGAAGCGTGAACCCGCCTTCGACAAAAGCGCCGGTCGCGATGTCGAACTCGCGGACCACGTCGGCATCCGTGCCGCCCGGGCTAAGCGAAACGAGGCAGCGGGTGTATTCGGGCGCAAGGCAGTTGGCGCCGTGCCATACCCAGCTCTGGCCCTCGTCCTCGCCAAGCTGGTCGACATCGATGAGTGTGCGCCATTCGGGGGCGCCCGCCAGATAGCTCTGCAGCGTCGCGGTGCGCCACAGCCCGCGCGGATTGTCCGCGTCGCGCCACAGATTGGTGACCTGATCGCCCATGATCGCATCGGGCATGGCGATCTGGCGCGTATCGTCGAGGATCTGCCTGGCCCAGGCCTTGGCCAGCGGATATTCGGCCTGCGCGGTCAGCACCGCCTCGGTATCGGCATTCCACTGGTCGACCTTGGCCAGCGCGCGCTCGCCCTGGATTTCCTCGAGCCAGATATACGGATCCTCCGCATCGCTCTCCTGCGCCGCGATCGGTGCGGCGGCGAAAACGAGCGCGGCGGCCAGCGCCAGACGTGCGACCATCAATTCTCTCCCTGAATTAGTATCCTAGACGCGGCCCAGATCGCCCTTGCCGATCGTGCCGCTGGCCATTTCGAGCATGCGGTCGAGGCTCTGCTTGGCCTTGAGGCGCAGCCCTTCCTCGATCTCGATCCGCGGTTCGAGATCGCGCAGGCAGGCGTAGAGCTTTTCCATCGTGTTGAGCGCCATGTACGGGCAGATGTTGCAGCTGCAGTTGCCGTCCGCACCGGGCGCGCCGATGAAGGTCTTGTTGGGCAGCGCCTTTTCCATCTGGTGCATGATGTGCGGCTCGGTCGCCACGATCAGCGTGTCGCCCTCGAAGGTCTCCGCGAACTGCAATATGCCGCTGGTCGAACCGACATAATCGGCATGATCGACGATGGTCGGCGGGCATTCGGGGTGCGCGGCGACCGGGGCATCGGGATGCTGCGCCTTGAGCTTGAGCAGCTCGGTTTCGCTGAAGGCCTCGTGCACGATGCACACGCCCGGCCACAGCAGCATCTCGCGGTTGAACTTGCGGCTCATATAGCCGCCGAGGTGCCGGTCGGGGCCGAAGATGATC
>MDTE01047801.1_pt1 | contig 10175 bp, 8 predicted proteins | sample 811231 | NCBI WGS metagenome assembly MDTE01 (sample SAMN05326651, study PRJNA326480) | marine metagenome | isolation source: seawater | place: Indian Ocean: Red Sea | collected 2010 | reverse complement strand
TCATCGAAGGCATCGGAGACGAAGATCTCAAGGTGGTCCTCTATCATTTCCCGAAGATGACGGGCGTACCGATCACGGCCGGTTCCATCGAATTACTGCTTAAGGACTATCCGGATGTGATTGTTGGTCTGAAGGACAGCTCTGGCGATCTCGACAATATGACGTCCCTTCTGAAGAACTTTCCGGGATTCGGTGTTTACGCCGGTACGGAACGCTTTCTACTTCCTGTACTGCGGGCCGGCGGCCCAGGCTGCATCTCTGCTTCCGCAAATGTCACGAGCGCCATGGCACAAGAGGTGTTTCAAGCGTTCGAGACCGAAAGTGCCAATGCCGATGAACTACAGGAGCAGCTTACGGCTGTTCGGCAGGTATTCGACGGACTCCCGCTTATCGGCGCTCTCAAAGAGGCAATGGCGAACCTGACAGGCCGCAACGGTTGGCGGGCACTCAGGCCGCCCTTGACGCTTCTGGAGGCCGCTCAGAGTGAGCAGTTGCGAGACTCTCTGGATCAGGCAGGCTTCAGCCTCAAGGCAGCAGCCTGAGGATAGTTCCCCATGACAGGCGGATCCCATGGGCCGACGCGCTGAACTCGTCGTCGACGGAAAGGTGATCGATCTGGACGTTCGCCGGAGCCAGCGTGCCCGGCGAATCCTTTTGAAGATCGATCCTCGCCTGGGTGCGCAATTGATAATTCCTCGCGGCGTTCCCCGCGAAGAAGCGCTGTCATTTGCCAATGAGAAAAGTGAGTGGCTTCGCGATCGTCTCGCCGGCCTTCCCGCGCCCATTCCGTTTTGCGATGGCGCCATTGTCCCGATCTTGGGGCGCCCTCACAGGATCCGACACACCACCGCGACCGATCTATTTCACACCAGGGTTCGCTGCGAGTCCGGAGAACTGTTGACCGACTGCGAGCAGGACGACAGTGCGGACAAGATCAGAGCATGGTTCCGGGAGAACGCTAGGGAAGCCCTCTCCGTCAGGGCCAGAACCGCCGCCGGTCGCATCGGTGCCGAGGTGTCTCGCATCACCATTAGAGATCCTCGTACGCGGTGGGGAAGCTGCTCCTCTACCGGCGCACTCTCGTTCTCCTGGCGATTGTTTATGGCCCCTGAGTGGGTCCTGGACTACGTCGTCGCCCACGAGGTCGCTCATCTGATCGAAATGAATCATGGTCGTTCATTCTGGCGCCTGGTGAATGGCCTTGTCGGACGTATCGACGAAGCAAAGTCCTGGCTGCGCCACTCCGGACCACGGCTGCATCGCTACGGCTAAGAACGCCTACGAGCCCATCCGTCGATACGGCGGATTTCACTCGCCACACAGCAATTCGACCAGTCTCCATGCGTCCTGAGTCGCCGGCATTTCTGATCCTGCTCGCCATGCTGGTAGCAATCGGGCCACTCTCCACGGATCTCTATCTTCCGTCGCTGCCGACCCTCGTCGCCGTCTTTGATGCGAGTACCTCCGAGGTTCAGTTGACGCTAAGCGTGTTCCTCATGGGTTTCGCGACTTGCCAGCTGGTGTATGGACCGCTTTCGGACAGATTTGGCCGGAAACCCATCCTCATTGTCGGATTGTCGATCTTCGTGGCTGCGAGCGCCGCCTGTGCCCTTGCAAGTTCCATTGAGGCCTTGATTGCCCTGCGGTTGATGCAGGCGGTTGGGGCGTGCAGCGCGGGCGTCGTCTCGCGTGCGGTCGTACGAGACCTCTTCGATCGTCGGAATGCGGCGCGAATGTTGGCCTACTCGGGGGCATTGATGGGTTTGGCGCCTGCAATTGCGCCGCTGATCGGAGCCTACATCCTCGTTTGGATCGGATGGGAGGCCAACTTCTTCGTGGTTGCATTGTGGGGGAGCGGGTTGATCTTGGTCGTTTCACTCGGACTCAAGGAGTCCAACACCGCTCCCGATCATTTGGCTCTCTTGCCGACCCGCATGTTTGCCAATGTTCGGCGCTTGTTGAGTAGCCGTATCTATACGGGTTATGCGCTGACGAACAGTGCCGTGTTCTCGGGTCTGTTCGCATTCATCTCCGGATCATCTTTCGTTCTGATTGATGTGTTGGAAATTCCCCCCGTTGAATTCGGGTATTACTTCGCGCTCGGCGTTTTCGGCTACATGCTCGGCACGGGACTTTCCGGGCGCATCGGTTCGCGCGTCAATACCGACAAACTGATTCGCATTGCGGCATGCATGGCAGCCCTCTCAGGGTGCACCATGGCCGCATTCGCGTTGATGGGTGTGCCAAGTGTCTGGGCGATCGTCGGACCCATGACGGCCTATATGATCGCCTTTGGCACCATCATGCCGCAATCTACCGCCAGTGCCCTGGGGCCGTTCCCCGAGGTCGCCGGCCTGGCATCGGCCGTTCTGGGATTCCTGCAGATGACATTGGGTTCCCTTGTCGGCGTCATCGTCGGCATTTATCACAACGACACCACGCTGCCGCTCGCAGTGGTCATTGCGGGCACGGGCCTCGCTACCTTGGCAGCGCACATTCGTGTTGGACGTCTGTCCAGCCAGACGGAGACCGAGACGGCGAACTAGGTCCTCGGATTCACAAGCTAAATATCGAGATTGGCGACCTTGAGAGCGTTCTGCTCAATGAATTCACGCCGCGGCTCAACCGCATCTCCCATGAGTTCACCGAATAGATCATTGGCCTCGTCGGCGTGTTCAACCCTCACCTGCAGCAGCGTTCGGCTGTTGGAATCCAGCGTCGTCTCCCACAGTTGATCGGGGTTCATTTCTCCCAACCCTTTGTACCGCTGAATGGAGAGACCTTTACGCCCCAGGGAGAGAACCGTCTCAAGAAGGCTAGAGGGAGAGTTGATGGGAAACGTATCTTCCTTGCGTGTGAATTCCGCCTGTCTTTCGTAAATCTGCTGAAGCTTTGGCGCCTGTGCGTCCAGCTTACGGGCTTCTGCCGACCGAATGAGCGGTCCGTCGATGACGTGAACCTCCTTTACGCCACGCACTTCCCGCTCAAACCGCAGTCCACCGTCTTCTGTCGGCTCGCCTGCCCATCCGCGTTCATATTCCGCCGAATAGAAGTTGAGACGTCCCGCGATATATTCCGCAACGGACGGCGCGCGTTCGGGATCGGTCAGCAGTTCGGGATTCAATGCGCCCGCGATGGCGGTCTGTTCCACCACGTCCCAGAGATATTGGCGCGCCACCGACTCAAGAAGGCCGCGGCAAACCCGCGCCTCGTTAACGAGAATTTTGAGGTCTTCGCCGGCTATCTGCTCTCCCGAATGCAGAGTCAGCACGGCATCCTCGAGGCCGGTATTGATCATATAGTCTTCAAAGGCTTTCTCGTCCTTGAGATACTGTTCCGATCGTCCGCGGCTCACCTTGTAGAGCGGCGGCTGGGCAATGTAGAGGTATCCCGCCTCGATGATCGGCGCCATGTGACGGTAGAAAAACGTCAGCAAAAGCGTTCGGATGTGGGCGCCATCGACATCCGCATCCGTCATGATAATGATTCGGTGATATCGCAGCTTCGACAAGTCGAACTCGTCGTGTATGCCCGTCCCCAGTGCCGTGATGAGCGTCCCGATCTCGGCCGAAGACAGCATCTTGTCGATGCGAGCCCGCTCCACATTTAGGATTTTTCCCCTCAACGGCAGAACAGCCTGGGTCGCACGATCACGCCCCTGCTTGGCAGACCCGCCGGCCGAATCGCCCTCAACGAGAAAGAGTTCGGCCTTCGACGGATCCCGCTCCTGACAGTCCGCAAGCTTGCCGGGCAGGCTGGAGATATCGAGCGCACCTTTGCGTCGGGTCAATTCCCGCGCCTTACGCGCTGCCTCTCGCGCTGTGGCCGCTTCAACGACTTTCGAAACGACGACCCGCGCCTCGTTAGGATGTTCCTCGAACCACTGGTTCAAGCGCTCCCCGAGAAAGCTCTCGACAGCAGGACGAACCTCCGAGGACACAAGCTTGTCCTTCGTCTGTGACGAGAACTTGGGATCCGGCACTTTGACGGAAAGTACGCAAGTCAGGCCCTCACGTACGTCGTCACCGGTCAGCGTGATCTTCTCCTTCTTGAGGATACCGCTGGCCGTCGCATGGGCATTGACGGACCGCGTCAAGGCTGCGCGAAAGCCGGCCAGATGCGTACCGCCGTCCCGTTGAGGAATGTTATTGGTAAAGCAGAGGACATTCTCGTGATAACTGTCATTCCACTGCAAGGATGTCTCGATCACGATATCGTCGCGCTCGCCATCGATTGCGATGGGCTCACCATGCTGTCCCGATTTGTTCCGATCCAGATATTTGACGAATGCCTGGACGCCGCCGTCATAGGTGAGCTCAGTGCGTTGAGGTTCGACCCCACGGGCGTCTTCGAGAACGATATGGACACCTGAATTCAGGAACGCGAGTTCGCGCAATCGATGCTCCAGTCTTGCGAACTCGAACTCCACGTTGGTGAAGGTCCTGGTCGATGGGACAAAGGTAATCTCGGTCCCTGTGCGCTCTCCTGCATCGCCAACCTCAGCCAGGCCGGCCTCCGGCTCACCATCGGCAAACCGCATGAAGTGCTCTTTGCCGTCGCGCCAGATTCGCATTTCGAGCGTTTCGGACAATGCGTTCACGACTGAAACGCCGACACCGTGCAGGCCACCAGAGACCTTGTAGGAATTCTGGTCGAATTTCCCGCCGGCGTGGAGGTGAGTCATGATGACCTCCGCAGCCGACACGCCTTCCTCTTCGTGAATATCGGTCGGGACGCCTCGTCCATTGTCCGAAATGGTTACCGATCCTTCCGGATTGAGACGCACATCGATCTTGTCACAGAAACCCGCCAACGCTTCGTCAATGGCGTTGTCGACAACTTCGTAAACCATATGGTGAAGGCCCGATCCGTCGTCGGTGTCGCCAATGTACATGCCTGGCCGTTTGCGAACGGCATCCAGCCCGCGCAGAACCTTGATCGACTCGGCGCCGTATTCTTCGCTACCGTTTTCTTCCGCTAGGCCTGTCGGTTCATCCATCCGGTTTCGTTCCGTTCTAGGTTAATGGGGTCTTCCCGTGACCTGTCCATCGGCGACATCGAATTCCTCAGCGATCGGGCTCAACTCATCGAACAACGAGCGATCCGTTCCCGTTATCCATGTTTGTGCGGATCTGGCCGCGATGACCTCAAACAGTGCCGAGCGCCTTGCGGCGTCGAGGTGCGCCGCCACCTCGTCAAGCAGCAGCAATGGGGCGCGGCCCAGCCGAGCTTCCTGCAACCGTGCGTCTGCCAGCACAATCGAGACGAGGAGTGCTTTTTGCTCTCCTGTCGAACAGTCGGCAGCCTGCATATCTTTTTCCTGATGTCGCACCGCGAAGTCCGACCGGTGAGGACCCGTGGCCGCGCCACCGGTCTGGGCATCACGAGAGCGACCCAATTCGAGGGCTTCCCGAAACCGAACTTCGGCGTCAACTGCCGCGAGTTCATCAAGCCAGTGCTCAATGTCACCATCGACGCCGACATTCGCTGCGGGAAAGGGAGCGACGCCCGCTTCCATCCCGATCGACAGACGCGCCGTTGCCTCTCGCCGCGCCGCCGCCACGGCAACCCCGTAACCGGCCATCGTCTCTTCCAGGGCTGACAGCCAGGCCGCGTCGCCTTGCTGCTGACGCAACAGCCGCGAGCGCTCCCGCATGGCACGGTCGTACGCCGAAACCCGGGAGGCATGTTCGGAGTCAAACCCGTATACCAGTCTGTCCAGAAACCTTCTGCGTGGCCCCGGGCCTTCAACGAACAAACGATCCATCTGAGGCGTCAACCAGTTCACCGTTACTGCCCGCGTGAGCGGCGCAGTTCCTCGAACCGTTTCTCCGTCGATCTTGACGACGCGCCGCTCCGCGCCCTGCTCGGACGAATCGAGTCCCGTTCCGACCTCAATTACATCTTGGTGAGTCGAAAGCCTGGAAGCGACGGCCCAGGTGCCGTTGCCGTCACGCCGCGTCACGTCACCCAAACGGGCACGTCTCAGGCCTCGTCCCGGGGACAGAAATGACAACGACTCGAGGATGTTCGTCTTCCCCGCTCCGTTGGGCCCGGTCAGAACCAGAACACCGGCCTCGCTCTCCATTCTCAGCTGCCTGATGTTCCTGTAGTCGCTGAGGTTCAACCGCGTCACAGCAACGCTGACCGGAGCGGGAGCCGTCTGCGCATTGGGCGCCGGGTCGGTGGCGCCGGTTGCCCAATCGCGGGACTCCTCGTCGTATGCCAAGGCCGCAACCCTCACCACCACGCGAACCTCATACCCGCATGGGCATCAACACATAAAGGGCGTCGGCATTGCCACCATCCTTGATCAGGGTGGGAGATACCGCATCGGCAAGTACGAACTGCGCCGTATCACCGTCAATTTGAGATGCTATGTCCAGCAGATACCGGGAATTGAAGCCGATTTCGATATCATCGGCGTCGTAATCGACCACGATTTCCTCTGAGGCACTAGCGTTGTCGGGACTATTAGCGGCAATCGTCGCCTTTCCGCCTTCGAGTGACATTTTGACGGCGCGCGACTTCTCGGTTGATACCGTGGACACGCGATCGATGGCTTCGGCAAACACCTTGGCATCGACCTCCATGATCTTGTCGTTCCCTTCCGGAATGACCCGCTGATAATCGGGAAAGGTTCCGTCTATGAGTTTGGACGTTAGAACCGATTCGCCCACTTGGAAGCGGATCTTGGAATCGGAAAGGGACACCCCGACGTCTACTCCACCCTCGTCAATCAGCTTGCGCAGTTCAGCGACAGCCTTGCGGGGAATGATGACGCCCGGCATATCCGCCGCTCCGTCGGGGAGCGGCGCGTTAACCTGCGCCAGACGGTGTCCATCGGTCGCCACCGCCCGCAACACCGGCTGATCCGCGATCTCGGCTGCATGGAGATAAATTCCGTTCAGATAGTACCGAGTCTCTTCCGTCGACACTGCAAACCGTGTCTTGTCGATGATATCCGTGAGAATGTCGGCGGACAGGGTGAAGTTGTGGGGCAGTTCCCCTTCCGCCATCACCGGAAAGTCTTCTTTCGGTAGGCACGGAAGCAGGAATGACGACCGACCCGCAGAGAGCGACACGCGAGTCTCGCCGGCCTCCTCGCCGAAGGTCAACTCGATCTGAGCTCCTTCTGGAAGCTTGCGAACAATGTCGTACAGCGTGTGCGCGGGAGTCGTCGTCGACCCCGGCGTAGAGATCTCTGCCTCCGTGTGATCGACAATCGCCAAGTCCAGATCCGTCGCCGTCAGTCGCAGTTTTCCGTCATCTGCATCGACAAGTACGTTGGACAAAATGGGTATGGTATTCCGTCGCTCTACGACGCTCTGAGTGTGTGTCAGCGCGGTCAGTAGAGCGGCGCGTTCGATAGTTAGTTTCATGTCTTATGCGGGCTCTGATTGTGCTCTCTTGGAGAGCAAATTTCTGGCCCGGGCACGATTTAACAGGGGTCCCTGTTGAGCATCGTGGACCGGTTCAAAACTATAGCAGAATACGCTTGATTCCGCACGATTTTTGCGAAGATTTGTGACGTGAAGGAAACCGCCGAACGAGCGTTCTAAAATCACCCTCCGAGGGCGGAATCCGGGGTTCGTAATTCCTACGATCAGCCAGCCGGCTCACGCCCGCTCATGCTGCCAGGCAGGTGGCGAAACGGAGGTTTCAGAATGAGCGGGAGGCGGCCCTACGCCTCGAGCATGCGTCGTAGCAGATCGATATCTTCTGACAACGTGCTGTCGCTTTGCCGCAATTCATCGATCTTGCGTACCGCGTGCATAACCGTCGTGTGATCGCGCCCACCAAATTTCCGGCCAATTTCGGGCAACGAACGAGAGGTCAGCTGTTTTGCGAGATACATCGCGACTTGCCGCGGACGAGCGACCGCACGGGCACGCCGTGCCGAGTGCATGTCGGCAAGGCGGATGTTGAAATGCTCGGCAACGCGCTTCTGGATGTCTTCGATTGTCACACGACGATCATTGGCGCGAAGCAGATCACGAAGGACGTCCTGGGTGGTCTCGAGCGTGATGGACCGGCCGATCAGGTTTGAATACGCCAGCACGCGATTGAGGGCGCCTTCGAGTTCGCGGACGTTGGACGTTATGCGGTGGGCGAGGAATTCGAGTACGCGCACGGGGACTTCCTTTGCCCCTGCCTGCTCAGCCTTGCTCTGCAATATCCCCAGCCGCAGTTCGTAGTCCGTCGCATGGATATCCGCAACAAGACCCCATCCCAGGCGTGAGCGCATCCGCTCTTCAATTCCGTCGAGGTCCGAAGGAGACCTGTCCCCCGAGATGACAATCTGGCGATTTTGATCCACCAGAGCATTGAAAGTGTGGAAAAACTCTTCCTGCGTCGTGTCCTTGCCGGCAATGAACTGCACGTCGTCGATCATCAGCACGTCGACAGAGCGGAACTGTTGCTTGAACGCCATGACGTTTTTGAACCGCAGGGCGCGAATAAACTGGTACATGAACTTTTCGGCCGACAGATAAACGACCTTGCGATCCGGATACATGCCTCGGATGTGCCATGCGATGGCATGCATCAAATGCGTTTTCCCAAGACCTACACCGCCATAGAGAAACAGAGGATTAAACGGTACGGATGCCGCATTGCCGACCCGTTGTGCCGCTGCAAATGCCAGCTCATTCGGCTTGCCGACGACGAAGTTCTCAAAGGTGAACCGGGGGTCGAGCGGCGCACCGATGTCGAACTCCGGACTGCTGCCGGCACGGCTTCCCTCTGAGGCGTGACCACCGCTGCTCAATTGCTCCGCATCACCTTCGGTGTCGGCATGCCGAGCGGAAGGCTTGGCGGGTGGGTTCACGAGAACGTTGATCGCTCGCGTATCGGAATTCTCGTCGCTCCAAAGTGACCGTAACCGGTCCGAGTAGTGAGAAACGACCCAATCACGCATGAACCGCGTCGGCACGGTGAGAACGACTTCCCCGTCGCGCAAACGCAAAAGTGACAACGGTTTCAACCAGCTATTGAAGGCAGCGTCACCCACTTCCGACCTGAGTCGTGCGCGAACACGGCTCCACTGGCTTTCGTGTTCTTGCTGCATATCTGACGAACGCGACATATCTTTTAACTCTGAACCCAAGGTAGGCCCGCGGCTTTCCACCCGCTGGTGCTTCCCCGGTGCTGGTGAATATCTTTATCGCCTTCAAATCCCGCGGCCACGTTGTAACACCGCATGAAACCGTCGGCCGCCATGGCGAGCCCCGCAGATCGGGACCGCGCGCCGCTCCGGCAAATGAACAGATTGGCTGCATCGCGCACGATGCCGGCGTTTCGCAATGTCTCGACAAAATCGATATTCGGGGACATGTCCGGAAACCGCTGCCATGACAGCAGCAGTGGTTGCTTTCCGAGCTCGCTCAGGTCAGGTACGCCAACAAATGACCACTCTGCATCGGTGCGCACATCGATCAATGCGGCATCCCGCTCGTCCCGAAGAATGGACCAAGCCTCTTCAACGGGGATATCCCCCGCGAATTGGGCTTCATCCGATTGCCCCCCCGTTCCCTGCGTCAATTCAATGTCTCCAACCAGCAAATGCGGCGACTGAAAAACGAACTGTAGATGTGACCCAACCTCCCAATCGGGTCCCAGCGCGCAAACTCAGCGCCAATTCGAATACTTATCTTGTTTTGGTGAATACTTCAGACACATCGCGGGCACACCCCCATCACCGGTCAATATCAAGTATTAACCGCCCGAGAACGGACCAATATTTGCAGACGACTTAATACGAGTGGCGTCCCCGTCCGACACAGAGAGTAATTCTATTAAAAGTGGGAGGCAATAGCAGTGCATCGCCTCGGCGAAAAAAAATACGCCCGCGTCGGTCATGAGCTGTCATCCGCTACCACATGTAGAAAGATGATTGCCTTTGCGACGACGCACTCGTCGGTCCGATTGTCAGCCCACGTACCGGTGGTTGCAACCACCCAAGCGACACAGATCATTGCGGCGACTCCGGCATACTGAATGCCAAACGGCGACAATCTCGATCAGTGATTCGAGGTGAACAAAAAACGCCACGCTATGGGCGTGGCGCTCTTCCGAAGGCCAGGATCGGCCGCAAAAAATTCAGCCGGCCATGGCTTTCACACGGGCAGACAGCCTGGAAATCTTTCTGGATCCTGTGTTCTTTCTCAGGATTC